>Ga0182004_10000668_pt1 | contig 22158 bp, 23 predicted proteins | sample Sormic07211540_1_FD_120479 | JGI IMG/M metagenome (GOLD analysis project Ga0182004, IMG submission 120479) | Endophyte microbial communities from Sorghum bicolor roots, Mead, Nebraska, USA - 072115-40_1 MetaG | ecosystem: Host-associated > Plants > Roots > Unclassified | place: USA: Nebraska...
CATGCAGCAAAGCAAGCGCTGCGGCTGCTATCGTCTCGTCTCCCCCGCGGGTCCCGCCTCATCACGCTACAGGTCGCCTTCCCAATTCCCCAAACCACCCTTCCTCCTCTGCGGCACCCACACCCTTCCCCCTCGCTCTCCTCCTCCTGGTCCCTGTGCTGTGCAGTGCTACCGCCTGCATCTGCGGACCTGCAGGCAGCGCTCACGCAAGCAGGCACCACCCACTACCGAACTGGAGCTTGGAAGGGAAGTTACGCCGCAGCCAGCACTGCTGCTCGTCTCGTGCTCCGCTAGCTAGCTAGTAGGGATAGCTAGCATCCGCACTGCACACTGCAGCAGCACAACAAGCACGCACTGCACGGCAGGAAGAGGAGAGAGAGAGAGAGGTGTGGAGGGTCTCGGGGAGGGGAGATGGATGGAGACTTGCAGCGCAGCCCACCCCTGCGCCAGCGCCGCACACACGGCTCCCCCCTCCCCAAATTACAGATCACCAGGGAGGAAGCCCAACCACCACTTAAACCCGACCACCACCACCACCACCACCACCGCCACCGTTATTCGCTCTGCCCCCTCCTCTCCGCATTCCGAACCCTCCCAAACCCTAGATCCCCTCCGCCGAGGGGGTGGCGCCGCGGTGACCCGGCGCGGCGGCGGGGATGGCGGCCGTGCCGGAGGACCTCCGCTGCAAGCGCTCCGACGGTAAGCAGTGGCGCTGCAGCGCGCCCTCCATGCCCGACAAGACCGTCTGCGAGAAGCACTACGTCCAGGCCAAGAAGCGCTCCGCCTCCTCCGCGCTCCGCGCCTCGCTCCGCCGCTCCTCAGCCTCCTCCTCCTCCCCCGCGACCGCCTTCCCGTTCTCCTCCTCCTCCTCCTCCGCGGCCGCTCGCCTCCGCGCCGCCGACGAGGACCCGCCCATGGCGGTCGCGAGGCCCCTCTACGGCAGGGTCGCCGGAGAGGCGGTGTACGTGGCTGAACCGGTGCCGGCGCCCGCGCGGAGGGGGACCGCCTACGAAGGGCTGCCCCGGGGCAATGCGGCTGCTGCGAGCACCGCGGCGGTGAGTTCGCCTGCCTGCCCTCCGCTGCCTTCGTCCTATGGCCGCGTGCTCAATTGGGTTCCTGTGCTGCTGAGCTTGCGTTGATTGCGCGCGATGGTTGCAGGGGCTGGTCGGCAGAGGCCCAGTACGGTTGCCTGGCAGTGGCGCTGCAGGGATAAGGAGTTGCCACCAGTGCCGGAAAGCTGGGGGTGTCATTTGGTGTACCAGCTGTGATAGGAGAGGGTACTGTGCCAGCTGCATCTCCAGATGGTATGTTCATATTAGAAAGTCCCTTAGGCTTTGGGCTTGGCCATTTTATATTTTTGTTAGTGCAGCAGCATCCGCTAGGTGTGCACCTGATCTGTATGTCCATACTGAAACAAACTTTTCCTTGTCAAATTGATAATTACTGTTGGGTTTTGCCCAAACCACCTTCGTATGAAAGTTCTGAACAACATGAACTGTTTTGGGGCATTCTATTGCAATGCATGGTCAGAATGCAAGGATATTTGACTACTAATTGTCTTATTCATTTCAGTAGCATAGCCTCTGGGTTGGCCTCTTAAAGGCAAAATTTGCTGTTACCTCATTCCAAATCGGCAGATGCAAAAGCAACAACTCACTTCTTCAGGTGCAACAGCCATCATCTTCTCATAAAGTAGTATGACTTTTGAGTCATAGAGTTGTATGTTGTTTGGATGGAAACAGAACCAGGATGAACACAAGAACTTCTTTTGTTTATAACTTGAGTTGAATATGGCCTTGTGGTGCAAAATTGCAAGGCTTTTGTATGGTTCCTTGTCGATGATTTTTTTCCTGATTATTTCTTAATAGCTTTTGACAGTTTAGATTGATCATGATTCATGAGAAGGCATGACTAAAACTGTTGAAAAAAAAACTCTTTTGTGATACTTCTAAAATATACTGCAATACAAGCTAGTCATCCAACTATATTTTGGAGACTATTTGCCTTTTATCGTTTGGACTAAGGTAAACACAAACACAATGCAGGTACTCTGACATTCCGATTGATGATGTTCAAAATGTTTGTCCAGCATGCCGTGGCGTTTGTAATTGCAAAGTTTGCTTACAAGGAGACAACTTAATAAAGGTATGCAATCTCTATTTGTTTTCTTCCATTAATTATCCATATGTTTGAGTTTATGTGGTACTTGTCCAAAATCTAACATTTTTTTAATCTTTTAAAGGCTAGGGTGCAAGAAATATCCGTTGTTGATAAGTTGAGATATCTTCATTGCCTTTTGGTTTATGTTCTTCCAGTACTGAAGGGGATTTATTCTGACCAATGCTTTGAAATAGGTGTTGAAACAAGATCTTCTGGTGCTCCACTTCCCCTCTTATCTTCTATTGTGCTTTTCTCATCTGAAATTTAGCATTCACTCTGACACTATTATTGATAGGACCAAAGACAGATATCCTCAGAGCAAAGATAACTTCTGATGAGCAGATGTGCTGGTATGGCTTTGTGCCGTTTTATTTGTTTCTGATTTCTTCATCGTTGGAACCTTTTTCACATTCTAACTAGATAAATTAGGCTATAATGGAGCCTTAAAACTTTTCATTATTTGCAGTGACTTTTGCAAAGTGCCAGTGTTTGATTATCACCGATACTGCCCAAGATGCTTGTATGATTTATGCCTTGATTGCTGTCGTGATATACGTCATTCTCGAGGAGAATATACTGAAGGTCATGTTGAAGATAAAGGTAGAGATTCTTTTAACAAAAGAGCAAGGTTGGAACCATCTGCAGAGAGTGTAAATGACAAGTCATTATCTTGGCCAATAGATATAAATAATATTGACATTAGATCTTTATTCCCTACATGGAGAGTCAACAATGATGGCAGCATCACTTGTGGACCTCATGAGGCTGGTGGTTGTGGCTCCTCAAAGTTGGTGTTAAGGCGGATATTCAAAATAAATTGGATTGCTAAACTTGTAAAAAGTTCTGAAGAAATGGTCAGTGGTTGCAAAGTACATGATTTGGAGGATGGATGTTTGTCTTGCAGTGATGGCAGAAGATTGGAGTTTACTGGTCAGCGAAATCTCGGTCTCTCAAAATGCTCAAACAGTGATGGGATTGGTAGGAATTGTGTGTACTCTCCTGTATTGGAGGACTTAAAATACGAAGGCATCATTCACTTTCGTAAGCATTGGATAAACGCGGAGCCTATTATTATCAGGAAAGCATTTGAGCCTTCTCTATCATCAAGCTGGGATCCCTTGAGTATTTGGAGAGGTATCCAGGAGATCATGGATGAAGAAATGGATGAAGATGTCGTAGTCAAGGCTGTGGACTGCTCGAACCAATCAGAGGTGATAAAGAAGTGCTGGTTGCTGCTTTATATTTCTGACTAAAACATTGCTGTCTGTGGAAATTGTTGTGACTTTTTCTTAGGGATTCCCAGGTGCCATGCTATTAGTTACACTGCTACTACTGATCTCATTTAGTTTAACACATCACTGATAGATCTTTGAGGTATATTTTGCTAAAAAGAATACATGATCATTGTGTAATACCACCTTTGCTAACTTATTTTGAGTTTTTGGCCATCCACTACTGTACTACAAGTGGTATTTTGGAGAAGTGAAAAAATTGTGGAAGTAAAAAATTCGAAGCTTCTGTTTGTAGAAAATATTTGTTGTACCTCTATCTTCAAAATGATATATCCTATCTTGATTCATCTGCTCAGGTAGATATCAAGCTCAAACAGTTTATCAAAGGCTACTCAGATGGCAGCAAAGGAGGAGATGGTCACTTGTTGATGCTGAAATTGAAAGAGTGGCCCCGACCCAGTGTCTTGGAGGCGTTTCTGTTGTGCCAAAGACCAGAATTTATTGTCAACTTTCCTCTTGTTGATTTTATTCATCCTAGATGGGGTCTCCTAAACCTTGCTGCCAAGTTACCCCCAGATGCCTTACAGCCTGAAGTAGGGATGAAGCTGCTAATTGCATATGGAAGTCACCAAGAACTTGGTAAAGGTGATTCAGTGACAAATCTAATGATTAACATGAGCGATGTGGTAAGTTTGGTCTTACTGAGTTTTCAATTGAAAGTTCTGGTTAGATTTGAGCATTTGCTTTCCATGAAGGTCGGCTGAGTAACTTGAGTATTATTAATGAAAAAAGTTAAAAACATCAGATGGCTAATGCTATCTGTTTCCTCTTGTAGGTTCACATGTTAATGCATGCAACTGAAGTGCATTACCAATGTCCCAAGAGGGTACGGTCTGATGTATCTGAAAGGATTGCTAATGGAACTAGTGTGCATGCAAATGCTCACACTCCTGTTCAAAATCTGAATCTGGATATGGGGGAGCAAGCGCACAAACATTCAATTTCACACGTCGAGGAGCCAAAAACTAATAGTTCAGAAGGATCCCAGGCTGGTGCTGTCTGGGATGTATTCCGCAGGCAGGATCTTCCAAAGCTTAATGAATATCTAGCTGTTCATCGGGAAGAATTTGCAGCTAGATGTCAAGAAGTGTCTTCTGTAATGACTCCTTCCCTATGTCAAATTAGTCTTTAAAATAAATTCTCAAAGGTGTTTCATGTTACTATACTTCTGAGTTCTGATGCAGGTTAAGTATCCGATTTATGATCAAACTGTGTACCTTAACGATTATCATAAGAAGATGTTGAAGGATCAATATGGTAAGTATTAAGTACCAGAGAGAGGATTACTATTTTTCACTTCCAAATGTTTGACTGCTGTTTGCATCATTGCATCTTATTTCATGTAATACTTCACCATCTTCTCTAATTGAGCCTACGATATGCTTTGCAAACTACAGCAAGATGAGAGAAATTTGACAGTTTGCCACTCCAAACTTTAGGCTTCAATAAGTTTCCAGGATTTGAGTTTCTTTAACATGGTCACTCCATGTGACTCTTGTGCCCTCTGCTGTCTGACTGAAACACCTGACTTGGCTCCCTCTCAACTGGGCCAACATTCCTGAGGCTGTGCTTGTCGCTAGCCAGCAGCACTTACTGGTCAAGGAGAGCAACAGTGACCTCCTTGGCCATTTCCACAGTGGATCCCACTGTCTCCACGCCAACCAATCTTTGGTGTTGTGCCTTCCCCAACTTTGGTCATGGGAGCCAGATGCTCTCTTACATTTGCTTTGTCATCTCTGGCGAGCCAAGGTTCAATTCCTCTTGGCCATGGTTGGTAACCCATAGCATTGCAGGTTGCTCCCTGTTCTTCCCTCAGCTTGTCTTTTCCTCCACAATGAGCCGCATCCCACAGCTGCCATCGTCGTCGCTGTGCTGATGCTGGTCATTGTCACTGGCTAAGAAACCACACGGGTGTACAGGTCATTTTACATAGGCTGATTCTGACCATGTCATTTTTAGTGGCATTGTTGAAGCCGAAGTTTACCGTGGAAAATTGTTGAAACCAAAGGTTATGGTGGCACATTGTTCAGTTGTAAAATTTGGAGTGGCATGTTTTCAAATTTCTCAGCAGATGATTGCACTTTTTTTTTTGAAGAAACAAGATATCTGTGTGCTAGACTTGCTTCTTAGGGAGGTCCAACATGAAATTTTGATTTGCATGCTACATGCTTTTGATGTAGACCTGCAATCACACAAGTGGTGCACCAGACACATGACTGCACCAAAGCATGCAGTATGGCCGTGCCATCAGTGTGGGCTATAGACCCATTAAGTCGTGCACCAGGTGCAGTCTGCACCAAGCTAGGGTTGGTACCAAGACTAGATCCTTATCAATAAGTTCAGCCTAGTTCATTAGGATAGATTATTTATAATTATTATCTGCTAGCTAGATATAATATCCAGTAGTTTGTCAATATTGTTAGGAACCCCTCTATATATGGGAGTAAGTCATCACTACGCAAGCAATAAGAGGATCTTCACGTTCCCTTTATCATTGCCCTTTTGGAGCTGCCATCAGGCATTGCCATGGTTGTGCTGCATCAGAACCATCTAATCAATGCATGAGTTGACATACGCTAATCTCTCTTAGGCTACTCCCAGTGCATCCTCATGTCATGTTCTCCGAAGCTTCCATGCCATATGAATACAAGTGTGATGCGACCCTCCTAGTGCACAGTGTCTTGGTGTTGTTTCTTAGACAACCATCTCAATTAATTGTTCTATAGTGTTGTGTCCGTGACAATGGACCCAAAATAATTGTCATATGAAACAACTTCACCCCAATGCTATTGTGCAATTTTCAATGATTAGATTTCGTACCCAAGCAGTATGGTGATGTAGATATAATTTTTCTCTCGTTAATTTACTGCCAAGTCAGAAAAAAGAATCATATTGTAGCACCTAATTAATTAATGTACATGATGTTACACACTAGGAGTAGCCTTATGAGTTAACTTTTGTTATTGAGAACCATCACATCATTTGCTGTAAGTTTCATTGGGATGTTCTTGCAGGAATTGAACCCTACACATTCCACCAACATATTGGTGAGGCTGTTTTCATTCCAGCTGGCTGTCCTTTCCAATTGAAAAACCTCCAGGTGATGCATCTCGTCCTCATATTTACCCTTTGTCATGCTCAAAGTTTCTGTTCTTATTTTTGTGAGAAGTGGTGTCTGAATGTTCAACCTTAACTATTAGGAATAAAATGACCTCGGGGTTCCATGAATTACTTGTGTTAACACACTGCTTGTATGCTCAGACCATCATTTTCAATGAGCAAAGTTTTTCTAAAATGTTTCTTGAATTTGCATATTCTTATGCCCATATGGTATTCCCTCTAGAACATAATGAAATGGTAGGATTTTATATTTTTTTCTTTTGAATTTAGGCTATGAATATAGTAATTTACATGCGAACATACTAGAGAGCTTGGAAAAAAGAAAGAAGCGCTAGTAGCAGCAGTGCTCAGAAATAAAGCAAGAGAGGTTACTGCTGCACAGAATCATGTTGAAACTGTGTTTTCAGTCAGACTAAGTTTCTGTTTCCAACTGTTGCAGTGGCTCATGTGAGCTCATCTCTCACTAACGTGTTGAATTTGACTTGCTTGTTCTTATTTGTTGTGCTTACTTGGAGTAGAATTTAGCTGCTCTGAAGAATTTTGTTCCTCTATCTCTGATATTATCTTTATTACTTCTGTGATAATTTGAACTAGTTATGTACTATCTATACTGAATGTGGTTGTTATGCATTGATTTGTTGAAAATGATATTTTCTTCTATGCTTCTGTGATTGTTTGAATAACTCAACTTTTTTGCGGATATAGTTTACATTTGTTTTTTGTTATATTGACATGATCAGTCCACGGTTCAATTGGCTCTCAATTTTTTGTCACCGGAGAGTTTGCCAGAGTCAGTCCGGCTGGCCCAAGAGATCCGTTGCCTGCCAAATGGCCATCTTGCAAAACTAAAGATGCTTGAGGTATGTTGTGGTGTTGCAAACAGTAACTTAATATATACTAATTATTGAGAACGAAAATGAAATCCTTTTTCCCTTAACGATACAGGTAAAAAAGATATCCTTGTATGCAGCAAGTTCTGCTGTTAGAGAAATTCAGAGAATAACCCTTGATCCCAAGTACGTCCATTGATGCCCGTTCTTACATTTCTGATTCACTGACTGTTGAGTTGACATTGGATCATTATTATTTTATGTTTTGCAAACTGTTGCTTATGATATAACCTAAGATTTTAGGTAATCTCTCTAGCTTCTAATCAGTGTCATGGACATTTCTCTCAGGTTCAATCTTGATTCTAGTTTCGAGGATCAAAATTTGACTAGGGCGGTTTCAGAGAACTTGGCAAGAGTAAACAAGCAGAAGGTATCTTGCAGTTGAGATTCTGGGGTCTCGTGAAATTCTAACATGCCATTCAGAGGATTGAAACCGACGCGGAAGTAGATATAGTGATTGTACATGTATTGTATTGTGTCATATGAAAGGAACACATTCTAATTCTTATTGGGTTACACATTGACTTTACCTGTATATTGTGGGTTAGGAAGAGTAACAGTTAAGCTCATGTAGAACAAGATAAAAAGGCACCGAAAGCTGATTACAGTACTGAGTTCTAGCTTGGGGAATTGTTAGTACAATAATCTCTATACCTATTGGTAACATCTGAACAGTAATTGGACCGAAATTGGTAACCCACAGGGTTAAAGATTCGAATACTGAGTTTTCACCATGGTTTTGCAGTTGTGTTTAGTCTTGTCAACCTACATGGGAGTAGCTTCTAAACTACTCCCTTCATTTCAAATTATAAGATGTTTGGCTTTTTATAGATACATAGGTTTTGCTATGCACCGTGCATAGTAAAAACTATGTATCTAGGAAAGCTAAAAAATATCTTATAATTTGGATTAGTAGTAGTTATTTTATGTACAATGTTTTAGGCAAATTCATGATATTTTGATGTGTGACATCGGATAAACATGCTATTGCACTTGTTGGTTGTATGGATTGTGTAAGCTTGCATTGGTGTGTTTGGTTGTCTAACTTGGCTTGCATAGAATCACCTCATCTTTGTCCTGGTAGGGTAAGTTTACTCACACATTTGTCGAACACTTGTTGGACATACTATGTAGCTAAGTCCATGTTGCATCCATGGCCGATGGGGGCTGGAGCTGAAGGTTGGCAAGGAGCTGGCGGCGCATGGAGGTTGCTAAGTAGGAGATAACCAAGCTAGGCACCAGGGAGGCCTAGGCGGCGGCGAAGAGGGCGCGTGAGCAGAAGGCCGAGCTCTCTCATCCATGGTCACGAGCAACATGCACTGGAGCGAGCAGGAGATGGAAGAGGAGCAGAAGGTGTCGAGGCCGAGCTCTTCATCCATGGTCACGAAGCCGAGTTCTCTCATCTATGTCCGCGAGCGGAAGGTGTTAGAGCAGGAGAGGCGAAGAACGATTCAATGGTGCAGAAGATGATTTGGAGGAGGGGAAGCTTGATTCGGCAGTGAGGAGGCACGGTTTGGCAGCGGGGAAGCACGACTCGGGTGCTGGCACCCTGCCACTATGGTGGAGCTCACGCGGGGCAGGCAGAGCTCGTGTGGTGGCCGGCGCTGCTCACGTGGTGCTCAACAGATCTAGCGTGGTGACTGCGGTGCTCTTTGTGGTGACCGACGGTGGAAGCTCGCGCAAGGCAGGTGGAACTCATGAGGAAGCCGCCGGTGGTGCTCGCGTAGAGAGCGGTGGAAGAGGTGAGCGGATGATGCTATGGGAGCTAGCCAAGCCTCCCATTAGGGTGTCCCCAACGGGGGTTTAAATAGCTAGCGAGAAGGATTTGTTTCTATTACTTATAGGAAAAAGATTGCATAAAACGAACTCGCTAGCGCCGAGCAAAGCGCTAGGCTCGCACAGCTCCTCATAAGACCTGTGTCTATCTCTCTCCACTTTGCATGTTGTGCATGTTGCTACTTCTCTTTTTTTATTCAATCTTGTTTGTATGTTGCTAGCAATTTGAAGCAGTCCATTGCAGACGACCTTAGAGCATGAGAGCAGTGGTGTATAGGAGCGTCCGGTCAACCTTGGTAAATTGTATTGTATCACCGATGGTCAAGTGGTTGAGCCACGACGACAGCCGATGCAGGCATCAATAGCCCTTTCGTGGACGAGTATGCAAAGACCATATATAAGAGAAGTACATGACTGGAGAGAGTGCCAACAGGCGCGCGCGCGAGAGAGAGAGTCCCGCCCGAGAGCGAGAGGAGAAAGACAAGAGCATAAAGGACAATTTCCTATATTCTTGCTCCTTAAATCCTAAAAGATAATATTATATAATCACTACGATGTCCTACCACAAACAACGGCAACTCATAATGGTATCTAGCAAATTATGATGACATGTACCATCTGGTGATGTATGGGAGTGCCAACTTGCACAGAATAGCTCACACTAGTTATGCCATCTCCAATAAATTTGAAATAATTTCGTGAATTATTATAGTTCAAATGTGAGGTTTAAAATACCAAACTTTCTTTGCTCGGAGTACCTCCTGCACTGGTTAATTCACCAGTAATGTTTTATACAATTTCATGATGGTCCGATTGTTGACCTAGTAATGTGTCATGCGACATTCTACATTTTCTTCTCTTGTTTATTGACGATCATTCTACGCCTCTTGCATGCCACTTGTATGCACCTGGTCTTTGACTATTTATCAAGCTATACAAGTTCTCCTAACATCGAGCGCTATTACATACTCACACCGTTCTTTATGTTTGGACCGTTGCCTTCTAACAGGCGTGTCCGCTCACGCTCGCCTTCGGATTGAGTGTCCGCTTGCATTGCTTATTCTTTATCAAGCACATCTCTTTTCTACACATACATCGTCTACTGCATAGCGGACTGCATCGACACTTTCTACCCCTAATGTTGTGCGCCTTGGACATTGACATATGGTTGGGGACTTCTACCTGGTATGTCTCATATTGACGACATTGATGCACGACTGAGTTTAAAAATAAGACAAATCTTTTAAGTTTGGCTAGATCTATAAAAACAACTTTAATATTTATATTTACAATTATATTTACTATAAAAATACCAACCGCTGTTTCAAATTACTTGTCACTTTCAACCACTTTAAATTTCTCTAAATACTTGATACTATGCGCTTACTAACATTTCATTTCTAGTTATAAACACAATGATACTTATTCGGTATTATCATAAATATTAGTATTTTATTTTATAGGTTTTGTTAAGTTTAAATTTGTTTGACTTCTTTGAATTGTATTTTTTTATGGAGAATGTAGTATTTTTATATATATTGGGATGTTTGACTCGTTATTAGAAGCGAGATTTCCTCTTTAAAAAAAACAGAAATGGTCGGAATCCGCCTCGCATAGTCGCATGTCGGCATGTCGCAACCGGATCGCCGGAGGCCCTGACCCGAAGCGTCCGGAAAGACAGCGCTCGAAGCAAGGCATTCCCTTTCCCTGACAAGATGGGATTCCGCTTCGCCCGCCTCGCCGCCCGCGCCGCGGCCTCTCGCCGGGGCATGACCCCAGCAGCCTCCGCCCGCCGCGCGCTCGCCCCACCCGCCTTGCCGGCGGAGTCACGCTGCGGGCCCCACTGGCTCGTCCCCGCCCGCGGCCACGGGGGCCACTCGCACCACCACGGCGGGGAGGACGGGGGCGAGACGTCCGAGAGGATCTTCCGGCTGGGACTCGCCGCTGACGTCGTACTCACCGTGGGGAAGGCCGTCACAGGATATCTCTCCGGCAGCACCGCCATCGCTGCCGACGCCGCCCACTCCCTCTCGGACATTGTATGTGTGTGAAAATGAGGTGCCCCGTGTCCATGATGCTGTATGTTTCGTGGAGGGTTGCTAATTGTGCGGGTTTTGGGGTTGCACAGGTGCTTAGCGGGGTGGCTCTGCTGTCGTACAGGGCGGCCAAGGCTCCCAGAGACAAGGAACATCCCTATGGTTAGTCTCAAAATCTCTGCCTGCTCCGTTCCTCATATATATGCGGCTTAGCTGGCTATATCAGGGATGGGTTGTTATGAGATGCATTGATTCACCAATACATGTAGTCTCGTGATCCGTTCTTGTCTGGCTGGCTGGCAAGATTGCAGAACAACCCACACCTTGATTTTACAAGATATCCGGTTTTACATTTCATTGAACATGACAGATCCCCTTCATGTTTGTGCGTGTGCATTTATACATGATCATGTGTATATGCTGTTCTAGAGATACAGGAATTCAGATGTTTTGACTACTTTTCCAAATGGTGGAATGGAACTGTTTAGTAAAACAATCCTTAAGGCTGATCAACAGATCAGCAGATCAAATCCTGGGAAATTCGTGTATAAATCACACTTGTACTTAGTGTGAACCCTGGTAGCTAGAAGATATGTTCAACATACCATCGTGACAAGATATTAGTATCCCTCTGTTGTAATTGGAACTAAACGAGCCAATTTCCAAGTTTAATTATTTTACTTCTATGCACACATCCATAAGATATTGGAAGTCGCATTTCTTACTTTCCTTTTGTTCAAGGGCATGGAAAGTTCGAAAGTTTAGGAGCTCTTGGGATTTCAAGTATGCTGTTGGTTACTTCAGGTGGGATTGCATGGCATGCTTTTGAAGTTCTTCAGGTCTATTACTTCTCATTGACAAGATTTGTTAAAACTTGAATTGTATTTTTGTTTGTGATCTGACATAAGCTATGCCCTCTTAATTTCCTTGCAATGCATGTTATTTTGTTAAAATTGTGAAAATGGATAAGTCTTTTATTATGTTTGTTCATAAGGAGGCTTGTACATTGTAAATAAAAGAGGATGTTATGATATTACTTGCACAATCTGAGACCTCTTGTACATGTCACTGAAGAATTAAAGTAACAACCATAAAAATGAATTTCACTCAAAAAATTTTCCTTGGTACATTATTTTCTGTTGAAAAGCCAAGTTTTACATGCTCTACTGATGCAATAATAATTTGTGTGTGATATTTATTGTTTGTTGGTACTTTTTCTTGTTTTGACATTGATGAATTATATTGGTATTTGGCCATACATGATTCTGTATGGAATTTATATTTTATGTTTCTTCAGGGAGTTATGTCTTCTGCTCCTGATATAATTGGCAACACATTGCATGCCCACCACGACCATGGTAGCAGTGGGCATCATCATGGAATAGATTTGGAACATCCAGTTCTTGCATTGAGCATGACAACTTTAGCAATATCTATCAAAGAAGGGTAAGTGGGAGCTTTGCGTACCATGATATTGTTATGTTATAGAGCTCTTTTCCTCTATCATATTTCATCTTGCAGTCAGAACTCAGAACCTATGTATCACCGCTACGGGATATGGCAATAGGGGGGGGGGGGTATGGGTATGGCAAGCATTTTTCCAAAATCAAGGATACACATACATGAATACATCGAATATATAAAAAAAATATAATTAAAATAACAACATTGGCATGTCTTCAGAGAGAGGATTTAAAGGATTGAAGCAATTTCAAGTTTTCAACAAGACATATGAAGGAAGAAGATCTAAATGAACAAGTAGGCAAGGAACTGACATGTCACCATAGCTAGAGTATTTTGACCTCTGGACCTCCAGCAGCAGTACCGTGCAGGCTCTGTAGTCCAAAAAAGTCCTGATGGGCAAGAGTTCCAATTCCAACTTGCCTGGCGGCATGTGCTCCCAGCAAGGCAGGGCATATCACGCCATATTGACTGGTGTTCGTGAGCTGAACCATTCAATTTTTTATCCCATTTTCCCAATACCTACCGATACACATATCGGGCCGTATCAGATACAGGTATGGCAGCCTTCCTGGTGTATTGGTGATACATACGTCAGAAGTGTCGTTACTAACTTCTTTTCTTACAAACCAATTGAATTAATGTTTGTCATATGGTTCTGTTTTTTATTGAATTGCTAACACTATGTAGCATATGTCCTGGAATTTGTTGCAAGATTGCAAGAAGTGTTGTTAACTTCATTCAAAGAATATGCAGCTTAAAACTTTCTTTTCTGTATGAATACATAGCAGCTTTAAGGAACAGTGATTTAACTGTCACCTACATTTTATTTTAATATTTTCAGCTCTATACATTAAGTTTATAGATCATGTGTATGGCTAATTCTCACATGATTAATCTAGTAATCTTGAGCTGGTATATGTATTTTACTGTTTTGGAATTACAGGCTCTACTGGATCACAAAAAGAGCTGGGGAAAAGGAAGGCAGTGGGCTGATGAAAGCTAATGCATGGCACCATCGTGCAGATGCTATTTCATCTGTTGTTGCCCTAGTAGGGGTAGGTAAGAGCTTTACAAATGCTGGTACTTGCCATGTCATAAGAAGGGAACTGCTTTAGAATATGAGTGGTAGTCATCCTCTTGTGTTGAATCAAGGAAGAAATAATGTTTCTGTGCCAAGCACAATTGTTGAAACAGGTTGTTCCTATATTTTATTAGATTTCCAGGTGCATCTTCCCTTTATTATCTTTATCATTTTCTGTGGAACTTTTACAGGTGGTTCCATTCTTGGGTTGCCTCTTCTTGATCCACTAGCTGGACTTGTTGTCTCTGGCATGATTCTGAAAGCTGGTATTCAGACTGGATATGAGAGGTAACTATTGCTATGGTTTAAAGCTGCTTCAGTTCCATCACAATTTAATGATACTGTAGTCTCTAATCAAATATGTTTCTATCCTCTTCTTTAGGAATCTTTTCTGTTTTGTGAAATTCTGCTTGCTTTCCTAGTGAGAAAACTTTTCAGATATCTCACTGCAATCTGATTACATCTTTTTGCTTGTATTAAGTGATTTGTCTTCTGTACTTCCAGAAATATTATTGTCAATGTGTAGCTTTCTGTAGCCCTACGGCTGAATATTCATGAAATAAAAGATAAAAGATGACATATGCTCATTTTCTGTGGGCCTGCTCTGCTAAGATCATTGTTTTTCGGTCTCGTTCAGCTGATATCACTTTTGAACCCAATAACCATAAACCCTTCAAATTTAAACAAATTATCCTTTTATACAATTTAGTATACATGATGATTCACCTTTGTAGTTTGCATGATGTTACTTGTGATTATTCTGCTTGTTTCACTTGCAGTGTGATGGAATTGGTTGACGCTGCTGTGGATCCTTCACTTCTAGAACCAATCAAGGAAACTATTTTGAGGGTTCACGGTGTGAAGGTTGAATATCAATGACTCCCCAAAATTCAGTTTCTTCTTAGGCAGTTCTATATCTTTTAAATGTGCAGTGCTGTGATTATCGAAGTTTTGGACATAATGCTAGGGGTGCCATCGATTGAGGGGAAGAAAAGCTGGGACATCATTATATCTTGATGTACATATAGAGGTATGCAACAATGTGCTTTCATTTTTTTTTGGTGTATAACTGTGGAAGTTGGCAACAGGCCAGCTAGGCCGCAGAAGCAGAAAAATGTTGGATTTATTGTCTAAGTTTATTCCTATATTTTCCTTATCGTGTAGGTATATCCTTTTCTGAGTGTTAGCGCAGCACATGATATCGGTGAAACTGTTCGTCATCAAATTCAAAAGGAGCACAATCAAGTTGCTGAAGTTTTCATACACATAGGTAGCCTGCTCTAACTAAGTTGCTCTCGACACTGCCTACAATCTGTAACCATGCACAGAAATATTGCATTTAAGGATTTAATATTTTCCTAGCATGCATCATAGGCGCACCTTCCAAAGAATTGACTATTTCAAAAATTATGTTTTAATGTATCATGTATTTGACTGGATGTTTTCAATTCTTTTTTGAAATGCATTTCATTGCATCTGAAATAAACAATTTCTGGGTTAAGCTACACTCTATGTATGAGTGTTCTTTGTGTCGTTTAATTTGCTCCTTATATTCAGTGCTACTGCTCTCGAAATCAAGCAGTAATATCCCTTACAGTTATTTATACAGCTGTGTTAAACCTGCAGCTGCAGTGCTTCTAAAGTGCATGATTGCATGAATTGCAGATCCCTCATACTCAGTAGGCCTGAGCATGGACCTGAAAAGGAATATGAAGAACTCTGATGGAACGAATTCAGAAGCTATCCCACGGCAACAGAGTGCAGAAGCCATTGTGTCTAATATTATTTCATCTCATTTTTCGAAGGTAAACCATTGACTTCTGAATGGTTTTGACTATAACTAACTGCAGTATTAAGGATTAAATGTTGTTGAAGATCATAGGGATGCAAAAGCTGTGAAAATTTGGTGCAATGATCTTATAATGTTTTAACATGTATGATATTTTGGAAAATGTCTAACCTATAGAATGTAGCTATGAAATGACTTTACATGGACTCTTGGTGAGGGCAGTTGCTCTTTAACGGCGCGTTTGGTTCCGAAGGCAGACTAGCCTGGACTCACCGGCGCAGACTCCTAGAAACTTGCTAGGCCGAGGGAGCCAAATTCACTCTCTGGCTGTGGCAAAAATTTTGCTTGCCAGCACAAGCTCCTAGGCAGCTTGCTTGTTAACCAAACACTCACCTCTCCTGTATTTTCTTACCAAGCAAAGCTTGGCGATGTTTGGTAAGGAATCCAAGCAGACCCTAAATTATCAGGGCTTACTATTTTGTGCTGAATCCTAGTAATTCAGATTGAAATCCATTTATCCAAGCAGGCCCTTAGGAGCTTGTTTTATCCCCAAGGATGGCAAATTGTGTGTACAGTTCAACCATTATTTGATGCAGAAAATGGCGCTTGAACATCTAATGCTGCATTACGTGCAAGGAAGAGTGTTGCTCCAGGTCCAAGTTTCAATGTCTCCAGAAATTTTGATTCGGTAATTGACCCTACCTATCCAAACACAAGCTGAAACTTTTAGGATTCTAACGGGTCTCTGTCTCCCCTTTACTCAACTTGAAGGGATGCAATGGAAGTCGCAAAGCAAGCTGAAGAGGAGATACTGAGGGCTGATGCGAGCATAAGCCAAGTCAGCTTACAGTTAAGATTGGGCCAACAAATCAAGCAACTTCAGCAAGCATCAAGCAAGAACGTCGCTGGTCTACATGCAGGAGATTACTGATGTCACGTCCTTTTGCTGGCTGCTTCATGAGTCTACTTGGAGTTATTCCTTTCGCTAATCTTTCTGACATACATGAGCTTCATTTGCTGCTGAGGCAGTAGGCTAGGAGAATAGGAACCGACTGTGTTCATTGTAATCAGAGTGTTCGGAGATGTGAGCAGAGTTTGTAATAATGCACAGAAGCAGTCTTGCTCAGAAGTGTGTACTGGGTAACAAACTGGGTGTGTCACATACTATCAATGCATACCGTATGAACAAGTTCCTCGCTGGCTCCGGTATAAATAATAACCATGAACCACTTGCTACTGATGGAAAACAAAATGAATATTAACATTTTTTTCATTCCATGAAAGAAAATAAGACCAGGTTAGTTCGCTGACATGTGACATCTGATGGTCAGTAAAGGTAGTGCAAAATGGGCAAGAATCAGTGGACGCAAAGGTGAAAAGGCTTTCCTTTCTTATAGAGCTGTGCCCCCCAAATTTAACAATAGCCGAATCAAGCTCATTAGAAGGATCAAACTTCTGTTTGATCCTATAACCAGTATTGTACTTGCCCATACGAAGTATTTCTTCTATAACAAACATAAACCCATTAGAATGTCATCATGGTTTTCAATAGGACATTTTATTAGTACTGTCTACGAAATGGTATCACAGAGTACTATATTTTGAAACTTTGTATGAAAACAGTGTAGCCATACACGGAATGCAAAATGGCCTTGCTTGTGATACTCGGTGCAATATCTTCACTTTGGCCCTTGTTACTCATTTGGAGGTGCTTGCACTTTAACCTTATTCTGCAGAAAGCTAATATCACTTGGCCGTGACTTCATGGTGGTTTTGACAAGATTTAACTTTGAATTTCGTAACTCTTGCTAGGTTCTTGCAGCTGGTAGCAAGACTATCCACTTCAAGCTTGAGCTTCTCATTATCCCATTTGAGGCAAGCAATCTTTCTTTTTAGCACATCATTTTCAATGGCTACCTCATCGCTACAAGTTTCAACAATCACATCCTTATCTTTTGATATGTTCTCATCATGAGATAAAAAGTAAAGGATATCTAGTAAATCTTCACAAGATATGAATTGGGCAAATAATCAAAAGGTTAGCTCAAGATTCTTGTGGTTGGTATGAAGTTCATTGTAAGACCCCATAAGCAAATTGTTCTAATGTTGAGCCCATCATGTGATTCCGCTAGTTTCTCGTGTTTCTCTTCTAGCTCAATACTAGTAGCCTTCTTCATTCCTAGCTAAGAGAACCTCTTTCTCAAGTTAAAGTTTGCCAACTTTTTCATTTGCTCTCTTGATGACTTTAGTGAATTGTTGGAGCAAACTAGCAAGTTCGTCATATGTTAGAGCTTTGAATTCACTATCTTCACAGTTTCTCACCTTGCGACCTCTTTGTTCATGAGGCATATATGTGCGATGATGTTGGACAAGGTGGAGTAGGAAGTGAACTCTTGATAGAAAGCTTTGCAACACCTTTGTCATTAGTATCACAGGAGGAAGAAACCGGTGACCAATTCACCAATATAAGCTTTGTTACCATTCTTGTTCTTGACTTTGTTGTATATCTTGTAATATTTCTTATTTTTGTGGAACTTCTTGTTCTTATTCTTAATTCTTACCTATCATCCTTCTTCTTACAACATATAAATGAGCTAAATGACCAAATTAACTACAATTGTAGCAATTCATTTCTTCAACTGATTTTTTTGTTGTCACTTCAAAAAGAACTCCTTTTTGGAGTGAAAGCGTAACCCTTACTGTTCAACTTCTTGATTATTTTGGTGGTCTTTGCCATGAGAAAGATATCACATGATTAGTATCTTCATCATCACTTGACTCTTGCTTACTCTTCATCTTCTTCTCTTGATCAACCTTGCAAGCAATATCTTTATTTATGGATTATGAAGAGCTTTGACCAAAACATCAAGAGGAAGTGATGATAGAGAGATTAACTTGATGAACATAACCACAATGCCACAATATTTCTCAACTCGAAGGACTACAAGAATCTTCCTTGCTACATTGTCAGGTGTCATTTGAGTGAGATCAAGAGCATTGAATTACTCTACCAGAACATTCAAGCAAGAATACATGTCATTAGCATTCTCATGAGGTAATATTTCAAATACATTAATCTTTTTTAATAACTTCTCACACTCACTACTAGATCCCTCATGGACACATATCATTTCCCAAAAGAGCATTTGTGTCATCTATTGGCATTATTCACACAACCTACTTATACTGCTAGTGCATAGTGATGTTGTAGAACTTTTTCCTAGGGTTATTTCGAGGTTTATATCCAATATAGGGAACAAGAGACAAGAATAAGATAAGTCAAGAAGAAACAACACCCTTAGCCTACTAGATCCTACTTAGAGTGTTGTTGTTTGTCTGGAACATAGACATGTGCAAAGGGTTTATCACAAGGGCTAGTGACAACAAGGCGTCGAGCATTGTGAGGCTAGCTAAAACTAAGGGGTTGAAAACTAGGAGCTGTAGATAAACTCAGATCACAACCTATATTATATCAGTGAGTGTCCAAAGGCAAGTAAAGAGCTACTGATCAACTTGAACCAAACTCTATCAGTCTATTGCTTTATCAAGATCTGTTAGACTCACATTCGGTACCCATTCAAGCTCCTCTCCACTTCAGGTGTCCACAAAATCATTGTCCAAATTGTCATACTAGTTAATCCATACAACTTATGCTACTTGCGTAATTGCTCAAGAGTGACATACTATGATCACCTATCGACTTTCTGGTAATGATGTAATCACCATGACTAGGATAATAGATATACATCTAGTCCTAGAAACTATATGATAAAGGTAAAAGAACATGAACAACACATATCACAATCAAAGGTAATAAGATCACAAGATATATTGTTCAAATACATGTAACTAGATACATGTAGATATCATCATGGTTATACCTTGAAGACTAATCTAGGATATGCCTTCAAGCCATAGATGATCAACCACTTAAGGAGATCGGTAGGTAGGATGGATCCTTGTGCCTAGATGAAGTGCTCAGTAGCCACCGCTAGTGGTTCTTGACCTTCAACCTTGGAAGGGTGTAGCCTCCTAATACAAGGGTTCCTTTCAAGACCCTTTGCTTCAATCTTGAGCCCTCATAGATGCATTTCGAATATATAGGAACTAGGAGAAAACCTAACATGTCAAGGGATCGAGGGGTAGGTTGTCAACTGATGCTAGGATTACATCGGGTGGCATAGATTATTTTGTGCTTCACTGTTGCCTTCCTTTCTAATGAGGGTTGCTTGGGTGTCAAGGTTTAACTTGGAATCTTTCCAAGGGCTTGTTTGGTAGAGCTCCTAGAGTAGCTTCTAGGTTGAATCTAGGAGGAGATATGTTAAGCAGTTTTCTACTAAGAAGTGATTATATACTTATTTTCTAAAATAAACTAGAGGGCTATGAGCTTAAAAGTACCTTCTATTGGTTAACTTCATGCATAGAGTCACTATATGCATCAAGTTTACCCTAAAGAATCATATAGAAACATTTTTAGTCATAGAACCTGGAGCGAGATGAGCTCTACCAAACAGACGCTAAAGGTGGTGTTGGACATCATGATGGACCAGACCCGTTAGGCTCCATCATGGGTGCATATGGCATCCCAATTTCCATAGCTTCAGCAGAGTGCACCTTTTACCTTGTTGTTTTCCTGATTCCGCAACATCAATAGAAAATAGAAAAGACTTCATGGGTTATTCAATGGAATAGCACAAGAGAAATTAGAACAAATGTGTAATTTTAAATAGTATCAAAGTGCCAACATCATCCTTGATGGTCGTCACCCTATCAAACACTTCATTGTCGATGCCTCAAAATAGTGTTTAGAGTCTTTGCGTTCTAGTTTTCATTGGTGGCCTTCTTGTGAGTGAGGTTTTTGAGATCTCTATGTGGCTAGGTCTAGCACAGTTTACCGTGTCATGGTTTGTAAACTCTCAAATTGATGGCCTCAAGATAAGCCTCCATACTTATCTTTTAATAAGGAAAATCATTGTCATGGAACATAGGTGGTGAATCCTATCCCTGAATCGTAAGGCTTTGATGCCAATTGAACAGATCATGATGCCTAAGAGGGGGTGTAGTGGATGGCATGTATCCAACGCATGTGACCACGACCTAGGAGGAAGGTGGGTGAATTAGGTAACTTCTTACCACCCCCAAAGAGTTTTGAAACCTAGGGATAAAACTATGAAGGCTATCTACTGCTCTACAAAGCACACAGTAACACAGAAGCATAAGTACACGAAGTAAAGAATGGCTCAAAATTTCTAGATCATCAACTTTTGGTCACCAACTTTTGATCTTCAATGCTCATGGACAGTTCTCTTTCTACTCGCAGGTCATAGCAAACAAGCAAAACACATATGCAAACAAACATAGAAAACTAATAACAGTACACTAAAGAAAAATATTTAAAACAACATGCTAAGAGACCAGGCTCATTGCTAAGGTCATGATAAGGCCAAAAAACACTGAAACAGAGCTACAATTAAAAGAAACGGCTACCAAAATATTTATATTCATATATTGTAAAAGAGAAGAAAATATCACATGCTTGATTAATTTTAAGTAAGCAAAATCATGTGAAAAATATTAATTCAGATTAATCAACATGCATTAAATGAAAAAAACAGACTTAAAACTAGTCATGTTTTATTTACAAATGCTTTGATATCATTTATGCCTATTAAACTTTAACTTAAAGAAATAAAATATCACTTGAGAGCATATATTTGAATCTAATATACATATTTAGACTAAGAAAATTTATAATTTAAAAGCATATTAATATTATCAGTTACTCATATTAATATTTATATATAAAACATCAAAATTTAAAACCTATGTTGTTTTAATTATATAAACTAGTTGCATGTAAATTTATTAAATTAATATTTAACTACATAGAAAAACCATATGATATATCAAAACTAACATATAGGTCGCATTGCACAAATCTAACGCGATACCTTGGAATCCAAGTATTGGATTATGCAGATCGTGGCCTCCATAGCTATCAGAGGAGTCCAACTGTGGGAAGGGAAGGCCTGTGCGGCTTGATCCATCCATAAGACAGCTCATCGGAAAAGGGAGAGGAACATATGACGCCGTTAAATGGTGTTGGATTCGCTAAAAGGGAGATATGTCAGTGTAGAGAACGACCATATAAACTTTAGGGTAGGATCGGTTTCCATGGGACGTCAAAGGTGGTAGAAAAACCTCAAGTTCATCGGATGTTCATGGAAAACCACGTGGAGAACTTTAGTTTTAAATCTACAGAGGTTTGAGTGATGGCTACAAAAATGGGTTATACTTAAAAAATGTGTTAAGGAGTTTAGCATTTTCGAAATTATTTAATTTTAGGTTAAAAATAATTTCAGAAAAGTTTGGAATTGGCATTTAAGTCACGAAAAATATTCCAAAATTTCAAAAAAAAAATGTGGAAAATTTTTGGAGACGTTGTGGAACATGAGGAGCCCAAACCAAGTATTTGGAGCTCATAAAAATATTTTAGAGCATCTAAAATTTAGATTGTACTCGTAGAAAAATGAGAAAAAAATTCTAGAAA
>Ga0182004_10000669_pt1 | contig 22155 bp, 15 predicted proteins | sample Sormic07211540_1_FD_120479 | JGI IMG/M metagenome (GOLD analysis project Ga0182004, IMG submission 120479) | Endophyte microbial communities from Sorghum bicolor roots, Mead, Nebraska, USA - 072115-40_1 MetaG | ecosystem: Host-associated > Plants > Roots > Unclassified | place: USA: Nebraska...
GTAGGTTACTGTAGCACTTAAGGCTAATCATGGAGTAACTAGGCTTAAAAGATTCGTCTCGCGATTTTCAACCAAACTGTGTAATTAGTTTATTTTTTTATGTACATTTAATATTTCATACATGTGTCCAAAGATTCGATGGGATGGATGAAAAAATTTTGGATGGGGAACTAAACAGGGCCTAAGCAATATCGATTGGCAAAAAAAAAAATCTTCATTTATTTTACATTTCAGAAGGGCCAAAAAAGAACATTTCGGCAATTTCATTTTTATTACATTTTTTTATTAATGTTAAAAACATAAGAAGAGTTTTTTTTCAGGATGTTTGTTTGTTATATGTTTGAGGCATTCACAGTTTCACTCTGGTACTACGTAACTACATGACCATTGCACATATACGGTAAAATAAATTTTGCATCTAAAAAACACATGCCTTATGTGTTCTCATCCTTGCCTAACAACATATTTGATCTTTGCCTCTAAAATAAATTCTGCTCCTTTTTCTCAAGGCTAACAACATCTTTTTCTCAAGGCTAACAATAACATATGCCAGGATTAGGCATGCTCTAAGATAATTCAAGACTCAAGCTATGAAATCAATATCTTTGATGGTATGGTACTAGTCTATCGGAGATAACATATGCTAGGGTTAGGCACGCTAGAGTTTTCAGATTGGCCCGATGTGCAGGAACGACTGCGTCTAACACTATTGCCGACTGTTTTTTAAGACATCATTGGAGGGGTGAGAGTTTCAACTGAATAAATTTTATTGGTCTTGACAAGCAAGTACACGGAGGTGCTAGGAAGGCACAAACAAAATGTATGCAGGTTTACATAAATGCACGCCATGTGAGGGCTAATATGGAGTAAAACAAATATTGTACCACTACCGAGTGCCGAGGGAAGCGTTGTACGTGTTGCGAGGCTGGGGTTCTTCTTGATCGCTTTGTACAAGGTTCCACAACTTCCCCCTTGTTGATCACTCTGTACAATATTCTCGTCGCTCACGCTCGAGGAGTAGCTCGCGGCGCAGACCCTAGCACTGACCTCCCCGTCGTTCACCGAGTCCGTGCGCCGCGACGAGGTGCGCATGGACGACGTAGTCTGTTTGGTCCTCCCTATCAGCTGGTTTGGCGCCCCGACGGGCTTGGCGTCGGCCACGGCTGTTAGGAGGCTAGCGAACATGCAGTGCTTTGTGGCCAACGAGACGGCCAACTACTAGGCACGACCGATCGAGGGCGCCACCATGGTGGTGGACCTAGCTTGAGCGCGTGGCCATCGTTGTTGGGTTCATGGATAGGGTGGTGTACCTGGTGCCCAAAGCCGAGGGCACGGACTATTGGGCAGGCAAGGCTGGCCCACCGCTCTCTAGGCCGGGGCCGGCGCCGGCGCTCGCCATCATGGTGCAGCCACATAGCAGGGGCTTCCACATAGACGACCATGTCATCAGGTAAGCTGCCATCAACTAGCCTTTGTATTCTCATGCAATTGGATCGTCTGTGCATAGAAAACACACTTTTTCAAAGCACCTCATACACGTGACTATGGATAGTTACATGGACAAGAACTTTGCATCGGGCGCCATGTCTACCTAAGAAAACACCTCGATGACATTGTTTTGCTAGTGAGAATAACATGGACCATGTTGTGGTGGGCTACTTGACGTCTTGACCTCAATTAATTCATATAAAAATGACATACCACAACATCAATCTAGACAAAGTCAAATGCTACTACAATGGATTTGTTTCTCTACGCATCTTACTCTCTCGACACGCTATCACCACCCACCGCCCCTATGGTGTGGTAGGGTCTCCCCGAAGCTCTGCCACTATGGTCGCGGCCGTGGAGCTCCGGCAAGGCCCTACCACGCCTACAGTGACCTCTTTCCTTCTCCTCCTCCCCTAGTGCCCCCACTGATCTAGCCCAGCGGATGCTAGCCTGCCACGGCGAGTGCTCTACCATGGCTTTATGTCGGAGATGTTCGTGTCGTACATGGACCCTGAGGAGGAGTGGTACGCCTATACGTTCTTGTACGCCAGCGAGTACGACCTAGGGCTCTAAGCCTACCCCATTAGTAGAGAAAAGGCGTTTCATCTTTGAATTTACTCCCGGTCGGATTTTAATTTGGGAGTGATAAGAAATTTAGTCTGGGTTAGAATCACCAACCGAGATCCCCTGGCCAACGGATAATACAACAGGCCGGGCGGCAACTACCTGTCCAATGTGGCATTCTCAGAGGACTACTACGCTGACCGGGACGACTTCCCCGTCAAGGGCTGGAATATGATGTGTGTGTTCGAGCGGCACACCGGCAACGTCGCGTGGCGTCACACCGAGTACGCTTTGCCGGGCCAGTTGGTGAAAAAACACCCTCAAACTCTTAAGCAACACAGAAGATCAGTTAAGTGACAATGTGACATGGTCTTCTGACGTGATTCTTGGTGCAGATCACATAGGTCTGGCCGCATGTGAGCTTGATGGTGAGAATGGTGGTGTCAGCCGGAAACTATATGACTATATCGACTTCAATATTAGAGTAAATCTATATATATATACCTAATAATATACTAAAGAGGCAAAATTTCAGCCTCAAATTTCGTCTGGAGTAACATTGGAGTCTCCTTGTCCTGAACCAGAAAGAGAAACAAATAGAGAGACACAAAAATCCAAACCCAAATTAATCAGATAAAGATTCGAAGAGGGTCACGCCTCCACGGCACCTGCATCACCAGCCAGGTCTGCTTGTGCCGCCGCCTCGGCGTTGGCCAGCGCACCAGTGCTGTCACCTCTCCCTAGAGCGTGCATCAAGATGCGCCCGCGCCACTGGCGGTCTTCCGCGCACACCGGCAGGCGCGCATTGCCTCCGCAAGGCTTGGTCAAGCTTGATTCGCAATGGAGGAAAGGAGGAGCAGGGGGGAGCAACGACCGCGCCCACCAATGGAGGAGTGCGAGGGAGCGATGGCCAGATGGGTGAGCGGGCAGGCAAGGTGCTCTGGCGCTGGGGATCAGCCGTCGCACGGGCGAGCGAGCGACTAGCTTTGTGAGCTAGCAGCGGCCATGTTTTGTCGTATGTCTTGGACGTGTGTCCTCCTTTATTAATCGTATTGAATAAACATGAACACGAACGTGGGCTAGGGCAAAGGCCCAACATTTACCAACTGGCCAAGGACAACACAATGTCGTAATAATCAAGATTCTCAAAAAAAAAGAGAAAAATAAGATTTCTATTTTCTATTTTGTTCAAAAAATCATTGTGCTACATAATTATAATAAACGAAAAATAAATATTTAAAATAATATATAAATATATACCTCTATATAAATAAATAATATTAAATAGCTAAAATTTATGCTCTTCTTTTGGAACGACCCTCTCCTAATAACTACGTAAACCACTTTATAAAATACCAAAAAGGAAACATGACTAAAATAAAGATTCGAAATCGAACATCATGGATAGGATATTAACTCCATATCACCTCAAATCTTCCTTAGGGCACTCCTAATACTAGAAGCTATACTCATTAATTTTTATAGACTATATATATAGAAACTATGGTCCCAATGGATAGTTTCTATAGAATTCATTCTCTCTCCATTCTTAGCCATTCACATCACTTCATGTCTTGGATTTTGTGTAGACATGGTTTCTAACTTAGACCCAGTTTCTATGATTTTTAATCTTTCTCTTCAATAACTACATTGCCACATCAGCAAAATACTTAGGTGGCACTGCAATTAATGTCTATAGAAACCACGATGGTTTCTGCATTGAGAGTGCCGTTACGATCACAAATACAACACGACCAATCTAAATTGGACATATATCACACAATAAACCGAATCAAATATTAAATAATGTGAGACCACCGGTGCACGAGCAACGCAAGGCCAATGAGCCACAAGGACATTGAGCCACCGAGGTGCCTAGGCTTGGAGTGGGCAAGGGAGTGTTATAGAGGAGCCACCAGGGCACATGGTTGTTGGTCCATGGGCGATGCAAGACCATCGAGACACGGAGCTACGAAGGAATTGAGCATGAGGTGCCACCATGGCCATGGAGCCACCTAAAATCCTGGCCTTGTTGGGGCATGGGGCCACGAGAGACATCGATCGTCATCCGTCGGGACATGGGTAGCATAGGGCCACCGATGCAGATATTGGGATGAGGAAGCTTCGCCACAAGGCAGATATGTAAAAAAGATAGATAAGTGAAAGGATGGAAGAAAAATAAAAAAAAGAGAGAAAACAAACAAAAAAGAGAGAAGAGCATTGCGGACATATCACCTCATTTATTTACCATGAAAAGTTGTTTTACCTAACATTTTATCAAAACAACTTCCACTCCCATGACTACCCATACACAAGTTAGAGTAGGATGTGTCTTGGCAGAGTGTGGAGTTTATTTAATACCAAGACGAATTCTGATTACACGATAAATCGTATCTGTCCCGTTGCAACGCACGGGCATGTTTTGCTAGTAGGAATAATACCACACTATGTACCCACCTAAGATGTTAGTCCTATGTATTCTATATAATTAGCCCATAAAGTCTACTGCAATATATATAATACTCTACCAAATTATATTCTCATATGCTATCAATAATGCAACACCGGCCGGGTATCCCGCCACCGGCGGTGCTGACACGCCGAAGCGGAGTTACTGGATGGTGCAGCGCGAGGTGTCCGACGGCCGACGGGCAGGTGGACGTCGACGCCGTGCCCGCCGACCTGCTGTTCGTCAACCCGGGCAAGAAGAAGGTTGGGCAACGAGGTCGATCGGGTACCGGCTCGATGGCGACGTCCTTGCTCGCCGAAAACGACTTAGCTCGCAGCGGCGGGCGGGCTACACAAAGAAGCAGGTGTGGGTGACGCCGTACAGCAAGGCCGATAAGTGGGCGTCCGGGCTGTACGCCGACCAGAGCACCGGCGGCGACAGCCTGACGGCGTGGAGGAGGAGGAACAGAGGGATCAGGGACACGAGGACATCGTGCTGTGGTACACGCTGGGCCTGCACCACATACCGTAACTTGAAGATAGTAGGCTTCCCGGTGATGCCGACGATGGATCAGCGGGCGGCTTCGAGCTCCGGCCTTCCAACTTCTTCGAGAGGAACCCGATTCTCAGAAGCAGACTACCCAGAAGGCACGCTCACTCCGCCAACTGTTCTTGTGATGCCAGATGATGTGCTCTTGTCTAAGTGTAAAAATCAGGTGTAGATTTGTAAACGAGACCTTTGGTTCTGAAATCTGAATCCAGGGAGAACTCGGACAATAGCAGCTCTATTTCGGTTCAGAATTACAATTGATACCTACTCCTAGTAGGGGTTCCTTGTTGCCGCTTCTGTCTCGATCTTTTTCGTCATTATATTGGGGCACTGAATCTGGATCCGAGCTGCAGCTGGACAGAGAGTCCCGGACAGTAAAATAAAAGTGATCGAAACCACCATCGGTACGGTCACCAAACGGCTTGTCAAGTCGTCAAGCCGGCGGCGAACGCCAAGGTTCACAGGACATGGCCTCGAGTGACGAACGCCGGCGAGCGAAACGCGCCCGAACGCACTTGTCGTCGTACAGGGCTTCCAGACGAGCCCACACGCTGCACCCTGACCCTGACTGGTAATACTCTCTCCATTAATTTCGAAAACATGCATGCTCTCTTGTCTTCCTCTCCGGTGATCATCTCTGCAACGACATGCATGCGTGCATGCAGGAGGGACTGGGCGAACGATCTGAGCGCGGGGCCGGCGGGGCTGATCGCGGAGCGCGTCCTCTCCAACGACGTCGCCGACTACGTCCGTTTCCGCGCGGTGTGCAGAGCGTGGCGCGCGTCCTCCCCGGAGCCCCGCGAGCACGACGTGTTCGACTGCCGGTTCCACCCGCGGCGGTGGATCATGGTACCGAGGGTCTCCGGCGTCGGAAACCGGCGGTCCTTCTTGAACCTCTCCACCGGCGAGTGCATCCACGTGCGGCTCCGAGGCCTCCGCCACCGCCACTACCTCTTCGGGTCCACCTCCGAGGGCCTCGTCGTCCTGTGCCGGAAGGACACTCTCGTCGTCGAGCTCGTCAACCCGCTGACGGGGCAGCGCGCCGACCTCCCGCGCGCGACCTCGCTGCTCTTCCCGAGCACTACATCTACATCTACATCTACATCCATGGCGCACAAGATAGATGATGGTTTCCGAGTGAGGAGCGCTGGCCTCGCCGGCGACTCGACGGTCGCGCTTCACTACGGCAGCGCTGCCATAGCCGTCGCCAAGCCCGGCGACGAGTGTTGGACGCAGCTGGGACCCGTCGAAAACTTCAAGTCTGCCATGTCCTTTGCAGGCCGCTTCTACTGCGTCACCTTCAAGAACATCTTGGTGTTGGAAACGGCCATGGCGGCGAACCGACCGCCGGAGCTGGTAGTGGCTCTCGATTTCAAGCGTGGGTTTCTTTGGTCAGACCTGGTGCACCTAGTTGACAAGGAGGGAGAGCTCATCCTTGTTCACTGTGTCGACTATCCCACACGCGATTATTTCGACGGATGGTACTCGGCGTACCGAGTGAACCTGGAAAAAAGAAACATGGTACCCATGCCTAGGTTAGGCAGGCACACCTTGTTCATGGGCATGGATCGTTCACTGCTCTCGATGATGAGCGAGAGGGTTTCTCCGTCCGTCATGGCGAACATCGTGTATGTGTGCTATAAGTATGACAAGAGGACTGGCCGATCGAAAGTTGTGGCCATTGACCCCGAGGACGGATGTTCCGAACCTAAGTTTCCGAGGGGCGACATTGGTGGTTATTTATCGAGATGTGTATGCTCATAAATATATACACAAATGTTAGATCCCACACTTCATAATACTACTAGGATGATCCTCGCGCTTCGCTGGGCACGCACACACGACATGCGCAAGCTCAAGGATTTGTGAGAACAAAAATCTTTGATGTGAAGAATGTCGTTCTTTTTAATACACTTCTCAGCGCTGATTTTAAAATTTAGAGCTGTAGTATGCTACATAATTATAGAAATACACTCCTCCCTCCCGAAATTATGATAGTGAATTATTTTAACACTTTAATTTATTTTTTGTTGATGTAAATTATTTTATATAATTTATATTTTCATGATAAATATTAGATAAACAATACTTGATTAATTGACACATATTGGATGCATGCCAGCCTTTTTTTTTGCGACGAAAGAAGAATTATATTAGATAATAGCTGGGTATATGAATACGTTACAAGCACTCTGGATTATATAAATTTTCAGAAAAAATCATCTAAATTTACTCAAACTATGAATAGCTCTAGTTCTCAAAACCAAACCTATACGACGCTTTGCAGTATGTGATGGCTGCACAGGCAAACACTCGTCAAAAAGCCTGAGGACAGATGCCCAACGAGCGACGGCCAACATTCATGTAGGCGGATTTGAGAAACTTCTTCTTTCTGATGTCTTTCTTCTTCTTTCTGCCACCGAAGAATGAGAAAGACTGATCTGAAATTTATTCTCCTAAGTCCTTCATCATGGCCAGATCTAACCACGATAAAACGGTGAAAAGACCGGAGAAAATTATTCCATGTCGCCATAGGAAATAAAAGTCTCCATGTCGTCAAATCGGTGAGGATGCCGACGCCGTAGTTGTTGTCCGCATCTTCAACGGAGCCACCATGGAAAAACCAATTCCACCCTACCATCTCATCGTCGTCGGAGAAGAGGAGGAAATAAATCCCCAAAACCAAGAAATTTGGCATGAATAAACTCTAACCCTAAATACTCGATCTAGTAGAAAAGCTTATTAAAAACGATAGATCTCCACTCCTCCAGCCTCTGATGATTATCACCGGAGGAGGGAGGGGGACTAACAATTATGGCTATAGGAGCGGCGGCGGCGGGGCGGCAACGCTGTGCTCACTCCACCTTTTGCCTCGGCGCAAACGCGATCTACTTGATTATAGAGTAGGTTAGACCATATTTGGACAAGGATGATACCGCTTGCCAAGTTTAGGGACCTGCAATTATCACCTTAAAAGTTCAGAGACTGAAATGACACCACCGACCAAGTTTAGAGATATGTGGTGATTATCTTGAAGTTCAGAGACTGAAATGACACCACCGACCAAGTTTAGAGATATGTGGTGATTATCTTGAAGTTCAGAGATCTAGATAATGCCGTCTGCCAATTTACGAACTGTAGATGACACCGTCGGCCAAGTACATGGAGTTGGATTTTGCTCTATCATGATATTTGCATGTTTTGATTGAAATTGAAATTAGATTAGTTCAGTCGCTTGCAAAATGTAGCACATCACGTCCCTTCAAATAATATAGCCCCATCAAAATAAGCTATCAAAGCTTGACGACAAGGAATGTTGGCGTGCAAGGGCATGCATCCTCTGTGGCTGCATCCTAGTGGTACCAGCGGTATCATCTCCAGAATCTATGGTACGCGATATATTATATACAATAGTAATTGGTACATTCTGCATTTTCCGTCATGTCCCTGCCTCCCTGGTGGTAAATACTATATGGCAACAGATTATTAAGCGTACTTTTTCTGCCAGTCAACAGTATTTTTCTCTCACGATAAATCAACAAACAATATTTTCAGTTATGATTTTTCAGACTAGCGAATAAACTCAAGAACCATTTAGAAAGATACAAATAGCTGTTAAAACCTCTTATACTTTCTAGAGCTTTGGCAGAAATGCCAATCTATTGACATCAGCAAACAAGTAATCTAAGCGACGTGCCTTCTAGACAGCTAACAGCAGAGTATCTTGCATCTTACAGGGGTGAACTTTGCAAACTACAAGCACTAATATGAATGGAATACAACCGTTGGGCATAACATATCACAACATTAGGACAAATGCTGATTTGTCCACGTTGACAACTTAGGATGACACATTTGATTAAAACAAAGCTTTCATGGTTAATGTCTTTTTTGCGATATGTGTAATTAAGGTTGTAAACGTATCTGGAAGAGCAATCCATGGGAAGCAGACATATTCCTCATTGATAGCCAAGCACTGTTTAGGTCTGGTCTGAGCAAACTTCACACCAGCATGTTGATCAACTATCTTGAACCCATAATCTTACAGTCCTATCATTATCTAGGCCACCAGAAGCAATCTTGTTCTCTGTTGGATGGCAGGATACCGAGATGACAGTGTCTGTATGGCCTTCTAGTTTCTGAAGAATATTTCTCCCTTGGAGGTCCCATATATACACGCAGTTGTCTTCTGATCCACTGACAATGTACTTCCCATTCGTAACAGAGAACGCAGACTGGATGCAGTATTGTCTGTTCACATGTCCACTGTATACCTTCAAGAACTTGCCGGTAGCAAAATTGCATAGCTTCTGCAAGGTGCAATAATAAGTTAGGAGGCACATTTTAGCAAACACAAATTTTTGAACAAATTAAATATCTTGTGTACAATAGAAAGAACAACTACAATTAATGTAAACAAAAAGAAAGCAATCTACAAGTCTACAATTATGAATAAAACTGTGCTAGCAACTCAGCTACATGACATGGAAGTATGAAACAAAAATGCTACTATCCAGCCTACATGAAGCTCGGAGGGAGTATTATTAATGTCCTGTGGTTGCCATGGATCAAATTAATACGGATAGGTGCACTTGACATATGCATGACAATACGTTAAATGTGAACATATATGTTACAGCAGCATTTTTTTTGGAAAAAAAAACTACCAGACAAAGTATCCTAAAAATCAATGACCATAGAATGATTTTTTTCTCTCACTACAATGATTCAGACCATGGCAGTTTATAATATCTAAATTTTCCATCCCTGTTGGTGGGCCGGTGGCACGTGCACCTTCCATGGCAATATGACTTAATCTATGACAATTATAGTCATAATAGATGTACAAGGAATTTTAAGACAAACACTGCTATAAATACTGCCCATCTGAACAATTCCTCCACAACCAGGAGAACAAATGGTTCAGACTTGTGTGGCTATTCCTTATAAGTCAACGGGCTCAATGCATGGAAACATTATCAAGAAAGAGAAACAGCAGGAAACTGGTAAGAAAGTGTAGAAGATTGAGATAACACCTCACCCCCATTAGGGAGGGGTGGATTTCATATATATATATATAACCAAGATACAACTTGGAGTACAGGTTACATGATATACATATGTGTTAGACTTATATATATCTCTAATAGAAAGTATAAACAAACTAATGTAGTCATGAACCTAAAGATTTGAATTTTAGTTATTCTGTACCTGTATTTTGTGGTTTTAAAAAATTGTGTAGGATACACTAAGATAATCTGTAGTATAGAATAAAAAAGCATTGTTGCTGCTTGAAGCAGATCAGATGTGCAATCTGCTTGCTAAGATCAATACTGTAGCTTCAGACAGCGTATTTGAGGTGGGCTTTCAACTTGTAATTCATAGTTATTAATAGATTATAGATATTCATTTGAAACTGAAAGTCAGGACAAAACATCTAGAGTCTGCAGTTACCTATTCAAAATGCACTAATGTTACCTAGATACCCAGAAGTACCTGAAAAAGACTATGCTAGAGCTAGACACCAGGGATTCTGGTTTGCATAAGACAACAAAAATATCAGGAGCTTCACATCCTAAATGATTAGAGAGTAATCTGCAGTTGATAGTACATGAGGAAAGACATATCTATGAGCTTCTTGTGAACTATGATTATGGCTAAATCTAGTCATTCTCATCACAAAGACTTTATACTGTATGAGAAGTTGATCATTAAATGAGTATTATTAGGAATCAACAACGAGCTAGTTGGCCATACCAGTGAATTATCGAGCATGGCGACAAGGATAAACTTGCCATTGGGCGAGAACATGGAGAAGGAGACCGCGGGCTTCTTTTCATCGATGACCGTCTTGAGGCAAGCCCCGGTCTTGGCGTCCCAAATCTTGCAGCTCCCGTCATGGCTTCCTGATACAACGATGGATCCGTCCCTAATGAAATGCACGGAGGTGACGGGCTCGGAGTGCGCTTCGATGGCGCGGGTGCATCGGCCGTTCTTGACGTCCCAAATGCGCACGGTACAGTCAAATCCCCCGGAGGCGATCTGCGAGCTGGTCTGCGGGTTGAAGTTGGCGCTGAAGACGAAGTTGGTGTGCCCCTTGAGCACGCGGATGCAGCGGTCGGCGCCGGGGTCGGCGGCGGCGGCCTGGGCGCCGCCGGCGAGGACGGGCCGGATATCCCAGATGCGGATGGTGCGGTCGTCGGAGGCGGAGCAGAGGTAGTACGACTCCGTGGACCAGGACAGGTCGGAGACGCCGTCGGAGTGGCCGCGCAGGACGGCGATTACGGAGAGCGAGGACGGGGAGAGCAGCGCGACCGTTCCGTCGAGGGACGCTGTCGCGAGGAGGCGCCCGCAGGGGGAGAACCGCACGCAGGAGACCGCCCGGCTGTGGGGCGTCGCCTCCCGCACCTGCCTATACGGCCGATACGGCGGCGCCGGCGCCGGCGGCTGCGACATGGTCGGTAACGGCAACGCCGCCCCCTCTCCACGCGATGGGAAACTGAATCGGGCCGGATTCTCTGCGGCACTATTCGCTAGCTAGGTCTGCTGTGGTACTAGCACAAAACGGACAAAACAGGGGGGGAGCCAAGTTGGAGTCCTCTTCTATTTGCGGGGAACGGTCAAATACACGTTCACGGCCGGTATCCGCACCGGCACGGCGCACCGCCTCTCGGAGAATCGAAGCCGAGCCGGGGCCGGGCGGCGGCCGGCGGGCGTAATGGATCTGCTGAAGCGGGAGCTGGAGAAGAAGCGGAAGGCGGCGACGGCCGACTTCGGGGGCAAGAGCTTCGTGCGGCGGTCGGAGCTGGAGCAGAAGCAGCTCCAGAAGCGCCGCGACGAGCACCGCCAGCTCCTCGCCAAGGCGAGCGCGTCGGCGCCCTCCCCGGATTCCGCCGCAGCCGCCACCGGTTCCGACACCAGCAACCCCGACGCCGCAGCTCAGGCGGCGGCGGCGAACCCTAACCCTAGCTCCTCCTCCTCCGCCTCGTCGGCGCCCTCCGTCCCACCCGCCCTCGCGCCGAAGAAGACCACGCAGGAGGAGGCGCTGCTCTCCGAGGAGCGTCGCATCGACGAGCTCGACCTCCCGCGGCACGAGGTGGTGCGGCGCCTCCGCGTGCTGCGCGAGCCCGTCACGCTGTTCGGGGAGGACGACGACGCCCGTCTCGCGCGCTTCAAGCTCGTGCTCAAGTCTGGCGTCATCGACGACATTGACGACATCGACATGACCGAGGGGCAGACCAACGACTTCCTCCGCGACATGATCGAGATGCGCAAGCGGCAGAAGGCTGGGAGGGACACCTATGCCAAGGGCAAGGGAAAACGTGTAGGTGGGGGTGATGGCGGCGACGGGGGTGCTGCTGGAGACAGTGCAGATGATGGGGATGCCAAGGGGAGCGGCGATGATGCTGATGCAGACAAGGACTCCAAGAGGATGAGGACCAAGTTTGAGGAGCTTTGCAATGAAGATAAGATTTTGGTGTTCTTTAAGAAGCTGCTTAATGAATGGAATCAGGAGCTGGATGAGATGACTGAGCTGGAGAAGCGTACAGCAAAGGGAAAGTCGATGGTTGCAACATTCAAGCAGTGCGCGCGGTATCTCAGCCCCCTGTTTGAGTTCTGCAGGAAGAAGGTATGAATTCTTATGTCATTTCCACCAGTTGGCTGCTTAAATTGTGCTATTAATTTGATTGCACTTCAAATTGACACAAACACAATTAATCATGCAAAACTCTAATTGGTAAACTGAGTAGGTAGTATGCAAATTTAGCTAGTTGCTGTAATGTGTACCTGGAAAATTCAGGGTTATGAACAACTAGCTGATGTGATGACTAAGTTATGCAATTTTTGGGCTCATAGGTTGATTACAAAGAATGCATGGTAAAGCTTATCCATTGTCATAGTTTTGAGTTGGTTTGAAAACTGTTGCTTAAATTGTTTTCTTTGTTGTGTTTTCCAAAAATCAAAATGTCATGCTTGTTTTGGTAACATGCTTCATAGTTCAGATTTGAATAGCAACCTAGCTTCGAGATGTTGAAGGTGTGGAAAATAATTGGAATAGTCTGGTTGATACATGTCCTAGTTGGACTTGGTGCATGATTGAGTAATTTTTACTTGGAGTACGATACTATCCATAAACCTGTTATACCTAGGATTCTGTCTCTATCTCTAACTGTAACTATTTATAACAGAAGGGAACAAAGATGATGACCCTGAAACATTGTCATAATTTTGTTGAGAAAAATTACCTGCTGACACTTGTTGAATGTATGTTTTGATTACTTTTTTTTTGACAGAGAAATGAATATTCAACTTGTATTTCTGCAGTAACATGAAATTCACGTTTTTTAACTGCAGTTTATGACAAGATAGTGTCATATAGGACCTGTTTGTATTTGCATGATTTCAACAACCATTCGAACTCAATCTATTTCACTAGTATTTCGTGAGTATTTGAAGGTTATGACTTGGAACTAGTTATGTTACATTCTGATTCTGATAGGCTGTATAGACTAAAAACCATATTTCTGTAATTCTTAAACAAACAGTGTGGCAGCAAACAATCTAACTTTTTTGCAAGAACTAATTCGTAATTGATTATCTGCCCCATGGCAAACATTTACATGGGTTTATGATAGACATGTAATGTGTTTCAATCCGTTTGAGCCGTTTCTGTCTGGCCATTCCCTCAATTCTGTGCATTACTTTTGTATATTGAATATCATGGTTTCTTGAAAACATCTCATTCTACATTTGATGTTAAGTTGTCTTCTACCCATTGTATATTAATATGAAGTAAAATAAAACTACTACTAGTGTCTACTCAGTTCATTTTGGATCATGTGTTATATTCATGTTCTGTATACCCTTCTCATGCATGCAAGGAGTACCTTGAGACAGATAATTAATGTGCCTCAGATATATTTATGAAAAGAATTTCTTTGAATACTTTGGGATGCTGGGGTATTGATTGTACTGTTTGAATTTCCAGTCCTACTCAGTTTTGGTGTTCGTTGTTTATTTGTTCTGTACTAGTGCAGATTCTAATTTTGGAGTACTATAGCCCCAGATTTGTTTTTAAATGGAGGTATCTGAGGTGTAGGATTGCAATCCATTTGAGCAATCAACTGAATTCTGGTTCCTGGCTAAGATTCAGATTTGATATAACTAGTATTGCCTCATGATGAACATAGTTTGAGCTTCTTGGAAATATCGACCCACTATCTGCTTGAGCAAAATACTAATGCCCATCTGAATATTGATTATGTTTATACCAAATGTCGTTACAGCCTTTCATCGAGTTTCTTGGTGCTTTCACTGATTCGGATGCAACTTATTGTTGGATTCATTTAGGTTCTTCCTGATGACATCCGTCAAGCATTGCTTGTTATTGTTGAGTGTTGCATGAAGCGTGATTATTTAGCAGCAATGGACCAATACATCAAGCTGGCAATTGGGAATGCACCATGGCCCATTGGAGTCACTATGGTTGGTATCCACGAGCGTTCTGCTCGAGAAAAGATCTACACAAACAGTGTTGCCCACATCATGAATGATGAGACCACTCGCAAGTACCTTCAATCAATCAAGAGGCTCATGACACTTTGCCAGCGACGTTACCCTGCACTGCCCTCAAAATCAGTAGAGTTCAACAGCCTGGCAAATGGGAGTGACCTGCAGGCGCTTTTATCGGAAGAGAATGGTTCGGGTAAAGCTTCTGAAGAAAGGCTCCGGTTGATGCCAGCATCAAAAGAGTGATGCCTTCATAGACTAGATTGAATTACACTCTACAAATAGAGCTTGAGATGTTTGTGTAATATCAACAATCAGAACTGCCTTTTTTTTCTGTTTTGTGCTGAAGAGAAAAACAACAGAATTGTGTATGCTAATCAAATCGCTTTACCACTTGATCTGGTTGGGCAAGTTTTACTAATATATCAGCTACACCCAGAGAATCATTTTTGACTTGTTGTTCTCAAGCTGCAGTGACAGTGATGACTGTATTAATCAGGTTTGGTATTATCCTAGTTCTGTCAGTACTGCAATTGATAAGATCTGCAAACCATGCATGTTTGTAAGTTCAGGCACCACGTGCCTAAGGTTTTAGGTTTATGTACAACATTGGAATCCATGGATTTAACTGCTACAACGTGGATCATCTTTGCTTTACCTGAACCTGCATACATCACTGCGGCACTGCCTTATTCAGGTAGCAATTAATCTGTTTCCCATTTTCCCCTCTTTGCAGCTGGCAAATCTGGAAATTGCGTGCAACAGCAGATCCATCACTCTCCCTTCTTCTGGATCCTAGGTAAGTGAGCCCACTGCATGGAAGGAACCCATATGATAGCTTGCTAACAATATGAAGAAGTATTGAAAATGGTTTGATGAACAAATAATCCAGAAACTAGTCGAGGCAGATCGGTACAGTTTGGAGCTTGCAGCCCGCTGACGAATTCTTACATTTTTAGAAGCAGCGCTGAAGGCCTCCTTGTGGGTGATGCTGGGATGTCTCGCCTTAATCCTCTGTATCTCCTCCCTGAGAAACAGATCAAGCGCATTTTAAAGACCTCATCGCCTCTACCAGAGTAGCAGCTGAAAACATGCTGAAATTTCAATCACAATATAACCAGTTGTTGGTTTATAGCGAACAACGGTGACAAGTCCAGTGAAGTAACAGTCATTTCTTATGCATTTGTACACTGGGTGTGTTTGGTTTATTTTCTATACAAGTCTGGCTAGTAAAACTAAGCCAGACTAGTCTAAGTCTGTCTCTAACAAGCCAAGACATGTTTGTTTGGTTGCGTGCACTGCTGAACCTGGCTAGAATGAGTTGTTGTTTGGTTGATTGGCTTGGTTTGGATATAATCACCTTTTCCTTGAGTTGGTGAGTTTATCCTCCTTTTCTCCTTCACGAGTGGACTTGAGCGTGCTCATGACTGGATCTGCAACAAAAGAGAAGGTGCTCCAGTAGGGCCTTGGCCACGGCTACCAGTGACCAACAGCAGCGCGGGGTTGCGGGCGGGGAAGAAGCTCGCGGCCTGCATCGTTGTCCTCGGTCACAGAGGAGAGCGGTGAGACAATGATGCCAGGAGGTGTTGTGTCCCAGAGGTGAGGAGAAGCAGCACATGGGTTAGTACGGAGCCGACCGAAGCCTGGCTCCAGAAGAAATGGTGTTTCTACTTGGGTCTAGCTCTGGCTAAATGGATGACTATCACAACCAGATTTTTCAATTTCTCCTAGTAACGTGGGATTCTCCTAGTATTTTAGCATTTAAAATTTAGTATAAACTTTCCCTAGTAAATACCTCCTAGTGAGGATTCCCTAGTGTTTGACTAGTGGTAGTGTTTTATTACTAACTAAAAACACTAGGAGAACTCTACTATTTTGGTAAGTGTATATAGAGCCCGGCTCCAGAGACTGACCGGACAACCAAACAGCCAAAACTTAACCCATCTAAGCAAAAGCCAGGTTTAAAGGGGCAACCAAACACACTCGATGTATGTCTCGTAAACATTTGCTGCTTTTGCAATTGGTGGCAAATGCTGCAATCGCCATATCAGAGTGGACTAGCAACACGAGACTTACTTGATGAAGCAATTGTAGGCCGACGGCGTCCGTTGCTTCCTAACTGGAGCTGCAAAATGTTTCAAAAAGCAGAAAAGCTTGCTCAGTAATCAGTGAGAAGGACCACTGTATATATAGGAAAGCCACTGTCGAAACCGCGCATGATCACCTACGTTTGTTAACCGCAGGGAAGGCAGCATGGTTGTCAGCAACGGTAGCCTCCGTCTCCCTGTCCTCTCCGCTGCTCTCGTCGGAGTCCCTCGGCGGCGGACCAACGCCGGCCTCCTGTTCCATCGGACGGACACGTCGGTCGTTTGGCCAATGCGCGCGTTAATGAAAAAACACACCAAAAAAAAAAAGGAAAGAAGACACACGGTACGTGGGAAACCTGCAGGGGCAGCTCGACGGACGCCGGCGCCGGGGGCGGCAGCGCGACGGAGAGGATGCCGCAGCAGCTGCCGCACTGCACGGCCACCGTCTTCAGCAGCTGCAGTGTGCCGCCGCACGGCACGCCCACCTGCATGAGACCGTGTGGGACGGCATTGGCAATTTTCCAGAGCAAGCTAGCATGCAGGGGAGGGGACGGACGGACAGGTCGTCGTTTACCAGCAGGATGGTGGCGCAGAGGTTGCACTGCACGTAGCCGAGGCGCTCCGGGAGGGCGCCGAAGCAAGGGTGGCGTGGCGACGACGACATGGCCGGCCGTTGAGCTCCACAGCACGAAGCACACAGCAGCAGCAAGTGTGGCCTGGGTGGGGGGGTGTGGCAGTGTAGGACTGTCCTGGTGACCTGATGTCACCACTCACCATGGGGGGGTCTGAATTTGTAGGCGCCAACGACGATAAACTCAAGCCTGTAATGTGTAACTGAACATTACGTTTGCAAAATCGGGCAAGTTACGTGGACATGTATACGTGCTTGCAGCATGTGAGTGGTCTGCAGCAGTGCTTGCAATCAATGAAGTGACCGAAACTGGTTGCCATCAGTTCTCATGCAATGCAAGCAAGAGCCCCGGACAGGCAGGGGCAGCCATGCATGCCGCCCATCTCTGCGTATTTTGGTACAGGGCCACCTGTTTCTAGAGGCCACAAGAGGAGGGCCTCGATCAGCCTTTCAGGGAAAGCTTTTATCTGGCGAACCAGAAGCTAGGCATGTGAAAATCGGTGCCTTATCATCGCAGTCGCAGTCGCAGTCGCCAATCGGTCTCAGTCGCAATCGATCTGCAGGCAAGCTTCTGATCAGAAATTCATGCTGGTGCTGCTGCCTGCAAGAGGCACTGCCCGCCTGCCATAAAGGTCGCCGGCGAAAACGACAAGGTTTGCTTCATGTTACAGGTTTGGTAAAAACAGTTGGTTGCTCCTTGCATTGAGATTTCAAGTGCCTTGCAGAGGCTCGCCTTGCCACTCTCAAGATTCGTCCGATCCGGGCAAGCCTATTGAATTCGAGACTCCGCGACAGAACGACACGTTCTAATCCCTATGCGACAGAACGACTCGCTCTAAACGTAGGAGTTGCCGAGTTGGAGTGTTGGAGATTAGCACTCTCCAATTGGGTCCGAGTAGAGCTCAGACTTCGGCACGGTCTGAAATGTGGCACAGCAAGATAAATTTTCGGCACAAAGGCCGTGCCGTGTCGAGAATTGCGGATGTATTCCAATCTGTCTATTGAAAACATAGGTGATTTAAAGGTTCCTGTCACTCGGGTGACGGAAACAACTAAAACGCTCAGTTCTCGTATCAATTACGAAATAGGTGATCTATAGAAATCAAACACCTGAATTTGAAAACCACAAGATCTACATCTAACAGACCATATAAAAAACAAAGGATCCAAAGACAAAACAAATTAATTCTATAGAGGCAAATTAGAAGAAATTTAAATCGAAAAAAATAAAAACACAAATTGCAAAGACAAATTAATTCTATGGAAGGCAAATTAGAAGAATTTTAAATTGAAAACATATCAAAAACATAAATTACATAGACAGATTAATAATTCTATGGAAGACAAATAGGAAGAAATTCAAATTGAAAACGCATCAGAAACACAAATTACAGAGAACAAATAAAAAAAACCATATTTACACCAATAATAAAATAAATTTACACTGATATAATCAATGTAAAAATTACAATCTGAGACTGTAAGAGAAAGACATGAATTAAAATAACATATAAACAAGAAAAACATGCTAACTAGATAATTCCTAGTAGCAGTAAACACCGAGCATGGACACTAATCTGCAGTTTACTTGAAATCTAGACAATGAACAAATCTGATTTCTAACATAGAAGCAAAGAAAAAAGGAAGGACAAGATCAAATGATAGATGGATCTGATGGCCACAAATCCGGGTGACAAAAGAGAAAAAAATGCCCAGGCAACGTATAGATTCACCGATTCCATTACATGACACGTTAGCTACACAGCCTACACTTGGCCTGGCAGCCCGAAAATTATTAACAACCACTATTTTATTTAGGAAACGCGAAATATGTGTCTTTCCCTTTTTTTTATGCGTGGGATGTGTAGCTATTTGTTAGTTATGAAAACATTAATGCTAGTAAATTATTCTTGGCTACAATATTTCAACAGTATTTTTCTTTCGCAACAAATCAACGAACAATACTTTCAATCATGACTTATATCAGCCAACGAACAAGCTTGTGTTATGGCCATTAATTAGAAACCAAGCACAAAGTTGTGGCCATTAATTAGAAAAAAATAGTATGGCATCCCTGATGTAAAGAAAAAAATGTCGCACCAAGGAGATCCACAGACTTCAATAAGAACCAGTTTAAATGTAATAAGATGCATATATAGAACTCTAGCAGTTGAACACCAAACTCTCACACTCCTATGACCTAAACCAATAGAGAGCAGACGACTGGAACTAATTAATTGAGAACCTATAATGATTAACATAGTTACTGCTAACAAGCCCCCATATGTTAACGACTACTAGCTAGATATCTATAGGAAGTTCTTGATGGACTCCTCGAGCTCCTTCACGACGGCCTTCCAGCCGGCATGCGTCGGGTTGATGTCGTCCCAGTAAAAGTACTTGTCCGGCGTGGAGCACAAGCTGTACGCCGCGACGCCGTCCTCCATCTGGCCGCAGTACTCACTCTGGTCGAAGATCTCGCAGCATGGCTCCAGCTTGTGCTTGAACTTCTTCGACAGGGAACCGGAACCGGAGGTGAGGCGCTTGAACATCGTTGTCAGGTCGAGGTTGAAGACGGCTGCGTCATTAAACACCTTCTCTTCGAGGTACGCGTTGTGGATGCTGGAGACCTTCTGGCTGTCGCAAGAGCTGCCGCTGTGGTCGCTGGACCTCGACAGCCACGGCGTGCAGCCGATCGGGGGCAGCGTGCTCACCAGCACCTTCTCCACACCCAGGTCCATCAGCTGCTCCACGGCGTCGGCGATCTTGTCTGTCACGTCCTGGGCCATGGCGTTGATCTCGGAGCTGGTCATGTCGTTGACGCGTGCGTAGTCGCGCTTGCCGGAGAAGGCGATGAGCGCGACGGAATCCGTGAGGTCTTTGTCGATGATGCCGTGCCTGACTAGCCTCCTGAACTTGTCTACCTGAGTGCCGAGCTTGGGTGCCTCGTGTGTCCCTTCCACGACGCCGGCGCCGCCCACGGCGAAGTTCATGCCGGACGGGTCGACCCCGTCCTGCTCCCGACTCCTTTCAGCCGGAGGGGACTCGTCCAGCCCCAGAATCCTCGCTGCAAAGACAAATGCAAGAAACCATGAGATCCACACCGATCCTAGTATTTAGCTAACTACATTCTGCATGCTCGGGCAAACTTGCTTATTACGGGCAGGGGAGGATTATTGGAGCACGTACCGATGAAATCAGGTAGGACCAAGCCGTTGGAGAAGCGGCCGCTTGCACTCATGCCGTGGTCCTTGTCATTGCTGCCGTACGGGTAATACCAGGCACGCGTCGTCTTGGACAAGTCTGCTAGCGGGTAGTTTCCGGTGTCGGCGTAGTCGTCGCCGAACACGAACAGCTTATACTGCCGGTCAGAGTCGCTGTCGCCATGGCGCCGGCACTCCACATTACCAGCTGCTAGCAGCAGCAGCAACAAGCCAACAACAACAGGCAGATCGGAGAACAGATCAATATATATATTGCAAGATGGGCAGAACAAGTAGTTTGAGAAAAATTGTCGACAACAATGCAGCATAAGTTTGATGTTGATCAACATATATACGCACCGCTAAGCAGGATGAGGAGGGTACAGACAACGGCGAAAAGAAGCTTCATGTTGGCAGGCGGCGCACGACGAGCGGGCTTGGTTGATGTCTTCGATCGATCAGAGGCGAGTTGCCGAGTTACTCCGCGCACAAGTGCGGACGAACGACAGAGGGATGCGTGGGTTTCATGCGTCGCAATTTATACAGTACGGGGAACAACCTGCTACATCGAATCGATGGGAAGGAGTTCGAGTCCTGCTAGGAAGATCTCTTTTTTTGCAGTGTTCCGATAAGAACATACAGCGTTTGCAAAAATCCGTTTGCACTGTGTTCCGATAACAAACAGCGCTAGCACAATCCGATGACAACTGTAGCTCGTTTACAAGCTGGTACTACTATACTAGTACTAGTCGGACTAGCTAGTCAGCAGTTTGAAGTGTCCGGCTATTACTAGTGTTTATATTATTACTAGATAAGAATCATTAGATTCGTCATGCGACATATTTCTCGTTTCACTTAAATTTGACTTATGTTGATGCATTATTTTTTTTGTTGAAAAGTACCAATGAAGTAGTGTTGAAGAATAGGGTAAATAAATTTTTCTATAGATTTAATCAAAGTTAAAATAGTCACACTAATATCTATATATACAAGTCAGTATAAACTCTAGTACGTAACTATATGATAATATCAGGACCATTTTGATGATGAAACCGACACTGAAGTGGACACTATATATATCCATGCACGACTAGATTATTGGAGCCTGCTACGAAGATGGCTTAGGTTATTGGAGCTGCCCTAGTAGAAAGAAGCTCAATAGTGACGGTTCTAAACATGTTTTTACGGACGTTTTTCGTAACCGCCAGTGCTAGGAGCCAGTACAAATAAATCTTTACACTTTGTTGTTGTTGTTGTTGTTGCTGCTGCTGCTGCATCATCTAAAATTTAGGTAGTATTGCCTAAATTTGTTTTATAACTTGTATACATTTTTTTGTTGTCTTAACTTTTGCTGAAAAAGTTTGGTTAGTTCAATAAGTATGAAAAAAACGAAAACCAAAATAGTCATTTTCTAAATTTTTTAATACCCATCGGTTTCTATTGTAAGAACCAAATTTCGCCAAAAATTTAAAAACCGAACCCAAAACCGGAACGCTCACCACGTCGTTCCAGCGAATCATCAGCTACTCCCGCAACTTTCCTTATTTGGAAATGATAATTTCCGCAACTTTTCATTTTTAGAAGGTGACTAAGTTATACATATATGTTATAGAATATAACTTATTTCTATAAATTATACTAACAACTTGGTATAACACTTTGCAAAACTTA
>Ga0182004_10000670_pt1 | contig 22155 bp, 19 predicted proteins | sample Sormic07211540_1_FD_120479 | JGI IMG/M metagenome (GOLD analysis project Ga0182004, IMG submission 120479) | Endophyte microbial communities from Sorghum bicolor roots, Mead, Nebraska, USA - 072115-40_1 MetaG | ecosystem: Host-associated > Plants > Roots > Unclassified | place: USA: Nebraska...
CAACCAGAGAGGAAATATTGGTAAAAGCATGCACCATTAGTTCTAAATAAATAAGCATCAGCTCTTCTTCTATTTTTCACCCCATTTAAGTAAGAAACACAAAAGAACACATTCAATCACACAATCCATAGTTCAACTGCCGGATAATTAAAGAAAAAAAATACTACTCCAACTTGGTGAAGCTGCACAATTAAGTCTTACTGTGTTGAAAAAGATCATTTCGTGCTTAGTGATTAGATTGTTTCAGAAAGCAAGATGCATATCAACTGTAACAATACAGCTTCAACATGTGCTTTTGTTTTAGTATGTTCAAGCGAAGTCCTACATACTCGCATAGTTAGACTATCCATCTTAACAGCAGTAAATCTGTACTCAGAGGGTATAATCATTGACAGCACTGAATGAATCTTAGAAACTACTTTACAATTCATTCTACCAGATAACAGAATAGACATTTTTAGTATGGACAAGCATGTACAAAATCAGGCAGATCATTTGTGATCCCTAAAGTAAAAATCTACTTAGCAAGGCCGTCTTGTAACCCAACAAGAAAAGGAAAACACAAAACATAGCTTGTTAATAAGCTAGAACACAAACAATTACAAACCTCATGGAAAAGCATTGATTCTACAGCCATCAATTTCTTGAACGCGTTATCATCGTTGCCACTCAAAGTCCTGAAGAGGGTGACTGAGGGGATGTTGCATACGGTGTTAATGAAACGCATAAGGTAGTAGCCTAAGTCGTTGGATTTGACCTCACTAGGAACATGTAAAGCTTCATCCTTTTGTGCATCTTCCAGCAAGAATTGAAGTTGTTCTATGCATTCCTTACGTAGTGATGTGGATATGGGATTCTTTGGCCATTTGAACTTCTCTTGCAACTCAAATGATGTAACCTCAGTTCCTAAAGATGCTGAGAACAGACCTTGAACTGCAAGGAATTTTAATATTTCTGTCTGAACTTGAAACTTTTCTTCAATGCACTTAGCCATTTCAGAATCTGAATTCCCTTTAGATGTAAGCTTTAAATTTTTTAGAACACAAGAAATTGTATTCACCACCCAGCTCTTCAGAAGATCAGTATTCCCTTGGCCAAGAAGTTCCTGCTCTTCACTTGGGCCAATTTCTGAATTCTCATCAGTTGTCTGACTTTGATCAGATGGCTCATCTGTAACAGATTCTTCATCCACGAATAGGGCCATCAAATTTTGCACAAGATACAAACAATCTTCAACATTATGGAATTTGCCAACCAGCTCTTTAACAATTTTTGTTTTTGTCATGGAGTCAAATCTTCCACCACTGTATTTCTGTAAGTTGATAATGACAGCAGCACACCGATCATTGTCATGACTTGCTACACTCACTAACTCTTTCAGAAAATGTTTTCCGGCATTATACAACCATGAAGATTCATTTGACAAAATATCCATCAAACCATGAACAACTTTGCTGGACAGAACTAGTTGGATAGCTGAAGGAGACAATTTTGGGAGGAGGCTAAGAAGTATACTAAATGCTAAATGCTTTCTGTCATGAGATGAGAGCAGCAAAGATCCTTCAATTACAACCTCACAGAAATTACGAAGATTCCTTAGGTCATCCTCACAGGAGCTGGCTTTCTTATTTTTTTTGTGCTTCTTGCCAGAACTGGTATTAATATCATGCTGAGATGCTGCTTCTCGAACAAGCATGTCTGTAATGACAAGCCATAAACTATGAATACGAGGAAGACAAAAGGCAGATTCCTGCACAAGTTCAATCAAACCAAAGGATCAGCAACCAAATGACACATGACATAGGACAATCTGATAAAAAAATGAGAAACAACAATTACAAAAACACCTGGATGAGTTTTGGTGGTAACACAATTTGAAATTCTTATGTTCATTTATACTATTACTGAGAATAATACCTTGAAACAAGCAGCAATGGATTTAAGATGTTCTTCTGCAAAAAAATTGTCAGAGCTGAATGGATGAGGCAGGAGCTTCCCAAATATCTCCTTCTGGACATAAGTTCTCTCTTGCAACTTCAAAGCTAGAAAGAGTGCATCTGGATCTCCAACATCAGCAGCTTTGTTGAACCAATCTTGAACACCAGGAGCTTCAAGAACCTCAGATAGTATGGCTTCATCAGGCAGCTGCAACAGAGAGGTTAGCGGATACCAAATAAACATAATGGTACTAGTACAAATGTACCACTGCAAATGCATGACATCTAGTTCATAATCCCCTTTTTGCATGATGTTGCAACTTCCACATAATTAATTAATACAATGCTAACGCCACAACTGCCATAACCTAGACTTATATAGAGCTATTTACTAATCTAGGAGGCATAACATCTGGTCACAATAATACCCACTAGAAAAAGGCAACTAAAAGGTAACTCGTGATAAGGATACAATGATCTTACCAACAAAAAATGTATTGTAAAGTAAGGTGCGACAAAGAAATATCTATTACAGCAAGATTTTTAAATATAATAAATCGTTAAAGTTAATGTTAGGATCAAGGGACTGTATATAACAGTCTTATATGAAAAAAAAAATATTAGCAGATTTTTCATGAAAAATACTTCAAAAGTTAACATTTTCAACAAGAAATGCTTGAGAAGAGGGTAATGGCCAAATCCTATCCTATCCTACACTCTTATAAAGCTAAACCCCACTAGAGATTTCTCCCAACATGCAAGCTATCCACATCAACGATCCACTAGAACTCACAACTATAGCCAACTAGCACATGTAATTATGATAGTGCTCTTCATTCACTAACATGCATTTAGCTGTCCACATCGATGTCAAACCATTCACCAAAATTAATTTAAGATAGTTTCATTCATATAACTATAATAAATATAAATAGTCTAAATTCTTTTTAAATTATCAGAATCCCCGCAGCAACGCGCAGGGTATTCTCCTAGTATAATTCAAGACCATGTCGATGTCAACACAAGTATAAAACAACAGAGGTAGTACGATAGTAGCATTTTATTTATCTCGATTGTTTTGCGCATGGGCCCTTACTTCACAGTCTCTTTAATTTTATTTTCCCGCATCATGATTCTTTTTGCTTTTGGAAATATTTGGACACCTCCAACAGTGGCACCAGGACATGAAATGTCATGTTCAAGTGAAAAATTAGCATTCTAATCAGATGGATAGGGTAAAACCACAACTCTTATTCGTAGAGAAATAAAGTTCAACAAAATTATTTGCTTCAAGTCTGCAATTATGTTGCTAATGCTACTCTATCCATTCTTTTTTATATAAGCTGGTTAGATCACAATTGCACTAATTAATGTAACGTCATATATAAAAGAATGGAGGGAACACACAATATGACATTGATAACAATGACAAATGTATAAAAACCGCTTGTCTCTATCATTGGCAGTGGCACAAATCCACGTTAGTGAAATCAATCGCCGAACCTATTTCATTCTTCAAACAACCATCAATGTTTTCTTGCTCATTAACCAAGCAAGATTCAGTAACCACTGTAAAATAATCAGAATTGTTTAAATCAAGGATCTAATGTGCGATTGAACCTGCCAGTGATTTAATGAACAGTATGAGACTTGTTGCACTAAGAGCAGCTAAAGTGTGCTAAAAAACAAACCGTGAGGAGAGAGGAAACAAGTATGGTTTGATTCCAACACTAGAGCAGCCGAATCAAGCAAATTGATTATTTAAATTGACTCTTCCCTACAGTTCGAACCGAGCAAGTAAAAAAGTCAGCTTATCTGCGCGGAAGTACCACTACCGTCCTTGCATGAGTGTTGAAGGGAAAGCAGCACATACTTTCCTTTTTTTTTCTATTCCGTTATGGTCCCCACCAGCTAATCCCCACACTACTACACATGAACCATAAGTCCATAATCAGCATGCGAACTTTGAAATCCACCTCAGCACCAAAATCAAATCGTACACTGGAGCTGCCCTAAGATAGCATGAATCAAAAGAAAGAGATAGAATACGTGGACTATTTCCAAATGTACTATTTTAATATACAGCAACAACCAACAGGAAGTGTACACTTTCAATGTTAAATGTCAAATTAGCACGGACTAACAACACAGCTGCAGTTTGTATTAACTTGCGTAATCCTAATATTATATGCATCACATTATAATAAAAGCATATCATGTGTCAGTGTGTGCTTGAGAGATGTACCTTCCTGACTAAATCCAGAATCACAGCAACTGCAGGCTCCATCAAATATCGTTTCTTGCCACCGAGTTCTACAACCAAACTCACAAATTCCTTAACAATGGGTGAGCTTTTGTCACGTGTCCACTGTCGTGAAACACGACCAGACCTCACAATTGCTCCAAATCCAAACAGGCGCCCCAAAAGATTGTCCTTAGCTTCCTAAAAAAGAAAAGTAAGTTGCCATCAAAATATGAATAAAGGTCTAGGTAGCAATAATGAGTAGTGACAGTAGTTTTTCAATTTACCGGTCCCTTCATAGAAGATGAATATTCCAATAAATTTGGGATCAACTTCATAATCGATTCAACCTTGATTGCCCGAATCGATTCGAGCACAGCAGCAAGACCCAATGCAAATCCTTGCCTTGCATACTGCAAACAAATTGCCAAAGTTAATGTAGTAAAGCAGATCGTGACATCATCCAGCTCAAACTAAGCTCGTCCTGAACTCATGGAAAGCATTTTCTACCTCTCTAGAAGAAGAGATACCGCGAATAAGCCGCCGGATGGCATACCGCGCTGATGGGGCGCAGTTATCCAGTCCGTCGTCCTTCTCAGCCTCCATCTGTGAGGCACTGTCCCCATCGCCAGCTTCACTCTCCCCCTTCCGCGCGCTCTTCTCGTACGCCTTCTGCACTTGCCGGAGCTCCACCACTAGCGCCTCCGCCGCAGCCTCTCTCACCGATGCCTCTGGTGATGCCAGGTCCCTGAACACGTTCATATGCAGCCCCGGCCCCACAGCGACCGGAGCAGGCGGGGGATTCGCTGGAGCCGCAGCCTCCGCGGCCGGCGGCTGGGCCTTGGCAGCGGTGGATTCGGCAGACTGGCGGTGGCGCTCCTTGTCCAGCTCCTTCCTCTCCTTCTTCCGCTCCATGGCCAGCTTCTTCTTCTTCGCCGGTGCCTCCGCGGCTGCGACCTCGTTCCGGGTATTGTCCGAGGCAGGCACAGCCTCCGGAACTGCGAGGTCAGTCTGGGTCCGCTTTTTTCCGGCCATCGGAGCTCCCTCGCCGGGATGCTTAACAGAATCGAGGCGGAGGGGCAGGGCGGAGCCGCGGAGAGACGGCTGGGGTTTATGGCCGGCACGAGACGGCGGGGAAGGCCCTTGCCTAGGGTTAGGGTTTTTCTTTCTCGTCTTTGTATTTTTTTTTCGCTTATTTTTTTTCTATTTATCTGCGATATGCGAAGACGGTGGTGGCTCCTACAATTTTGCAAATGGGCCTAGCCCATCTAGAGAGGCCCATGATCAGCCCATTTAGAATCTCGCCCGCGTGACACGTGGGCCCTGTCCCGACGCGTGGTGGCGAGGCCGACGTGTGGGCCCCGCGGAATAAAGCGCGGCGCCGTGGAAGGGGGCAAACAGAGGAAAGGAGACTCCGGCGAGCGAAGTGCAGGTGAGGCCATGGCGGACAAGCCGAGCCGCGCGCTGGTCCTCTACGCCGCCGGCCACGCCACGGTGCTCACTCCCCCGGCGGGCTCCGCAGCCGCGGGGAGCCACCTCGACGCGTTCGCCTCCCGCGCCTCCTGCGGCCTTCTCACCCTCCGCTCCCCGCCGGCTTCCCATCCCACGACCGGTACTAATCCATCGCACTTCACCTCCCGTCATCTTTGCCACTGCTAGACGCGCAGTTCTTAATAGTTCCGTTCTGTGATACGCCTAGGCGCGGAGGATAATAGCAGCACGATTCTGGAGCTGGCGCAGTTGCTCGACGTTTATGATCATCTCTACCCCGGAAAGGTGAGATCTTGCTTTCCATTTGTGTTGGGATGGAGTGATTGTTCGGGAAAGTAAGTGCTGCATGTAATACTTCTTGAACTTGTTGCATTTTAGAATGCGGATAGTGGTCAAGAAGTTGCCCAAGTGGATCCACAGGAGCTAGTGGTTCCCAAGCTGTCTGAGAGGTGGGTACTACCTGCATGTATGTGCCCTGTGCTTTCCTAAATGCTAATTAGTTTAGTAAGACTACTAATCAGTTGTAGCTGCTCTGAAATTTCAGGTTTATGGGCCTGAGAGCTGCCTTGGTCACCAGTTGTCCCCGCGTCAGCTCCTTTGCGGCGAATCTTGGTTTCCAAGTTTTTCAGACCAATGATTTCGCCCCTCAATCTGCCTCATCCGGCGTTACTAAAGAGGTTGGATTAATCAACCGAGCATTTGATCTGCTTGGATTCTCGGATGGGAATGTGCAGGAAACATCTGAGTTCGATCTAGTTTTCATGCATGTTGCCATGGAGAACACAAGCAGCAAGTTAGGAAAATTAGGAATGAAGACAGATCTCAATCGGCTGGAGAAATTAGTTGGTGCAGTCATGGAATCTGCGCCTGTTGGTTCAGCTATTGCTTCACGTATTCATGTATCTGTCATTTTGAGCTATGGGTCTGCTTCTGGAAATAAGGATGAGTTTTCCCTATTAACCTCTTCGACCGAAGCAGATTCAGACTTGAATCTACTGCGCCCACGCCAGAGCTACACAATGAAAGCAGGACATACATTAGATGATGTCAGGTAGATGTTTTCCTTTACCTAGCTCACTTGCAAATGAATTTTTGCCGAAGTTTTGAAGTATATAATCTAGTTCCAGTGAAGTTTTCCTAGTTGTGCTTGTAGTATGTGTAAGTGAAACATAATATGTTCTTTATAAAATCAATATTTTTTCATATCTTTTCTTTATAAATGAATATGAATATCCAACCACTTAAGCCACCTAGAGCAATCTCTCGAGTCTAATTGACGAAAGTTCACTTCATTCTTTTGATTTTCCTAGAGCCCAAATAAGATTATCTGATTTTACATCAATCAATCCTGGAAATTAATGCTGTTATTACTTATTAAGATTTAAGAGGAATAGAAGTACATATATAGATCTTCTCACTATAATCTTATGAGGCTCACACAAATTTTTGTGCTGCTTGCTGTGCAGACTTCATCATCCAATTCTACTGGCACAGTGGCAGGAAGGAGTTACACGTGTTGATTTGGCTAAAGGGTTTTCTTTTGAGGAGTTTATAAAGGTGCGCTAGATCTATGCTACTTATTATGTATAGCTGAAACTTGCACTCAATGCTGCACAAGATATGGTTTTTCTATTCTTGTGATCTTGGCTCTTTGCTGTCTTAGATGTTCACAGTTTAACTTAAACATCAAAGTTCTCCTTTCTTATTTAGGTGCTGGACCAGCATTAGAAAGAATGTAGTGCTTGCTTGTATAGACTAATGTTACTGAACTGAAATTAGACACGCCGTATTCACACTGATTCCTTGAAGGGTAGACAAGCCCCTGTCATGATATACTCAGTTGGTCACACCGTCGATTCTGAATCCTTGTTTTCCAATATGATCGACTTGGTTGTACCTTGTAAAAGGTTTAGGGTTGTGGGTAGATAACTATTGTAGGATGATTGATGAATTCTCCTTTCTGAAGTGGGTTGTCACATTGTCTGTGCTACATCACAAGCTGCTGCACGAGAATTATCAAAACTGGTGATTTTGTTTTTTTTTCTGTTTAAAGGGGGACAAAAGCTGTGCAGTTTTGCAGTGTGTATTGTCAAAGGTTTCTGGGACGATTCTCTACTTTTCTTTCCTTGGCTTTTTAATATCAGATCAAACTGCGGTACTATAAAACCAAAATTCTGCTAATGTATTGAAATTCTACATGTTGCTAATTGCTGCAACGTAAAGTGAAAATCTGGCAACATTATATTTTAGACCAGAATGAACACATTACACATGTTGTCATATCTTTTTAAGTTATCTCTACAGAAACACCTAAGGGCAGAATGCAACCATCAGAAACATTTTGAATCACAGCAACATAGCAACACGATTTGCAAATTTCAGACTGGTTATGGTAATGGTTAAAAATTGAAGACAACTGTAGATTTTGCTTGAATATGGCGTGTTCGCACGTGCATACTTCATACCTATTTCTGTTTTATATTTGATTTTGATTTTTTTGTCCCTGGCATGCTTTATCAGTTGTCAGTCTTGGCTGCACTTAATGATGCGCCAAATATACATAAAACTGTTGTCATGCATCCTATATTTCCCTGATCATCCTTTTTCTGCGAATAATCTATGCATACAGTACATATTATGGTGTGACTGAACTTTTTTGTTCTTTGATCTGGATTTCCAGGAGTATAACTAACTAATAACTTTATTTTTGTGGTGTGATCAACAGCATGGTGGAAACCTTGCTATGCTTGCTGAGCGCTTTCTACATGAGGTGGCATTTAAGCTCTGGAAAGCACCCAAATATGGGGCTTGAGGGTGTCCAGCATTGGCTAGGCGTCGGATAAATAAACATCCAGATGCGTTTCCATTTTGGAAATGAAAATGACGAATAATGCAAGACATGTGAGTTTTCATATGAAGTGTACCATGGACCGGCCCCTAATTCGATAAACTGTTGGAGATTGTTACTGATCCAACCAATGGAAATCTGTAGCGAAACAATATGAGGTTTTCTTATGAATAGAGTTTCCCAGGGTCTTTGTGCAGTGATCCCCTGCCTATATATATAATCTAAACATGTCTAACATGGCCTGTTTTGATCTGCTGCACGCTGAGTCTTCGACTAACAACATACCGAGCACTGTAATATTGATGTTCATGCAGATAATGTGGTTGCTGCAGCATCCACGCAGTGGGAAATGACAATGTATTTAAGCAGCCCTCATGCTGGTTGCATTGATGTGTCACCATGCAGTGGTTTGTTAGCATTTGGGACCGGTGACAGGTAAAAGGCTTGCAGAAATGCCGGCGGTGGTGCGGCAACGAGCGTTTAGAGGTGGGGTGTCCATGAGACGGCGGCAAGCGCGAGCAACAAGGACAGGAGCAGGCAGCGCGTGTGCGAGGCGGTGGCGACTGCCAAGAGGTCATCATCGGGGCGCACTGATAGTTTTCTTTTTCTTTTTTGAAAATCGATAGTTTTCTTTTCTTTTTTTTTTCTTTTTTCTTTTTTTTGAAGCACGCGCTGATAGTTTTCTTACTATAGGCTAAATCCACCTAGCAAAAGGTGACTCATCCGGGCTGACAGGTGGACTTAGACGCCATGTCAACAAAGCTAGCCCCAACGGGTCAGATCAGTAAAACCACCTGCCAATAACACCCAAATGTTTTTTACTGTACCCGGTTTCACAAAGTTTAGTATGCTATTACATTTCGCACATCGGGAGTCTCAACAAACACACTTCATCAAAGCCTAAACTCCCTTAACTTTCCACTTTCACTTGCAGTGGGTCTGAAGCTGCCTTCTGATCATCTCCAGCTTCGTCTCTCTCTTCCACCGGTGCATCTTGGGTACCTTCTTTCTGGGAAAGCGTCTCCTTCAATCTAGCTAGCTCTAAATCCTTAGCTTCTAACTGCTCTTGCAGGATCGACACCTGGAAAAAAATTGCGAGCTCAAAATCTCGTGACCAGAAAAGGCAACCAACCCATAGGCCATAGTACACAGTAGTAACATTGGTGACGCTTACCATTTCGTTTGATCTCTCCACGTCATTTGTTACACCATCCATGTGTTTATACAAAACTGACAACAAATGAAAAAGTCAGACCTATATATGTACTCCAAGGTCAGCCATAGAACAAGTTATTCTATGACAGTTTGAATTACCATAACGATCGTACTAACTTACAAGATTACTTATAACTCCTAAGTGATTTACTGTAAATATCATGACGACTAAAGTTTAATGTTAATACTATTCACTAGTATAAACTTAGTCAAACTTTATACTAGTTTGATAGGCACAACTCCCATAGTTGCATTCTTTTTGGGACGGAGGCAGTACCTCACAAAAAAAAAAATTATGAAATTGAGATACGTTGGGGTACCAGATGCAATAGTTGTAATTCAGGGAGGTGGATGCCAATTACCAGACAAAATAATAAAATACTGCTATTAACCGCATCAACAATGCATCCTTATTTTGCATGACAAACTAGTAGTCATGGCAAACTAGTCTATAATGAATCCAATTCCCAAGCCCAACTAAAAGTCTATTTCAGTCGAATAAAACTATCACTGAAACTTCTTTCCCAGCAATGAGTTCAATGTTATCATGTATCTCATAAGTACCTCCAACATCGATGAAGCATTCAATCTAACCGTGTGCATAGTGCAATAAATGTTGAATAAGCAAAAAAAATCAAACATTTTAGACTGGAAAGTGTAGTGGACGATCTTGGTCAGGCACTAATCCCTGAGAAGCATTAAAAAATATTAAAGAAAGCAGCCCATATAGAGAGTATCACTAACCATCAAATTGATTCCTGAGCTCATTGTTCTGAGACTTCAGAACTGCAATTTTCATTCCAAGCTCATGAATCTGTAACAAAGATACATTGTTAGAAGTTCATCTCCTTTTACAGGGCATATTAGGATTTTAGGAAGTCAAAATTTATGCATTTTGACTAGCAATTAGCCGAACTATATGCATATTTAGTGTAGTAAAGTTTTATTGATATATTTGTATTTCACAGATCTTTTAACATAACATTAATTTTGTAGTAATTCTACATATAATGTCTTTTAAAGACTTCCCCAAACTCTAATGCATCCTATAAAATGGAAGAGGGAGTAATTCAGCAAAATAATAATAGATCTAACTTTCGTTATGAAGTGTTGTTTCAAAAGAAAATGACCAAGGACACCTTTTATGTTTCGATGATCATAAAAACAATCAGAAAGCATATCCAAATTTTTATGGTTGCAAAGTTAAGCAGGAGTAAGGAAAAAAAAGGCTTACTTTTCCTTCCGATGCCATCGCCCCAATCTCTTCATTTTCCTCTTGCAATGTTCTACATTTAGCCATTAGCATTTTTCCCAGTTTGCTGGATGGAGTAAAATTGACGGCAGCAACATTGTCCTGTAGCTCCTTTATTTTTCTCTCTTTCTCCTCCACAAGATTCTGGCACAAAAGAAGACTTAAGATTTGGAATGCATGGATAAATAAATAGTGAGTCTCAAGATATGGCGGTTATAGCTTTCATAGGCAACTAAGGGGGTGTTTGGTTGCCTTCCCAACGCAGCCTGGCTCGTGCCCGGCATGAAGGCCCATGCTGGCCAGGTTTCCTAGATGCAGTGGCTTGTTGTTTAGCTGTTGTATCCATGGAGCCAGGCCCGAGAAAGAAGCTGTTTGGTTTGCTCCTGGTTCTGCACTGCTCCTCTCTAGCTGGTGCAGGCAGCATGCACGCCAGTGCATGCAGCGAGCCTGGCCCAGGACAAACGAAGAGAAATCTCGTTCCTTGAGAGCCTGGCTGAGCGGCTGATTTTGCATCTCTGGAACCTGGCTCAAGTGCTGGTACAGCTAAACAACCAAGTGAAGGTTGCATCCCACGAGCCTGGGCAACCAAACACCCCCTAAATAAAACATAAGTTTTAAATTCTGATTGATCATATGCGTATTATTTCTGAGACCAATATTTGGCAAACAGTAAGAAGGTAGTGCAAAGGAAATCAGAAACCTTTGCTACGTTTCTTATAGGAAACAAACATCAAAGTGCTTTTAACTGAAAGAAATGCTGATCGGGACCCATTCATCACAAGCATCACCAAGCCAACCGAGCACCTGCTGCCTAGCCCTGTCATCCACAAGAGGACAAAGGAGCCTTGGTACCTTGGCATAGCAGGTGTGTGGCTGATGTTCGCCAGGGCCTGTGTCCTCTGATGCGTCACAGCTATGCCCTGGATCCTCCATGGATACATATCCAGTCTGTATTCTAAACTTTCAATATGTAGTACTTGATTGGGTACCCGTACTAGACATGTATGGGCCAAAGTGGATAAGGCCCAAATAAGTAAAATGGCCAAACAAAGGATTGAAGGAAACAAATACAGAAAACTGTTTTGCACGTTCTAAACATACATGTGTAAGATGATACAATAAAATAAGAACCGTCTGATTCAGGGAATGTAATAACTTACCTTCAAACGTGTAAATTCCTCGTGAATTGCTGGATCAAGCAATAATCTCCTTGTCTGTTAACCATACAGAAGGATGAACTAAATTAAGCTAACCAGAATATTAACACCAGTTAAACAAAATTAAGGCAATTACTGAAGAAACCGTCTATAGTAGAATTCAAGTAATATTTTAGATGGGACAATGGCATTCTTACCACTAGTTCAACTCTTGTAACTTTACCCCACTTTTCATCTTTGTGCCCCTCTTTTCCCAAACTGAAGATTTTGTTTACCTCATCCCATTAAGAACAGTTAATGTAGCATTTGGTTCCAGGGGTGAGACGATGTGTGGCAATCCCACTTTCGTGGGTTTTTGGTTTGGGGGACGGCTGGGACAGACATCTCCACCTAGGGAATATTCCCATGATATGCCACTAGCCCCCTAATCCAAAAAAAAAAACAAATCATCCCACCTAGGACAAGCGTGGACTAAGAGTAGTGGTGAGTGTGGGTGGGTTTTGTAGCCACGGGCATTGTAGGCATATTCTGGCAGGGTTGAACAGGATAAGGCCAGCCGAGGGCAAGTCCAGCAACACAGCGTGTGGGAGAAGAAGAGAAGAGAACAATGCTGACAGGTGGGGCCAACATGTCTGATGCCTCATCCTACTCTCCCTATCCCTCCAACCAAACATAAAATAGGCAACGACAGCAGATGAAGGAGCTCACCAAGCCCAAGCACATGCATGCTGCCACCAGTCCGCCCCCATGGCGAGCATGGGTATATAACTATGGATTCATCTGTGCAAGAGAGATTTGTTCTCGAGGGAGAGAACAGCATGTATAAAGGGAACTTTCGTCCTTTCCCATGTGTTTATATCGTTTTTTTTTCCTATTTTCTCTAATATGTTTCATCCAGCCAAAGTTAACAGACATCCAAAGCAGGGGCAAACAGTTTATTCATTTTCAAAACGCAAGACAAAATCACAAAGTTAGAAAAGATGGGCAAGAACACCAAAATCCCAAACTTTCATTTGGGTGTGGGGTGCTGAATTAGTCATTAATGATTAACTCCCAAAATATAAAAAAAGGGTCCATTTTGATACATGAACATTTCACATAAATAATAACATAAGTAGCTTTCACATAAATAATAACATAAGTAGCATTGTATTTACCTGCATTGACGGTGGCCTCAATTGTGTTTTTAAATCTCTAACTGCAGACTGTAAATTACCACACAAAAAAAATGAACAATCAACATGAGAATGAGAAACCACAAAATGAACAAAACAACAGCAAGAATTACAAATATTTCCACCAAATAAGGAAAACGTTGACAATAAGTTTCCAGCTGGTTGGCATCGTGAACTGTATACTAGAGATTAAGAAATTATATGACAAAATATTCAACAGATTTAGCCATATTTTCATGCCCATCTCATAGCAAAATGAGGTTTCCAGAGGGTACCTTCAGTTCTGCAATCTCCTGCTCTCGTTTTGCAAATGTTACTATATAAGCTGCCTCCCTTTTCTTTGCTTTCTCCAGCTGAGTATGTAACAATAAAAATAAAATTGAAGCAAAGGAAGAACCATTTAAGTTTTTAACAGTCCCTCATATATTAAGACCAAAAAAAAAACCTGCTCCCTCAATGACTCCTCTGATGACTTCAAGTTGCTGAGGTAAGACACCACCGAAACAGGATCTACATTTGAGATAATTTAGTATATTTGGTGATCTGGTTAGGAAATACAAAATATTAATATGGAGTTGTATTCAATTCATGAACCTGGACTGGTACCAGAAGGTACAGCTGCAATGCTCTGAAATGCTGAATGCCACTTCTCGATTTCTGATTTTGCAGTTTCCAGTTCCACCTGTTACAATAGTTCAAATAATTTCAAATGGCAAAAAAAAATTTATCTAGGTAGAGCAGATAAACTGTTACAGCCTCTGGAATGAAGTGAAAGCAACAGTTGACCAACTAACTGCACAGAACTATATTAATCCACCAAAAACTTATATTTCTTTTTTTTTCCTGCCTAAATCTTCAAAAAGAGCTTATCACTTCAGTAATGCAATTCTATTTATAGGTCAAGTTCTTCACCCAGCTTTTTAGTTGATAAATTTTATAATGCCAACATATCGGCAGCAATGCAGATCCAATTATATGGTAACCATGGATTCGAGAGCGAATACAATGGCATAAACTGCCCTCATCACCAATCAGGTTCTGCTGGCAGCGCCGCTGGCCGCAGGGGGATTTGATCATGGCCAGTTCATGAATACTGTGCACATGAAAGACCTTCACAATACTAGCCATGTGTGAGGTGTGTATCACTCAAAGCAGTGTCCTGCTTGGATATGTTTTAGGCTTGTGCCACCCAAACAAAGAACTCCCTAAAAACAGTAGAACAGACTAACTTACTTTAAATTGGTTTTTTTATAAAATACTTAGAAAAACTCGTTTTGCCAGAAGTGGTTTTTTATTTAGGAGATCCAGACAACCACTAAGTGAATGTTGATTTATAGTGAACAAGTTAACCAAATTTATAGAATAGTAAACTAGAACAAATAACATATTATACAACCAGATAAAGTAACAGTATTTTAATGCTCTAGAAATGAGAACATAAGAAAAGGTGAATGACATCAAACCTGGCAGGATGCAAGGCTCTGTTTACAGTCCTGTAAACTACAAAGAAGAACAATGTTAGTCCTATGTCCATTTATAACAATATAAACAAAGTTGTCAGCTAATAAGAAATTCATTTGCTGGAAAGGTCAAACATAAAATGTGATGTACCTTTCACGAAGAGACAGAATCACTCCTGTCGCAGCTCCTGGTGCACTTTCCTCAACCTTTACCTTTGCCTGCACCACAAATTTCAGTATTAATGCAGGGTGGATATCAAGCTAGCAAGTTCTGTTCAAAATCTAAATATTCTAACTAAGTATCATATTAACTATAATCTAGAAGCAACTTACAAATTGAAAAGTTGAGCTAAACCTAACCAATGTGTGGTTGACATATATTCCACATTGACTAATTTTAGTATTAGGAGATAAACGAGCACAATCAGAGCAATATTTCAAGCGAGCTTTTCAGCTTACAAAATGCATTTTTTTCAGTAATTATGTAGCAAATCTAATAAAGGGCTAAAAAGATGTGCAATTTCTTGGCATCACTTGGATGCCAGCATAACAAGGTTGCATGAGTTCAGCTTCAAACTCAAACCATTCCACCAAATATGCTTATCTTCCTCTTCCCTAGGTTAAAGCCATTCCACCACCAACTTAAATTCTCATGGCCACATCTACTGACAAGATAATAAACTTCAGATCCTACCAAATAGGCTTATGCTTTGCAAAAACATGATAAATGGTTGTCAGTTCATGGCATGTTTGTCGGTTCACGGCATGTTCCTAGCTAGTGGAAAGGAACTGAAGATTATGGAGTAGAGCCAATCTTGCTTGCCTTCAAATATAGTTAAACCAGAAAAGGCTAGGTAAGAAGAGCGCCTTTAGACAACAAGTGAGCGTGAATAGTAGCAGTCATTCTATCATTATATGATGCATTATCTAGAATCATACAAATAAATTTTACTATCAACTTTCCATTACAAAAGCACATGTGCACTTCATCAGAAATACAAAACCATATCAAGTGGTGGATGCAATTTATTGAACCAAATGCTCCTCTTATGCAATTTCCATTTAGCATCAATATAATGAGCAGTAATGCAAATATAATTTTACTTTTGACATCTAACTGCCAATTATCTGAGGTGAAACTAACTCTGCTAGGACTATTAGTGATAGCTTCAATGACTTCTTTTCTTTTGTTTTCAAACACATAGCCATGATATCCCTTTTTATAGTGTATAAGGACCAGACCCATCATCATTTTTCTCAGATCACAAGGAATAGTTGCTCACTTCAGCTCTAGTAGACAGTAGTTGGAAATTATTTTTTAACATGCCTCGACGTAGATGACGTTCCACTCTCACTATCAGCAACAAACTTTTTTCTTGCAAGGTAAACACTGAGGAACCCTCTAGTGAACTTGAAATCTTTCCATACCTCAGGTTTACGAGAATTTGACGGATTAGTAGATGAATTGGCCGCTGATCTTGCGCGTTTCTTTCCGGTTTGTTGCGCCCTTGCTTCAGCTGTCGACTCCGGCCGCTGCCCATCACCCTGCTGCGGCTGCTCACCACCCTGCTGCTCCTCGGCGTCAAGCTCTTGGATCTCTTCGTCTTCCTCCATACTCATAGGGCTCCACGGACTGGACATGGTGCCAGCAAAACACTGATCTGAATCTGCCATAGTGACAAAACAAAGGGGAAAAAAAGTTCAGACCAGATTAATGCGCAGGGAGATGTTGAGAGGGGCAGTGAGGACTGAGGAGCGACTGATGAGTCCCGTTGTTACCTTGGGGGACCGGGACTGGGTGTCCGGGAGGGCGCGACGGCTACGGGTGAGCGGCTGGGCGGCACGGGCGAGCGTGTGCAGGTTGGCGGCGCGGGCGAGCGTGTGCAGCTGGGCGGCGCGGGTGAGCGTGTGCTGGTGCGCACCTGCGCCCTGCGGTGACGAGATGGGAGGCCGGGACCAGGAGAGGGCGATGGCGACGGCGACGGCGACGGCGACGGCGACGGGTGAGGAGCGAGCGGCGGCCGGCAGGGAACGAGTTCACCCCTAGCGGATCGTACGTCCGCGCGTCAGCTTGCAGTTCCCACCACCACCAGGCTCCACGAGCCACAGCCCACCATACGCTGATGGGCCTCGGCCCAACAAGAACGATTCCTGTTTCATCGTATCAGCACAAAAAGAAATGCTCAATAAAAAGGTCAATATAAAAACCGGCGTTGGTTTTTTTTTCTGCCCCCCTGCTGCTCTATTGGCGCGAGACATCATAATATGTACTTAGATTGAAGGAGACATCATGATGTTTTTTGCATCAAAAAACAGAATGTGCATATCCATGATAGAATAAAATAGGTGTGAGTGTGAGCAAGGTTACCAAAAAGAAAATAACATGGAACTGTACATGGATCCTGAAAAGTCCTTGTACTTGTACAGGTCTTTTCTGCAATTTGCTTACCAAGGTTTTCAAAGTGTGTTGTCCATTAACATTGTGCATTCAAGAGATAGTCAGCTACCTGATGTGCCCAATTGAGAATTTTGTGGGACATAAATCTGAACCCAAGAATTTATAGCATCCATCTTAGGCCTTGTTTGGATGTAGTCAGATTCGCATCAATCCACATGTGTTGAGGTGGATTGGAGTGGAAGTTCAAGTTCCACTCCAATCCACCCCAACACATGTGGATTGAGGTGAATCCGACAACATCCAAACAAGACCTTAGGATTTCAATTATGTTTCTTTCCTTGATTGTCTTGTATGGTTATAGTTTGTGCTTCCCATGTCCAGCGTTTTAACACGTGTTGTGGTGGCAGTGACTTCATATTCATCAATCAATAACCTCTTCCTATTTTATATTTGATTTTGATTTTTGGCCCTGGTATGCTTTTATCCGAGGTCAGTCTGCATAATCCAAAGTTGAGTGTTATGCCTTGTTAATTGTTATCCATGAGATCAGTTGCACTTCATGTTGCGCCAAATATACATAAAATGTTGTTATATGCACATCATATACTCCCCTCATCATCCCTTTTGTATGAAAATCTATACATACAATACATATTATGGTGTGGTTGAACTTTTCTGTTCTTTGGCCTCGATTTCCACGATGAATATAAATTACGATGACATAATATTGTCCAAGTGGCACAACAAGGGCAAGCGTCGATGCCACGGAGAACTCTGACACGATAGGGCAAGCGTCCCAAACAAGCGTGCATCGTAGCCGTAAGATCATGGGCAATGCAATGCTCAACAACCCTGAGACTCTTCTCTGTGACAATAATATTTCAGACCATGCTCCGATCTATATAGCTCTTTTGTATGACAGTATAGCTCTTTTGTATGACAGTAATTTTACAGAAATCTTCATCGTAGAGAAAAACACAGAAATTAAAAAAGTCCTCCGTTACAAAATGGGGGGGGGGGGATAAGCTTATATATCACTCTATGTTTTATTAGATTAGATACTGTAGACGTTATAAACTGCATGTCACGCTGAACAAACATGTTGACGAAGCAAAGATATCTCTTCTTTTCGTGTAAATAAAATAAAATCAGCTACTACTATAGCTTTTTAGATGCGTGAACAGTGAACTATCTTATTAGTGTTACATCATCACATCAACCCCCACTGAAACTTAGGCAAACGCAAGAAATTAAAGGCGAAGAAGACAAACGTGGCGTGACACGTAGAGAAGTCGTTTGCACGTCGCGCAGCAGTAGTCTACGACTACGAGTCGCCAACCTCCCGCAAGTGTGCAACGCCTCCCAGAACCTCAAAATAATACACACACTAGGAGCTACCCAAAAAAAAAGTGTGGTCCGTGCAACGCGCGCGTAATACTGCTGGTACCAATTAGCTCCTGTACACTACTCTACTGATGATGACATGATTAGCTGTTAATTCGCCCAGACGTCCCTAACAATTAGAGGTGTTTGGTTGGAGGTGATAAAATTTAATAAACATTATAATATTTTTGTTATATTTGATAATTAGTGTCCAATAATAAACTAATTAGCCTAAAAAATTCATCTTACAAATTATTTTCTAACTGTGTTTTTAGTATTGTAAATAGTCTATATTTAGTATACTTTATAAATGTGTCTAAACATTCGATTGGATGGTTGATAAAAAAATTAGCTCTAACCAAACGGGGCCTTAGCTATTTGGCCAGCTATTCTCGTATAAACATGAAAAAAAGAAAAATTAGTCACTAACGACAAATAAATATTCAATCTACTAGTATCATTGCACGGGTGACGACGTCTCACCTCATCTGCGTGGATCTGGCGGCCATGCATGAGAGACGGGACGCACACAAGCAGCTCACTGATTAATGCGACGGAATCTCGTTATGATGAAAATAATAGATACTATATATATAATAAATCTTTGGTCACAATGACACGACGCCTAAGTTCAGTCGTGAAGACATGAACAATATTTTATTCTGCTTTTGTTTTGTCTGCATTTTTTTGTGAGCTAGGGGACACGAGGAAAAGACTATTTGGTCGGTTGCTTTCTGGTAGTTGAGCGGTCCGTCCTCTCCGGATATGGAAACCAGTTGGGCAACCGCTGCGTTATGTCATGCCTGCCCGTTCCTAGTACTAGCACTAGCAACTATAGCAAGCTTTGATCAGCTCCAAACTTCCCGTGTCATGGGTTGCTGCTTTCGTGCTGATGCGCTTTAATCTCCTAAGTTTTTTTAATAATGTTCTCCTATGCTGTTCAAATGAAATTTGCACACAACTCCTTACATTTGGGTTATGCACGGTACTGTTATAGTAGTTCAGTAAAAAATTCATGTTATTGACTTTTTTTATATATGTTTTCAAGTATGTACTTTGGTCACTAGTAGTTCTTAAGAGGATGGATAAGCATATGAAGAAATAATAGGCAACGGAACTACTAACTTCATTACAAATTATAAGTCGTTTCATTTTTTTGAGAGTCAATATCTCAAGTTTAACTAAAATTATAAATAAAATTATAAGGATTTATAACATCATAAGAAGTATACTATGAAAATATAAGTGATGAAGAATCTAATGACACTTATTTGGTATCATAAATATTGATATTTTTATTATATAAACTAGATCAAATATGAGATGTTTTGATTTTCCAAAAAAGTTAGAATGCCTTATAATTTGGAATAGAAAAAAATAATTTTCTACACGAATGTACACGCATGCCTTTTGCAATCGCACTGTTGATCGTCAAGGTTTAAAAAGTTTAACCGGCATGTCTTCCCACTTGGAAAAAAAGGTAATAAGTACGAGTAGTTGGCAATAATAAACAGGCCTTCTTTAGTTTCGAAAATTTTTCGGTTTTCAAAACTGTAGCACTTTCGTTTTTATTTGACAAATATTATCCAATCATGAAGTAACTAGACTTAAAAGATTCATCTCGTGATTTACATGTAAACTGTGTAATTAGTTTTTATTTTCATCTATATTTAATGCTTCATGCATGTGTCACAAGATTCGATGTGACGGAAAATCTCGAAAAGATTTTGGTTTTTGGGTGAACTAAACAAGGCCACAGTTGCAAATAACAAACCTGTGCACTAACAAAAAAAAAGAAAGGCAAAGGGTTTAAAAAAACAAAAAGAACTCGTAAAAAAGCACGACAGGGCAGTTTACAATTAGCTCAAACAAACACGAGCCATCGCCGGGGGTTGACGGTGATGGGCTGATGATGATGTGCGAGTGGGCCAATTTGGGAGTTGTTAACCTCGGCGGTTGGGCCCACTAATCCACAACCACGAGCAGCGCACATGCATGCGGCTTGGCTCTCTCTGCTCCAGCAACGGAATCTATGGCGCGTCGTCTTGCGTCCTACCTGTCGGCCATGCCAATACCATGCGTGCCGTGCCACGCACCGAGGTCGGCGGACCGGCGGCCGGGACACCGACATGGCCGCCGGGACAGGGCAACGACGGGAGACCGGAGCAGCAGGGGTGAGAGAGAGGCTGCACCCGCGGTGCATGCAGTACCCTAAACCCTTTGTTGTTAGCTTAGCTTAGGTATTACTTTTTTTAAAAAAAAAGTTTAACAAAGTTTATACAAAATAGGTGAAACTTATAGTTGGTTATAGGTTTATTGTGACGTAACATGTCTATCTGTCTATAATATTCAAAAAAAATAACATCAATATTTATATCTTAAGCTCCAATATAGAAATATATTCTACAATACAAAATACAGGGGTGTACCTACCGAACTTGGGTTGGTGTGTGTACCAAAGCCAAGCCGGCTATAGAAAGGCCCCCTAATCTTATGGCGAGAGAATTAATCATACTTTTCCTGATACGTTTTTGTTTTTTTTAAGCATCTCCAAAGGTTTTGCATAATTGAGTTTTTTTTGTATTTGTTGTTGTTTGCAAACTCCAAATAAAATCCAAAGTCTAAAAATAGGTCATCTCTAAAGATTTTGCATAATTGAGTTGACAATTAGTCAAAGTGGACCCGGCCACGATTTTTTTTCTTCGCGCACGCTCGCGATCGTCTTCCCACGCGACTTTCCTTCGAGCGCGTAAAGTCGCCGCCGGTTCTCGCGTTTTCCTCACAGGTCGCGCCGCCAGTTCTTCGTGCTCCCCTCCGCTCGTTGCAGGTGCCGTCGCGATGCCGACGGATGCGACCTGCCCCAGGTAGCCGACTGCTTCATCATTAATCTGCCTGGAGGGCTGGAGGCTGTCATGGGAGGGACGGAGGGCGTCCTTGAACTCATGGTGTGAGGCGACGGTTTTCTGTCGCGATGGAGTCCCTTGCGAGTTCTGCAGCGGACGTCGGCGATGGTGTTGCTCGCGATCGCGGTATATGACGCGAAGAAAGTCCGGGTCGCGCGGAGGTCCGAGAGACGCGCGCGATCGGCCTTTTGCCAAGCCGTGCGCATATATGCCAAGTTTGCTCTCTCATTTGCCAAGTTGTCCAAAATACAAACTACAAATGCAAAACCATTGAGTATCTCTTTTTGCAATTTTTGACAAATTACAAAAATATAAAGTCCAAATGTAGAACCTTTGGAGATGCTCTTAGATCTAGTTGCCTTGTAACCTCTGTAAATTTTGTATCATCATATTTTGTACATTTTCATAAATGGAAAGACAAAATAATAGGTAGAGGACTCCTCTGCCAACTTATTTTAAAAAAAAACTGCCCACAACACGGACACTGCCACAAGACAGCCGGAAGGTGGAAGCTCGGGCAAATCTCAAATTATCGATTCGATTTCTTCCCTAAATTCAGTTTGTTTTGACCCGTAAACTGTGGTTAAATTTGAAAAGCTAACCTTTTGAAAATCGACTCTCTCTTTCTTTTTTTTGGGGGGGGGGGGGGGGGGGGGGGGGGCCACACCGGTTATTTTTCCCCGCTGCGCAGGGG
>Ga0182004_10000671_pt1 | contig 22144 bp, 15 predicted proteins | sample Sormic07211540_1_FD_120479 | JGI IMG/M metagenome (GOLD analysis project Ga0182004, IMG submission 120479) | Endophyte microbial communities from Sorghum bicolor roots, Mead, Nebraska, USA - 072115-40_1 MetaG | ecosystem: Host-associated > Plants > Roots > Unclassified | place: USA: Nebraska...
ACACACACACACACGAGCGAGCATCCGTACGTGTACATGCGCGCGGATCGCAAAAGGTGTGTGGTCCACGGCTCCACGCACGCACGTCCCCGATCGAACGGCCGAACCAACACGCCACGACCGGCCGGCTCCGGTGGAAGCAGCACGTACGCCAGCCTAACAGCCAACAGAGACCTACCCCAACAAACCTTTGCGCCGAGAGCATTATTGTGCGCCTGTGCCTGTGCATGCAGGATCAAATCCGGCCGGCCCGAAAGCACCGACCGACCGATCCATCACGGAACGGATTCATCACATCTATCCATATAGCACACGTAGGCAACAATCTCAGCTGCATGCGGATATTGGAGACCAAAATGAAGTGAAAAACTGTCGAACCGTTTTCCCTATATATGCAATCTCGATCGATCAACATCCAAGTAAGAAATGTAGTGAAAAAGTTTTTTTCCCATGCATCCATAAAGCAGCCGGCCATAGATTTAATCTGTTCATTATCATTTTTAATATAGTCTTCGACACGTACGTACAGAACACAGAATGAGAGATTTGGATCCGCACATACACCTCATATATATCATCAGCAGTGGTACGGGGGTGCGCAATCGATGGATCATGGATCAGTAGAAATGAACGAAGGAAGAAACAGCCGCGACACCATGCATGCATGCATGCATAGAGCTAGCCACGGGGGATTGATCGATCGATCAGGATGCACGCACGCATGCATCATCAGTGCGTTGCGACGAGCTGCGCGCCGCGGACGGCGAGCGCGGCGAGCGGGCCGATTGCGAGCGAGTTGATGTAGGTGCATGGCTCGGTGTAGGAGGAGTTGCCGCGCTTGTCCACGAAGCCGTCGTTCTTGTCGGGCCCGCCGACGATGGCGCCGGTGAGCTCGTTGGGGTTGGGCCTGTCGGGCGCCATCCACTCCCCGAAGCTGAGCCCGCAGTTGACGTCGGTGCCGGGTGGCAGCACGGGCGTCGACGCCCCGCGGTGGTGCGGCTGCGTGGGCGAGTTGGCGCCGAAGCCCACGACGTAGGAGCTGTGCCGCGGGTTGGCGCCCAGCAGGTAGTCCATCTGCTGCCGCGCGAACTCCCGCAGCCGCGCCGGCGCCACGGGCTGGTTCCCGCACATCACCGACTGCCCCGTCCGCAGCAGCAGGTCGGAGTAGACCACGAACAGGAACGACGTGCTCGTCACGTACTGCGTGTTGGCGCCGTCCCGGAGGTGGATCACGCCGCCCGGGGTGATGAACACCTGGTGGAACGGCGTGTCCGGGAGCACCGCGCACACGAAGTTGTCCGCCTGCACCTTGAAGTTCTGCGCGCCGCCGCCGGACGTCATGTTGAACTCGGCCAGGAGCACCTGCGCGCCGGGGAACTTGAGGTCCCAGCTGAATTCGGCCACGCTCGACGAGATGGCCTCGTGGGTGATGAAGTCCGCGTACACCTGACGCTTCGTCGCCAGGTAAAGCCACGTCGCAGCCCACAGCAGCTCGTCCTGCATGCAGGACCCTCATGCTATGCATGCATGCATGCAACACACAGACAAGATCGACTTGATGACTCTACACTGCGAATTACAACGTACGTTGTAGCCCGAGTAGGAGCAGTAGAAGGGGCACTCGCCGTCGTAGCTGCCCTGGTGAGCCTTGGCGAACAGGAACAGCTGTTGCATGCATTGGGACGGACAAAACCGATGAGATGATATATGTGCATGGGTCTGCATGCTGGATTCTTGATTGAATGGGTGTACAGAGATACAAAAGAAAGAGCCTGCATGCTAACCAGCTTGGCCTTGTTGAGGAGCGCGCGCGAGTACTTCTTGTCGTTGCGGAACACCATGGAGGAGGCGGCGAAGGCGGCGGCCGTCTCGGCGGCGATCTCCGTCCCGGGCGTCTTCTCGTCGATCTCGTACAGCGTCCGCGGCGCCTTCATGTTCTCCGGCCGCACCCAGCACTGGTGGTCCAAGTTGGGGTCGCCGACCTGAATATAAAAGATGGAGGATGGTTTTCCGTCGTCGAACTCACGATCGATTCAACACGCACGCACGGGCCGGGGCGGGACGCCGGCGGCTCACCTGCACCCACAGCTTGTTCTTCCTGGCGGCGCATTTGAGCAGGTAGTCGGTGCCCCACCTGATGGCCTCGTGCACGTGCTCCAGCTCCTTGGTCTGCTCCAGCTCGGGCTTGAACGCCAGCACCGTCCATGCGAGCGTGGTCACCGTGAACGCCAGCGGCAGCCCGTACTTGACGTTGTCGCCGGCGTCGTAGTACCCGCCGGTGAGATCCACCTGCTCGATCGATCGATCGGGCACACGTACATTAAGAGCTTTGTTAGTGCCAGACCGCTAAATATGGCAGGATATATATATGAATAAGGAGATACAGTAAATCTTGTTGTATCTTTTTTATCCGTTGGGACGGAACTGAGCATTTCGATCACATTATATATATCAGTTTCGCATGCATCAGCATCCATGAAGGGATCAAACCAATGTCGAAGAAGGAAATGGAGAACGAAGAAGACGACGACGATGGACACGCGTCATATCATCGTACATTGGCGAGCTTGCCGTCGTCGAGCGCGGAGTCGCCGCGCCACTTGACGCGGTTGTTGGGCGGCAGCTTCCCGGAGCGCTGCGCCTCGAGGAATATGATGGTCTTGCTGAGGGCATCCTTGTAGTCGAAGCCGGCGGCGGCCAGCGACGGGTGCAGGGCGTCGCCGGCCAGCACCAGCGCCGCGAGGGCCAGGGCGACGTGGGCGCGCATGCTGCTGCCGTGGCTCAGTGCGCGCATGGCGGAACGACGCGGGAGGCGAGCACCGGGCGCCTGGGGGATATGGGGCACGCCAACTGCTGGGAGGCGACGGAGAAAAGGAAGGGACGCGCTTGGATTCAGGAGGAGGAGCAGCCACCACCCAGGCGGTTTGCGAGGTGTTCGGCCCACAACGTTTCGGCTACACCACACTAGCAGGCTATAACAGCTCTCTGCTCAGCCCGTCATGGAATGGTGGAATGGAAGTGGTGGGTCTTGGTTGTGTTGTGTGTGTGATGCCGTTGAGGAATGAGGAAGGTGTTTCCAGATGCAGGTGACCGTTGTTTTGCTCCTAAATCGTGATGGTTAATGCAGCAGTAGAACCTTTCTTTGCATGCTGTCAAATTGCCAGAATGAGATGACCTCCTAATCAAATGCACTAAATTTGCCAGCAAAATCATTTGTGTTGCGCATCTCGATCGGGTGCTCCAACACAAATAGTAAGTACTAGTAGTACTATTACTATGGTGCCAAACACACTCATAAAGGGCAAATCAATGTAATCGCCTGGGGTAATAATTCAGTGGTTATTAAGAGCCCCGCGAGCTGTTAACTTGCTGAGATTTCCTTGTATACCTAGCTTGCTGTTCTCAACTTCTAGTCAGAGAAGACGTGAAGATACAAGCACGGAAGCACCCTACTCACTAGGAGACGTCGAGACGAATATCAGCGACTTACAGACACACGTGTAATCTATACCCAGCTTTGTCAAATACTCCGTCATTAAAAAAAAGGATAACCATCCATCTGTAGGAGCAAAGCTGAACCCCGTCATTTTTGACTTGGGGTAGAGAAACATCCTCTTGTTGTACAACTTGTTACTGTATGTATCATTTATTTGTACATGACACAGTGCGCCAGCCGGCCAGGAAATGGCAAGATGCCAAACCACATGAAAAGCATGGAGGCATTTGCCAAGGATGCTAGGCCTCTGTTTGTTGAAACTTTTTGCCTGTTTATAGCTTACAAACTGACTGTCTACCACTATAAATACAATAGGTCCTCTCCTGGCTTCCTTTCTATTTATATCTCCTCTCCTTGTATAGATGAATGAATTAATTCCACGTTCTTCGATCTAGGTTTCTGGTTTTCCTAGCATCTTCTTATGAGTCCAGCCACATTTTGCGCAATGTCTTGTTTGGTCTCCACTGAAACAGGGGGGTCACCAATATACATATCGAAGAAGGCTCCTGTTCATAAATACATGATTTAATAATCATTAATGATTTGAAAATCTCAATAAATGCATAAATGTCCAGTATCTTTGACACTCTGACTTACTGCAAAGATCCTTGCTCTGGACAGTGCCAATTTGTTTGCCATCAACTGCACACAGATGTCCTTAGTCAAAACATTGAAGTGGAGGCAAGAAACTAAAGCATGCTGAAAGAAATACGCTATGTATGGTACTGACTTTCAGTTATTAGCTGGCCATCAGATGTTTGCCGGAAGTCTATCTTTGTACCCTGCAGTTGCATTGACTTTTAACATCTCACACCAAATGTACTAAGTTCCCAGATATAGCATAGAAACTTACAGCAGGTATACGAATGTCTTCACTAAAACAAGAACCAAATGTCTTCAAGCAATTATAATCAGTATTAGGATTCATCTGGTTCAATAAAGTATACACAAAAAACTCACTTAGGCCTATTGGTTAGTAAAGGATCAAATAATTGCTAACAAACAGCAAATACCTTTTGTAACCGGAAGCCAAGAGACTTCTCAAATGCACTGGAAACCATGTTGAGACAAATGATTAAATTCAACTTGCACAGATACTAACATATTCGAACCAAATATAAAGAAAAGAATGCTTACTCTCGAACTGTGCCAATGCTGAGGCCATTGTAGCTTACTACTAGCCTAACAGTCATATCAATATTTTCCCTGGAAAAGATTGAAAGTTTGTTAGCATCAAAGGCAACTAGGATGCACATAAGGGAAAAAATGGCAGGAAAATTTGCAGTGTCAGATCCTATACAGCATCAGAAGCTCACAAAACAAATAGTACTATAAATGATTAACTCGTTATCAAACAATTGCAGGTCTGGAGAAGTGCTCCTATACATAACACCCTGTTTCTTTTTAATGATACCAACATTTCCTAGCAATTTTTAAAATGTGTGCCTAAGCTTACAAGATTGTTTAGTACGTGTAAAGGGCTGACTAGCTAGGTAATGGCCAGAATTTTGGGAAGGTACTTAATAACAGAATTCACGAAGACAACATAAATGATCAATAGGCATTGCACACCTCAGAAGATCTTCATAGAAATCTGGGTGATCCTTCAACTCAGCATCTGGAATACAGGCGTACTTTGGACCAAGCTTCTTGCAAACAGAATCAGGTTGTATATCTAAGAATATATCAATATAACATAATAAGTAACCAAAAGATAATAATTAAGCAGTAACTACCTGTTAGCAAATCATAAATCATAAAAAAACAGTAAACACGAAAAATATTACTTACATAATCCAAAGGCATAAAGATTCAGATTTTTGACCCTCATTATTCGCATGCTTCTGAAACCCATTCCAACAAGGACCTGCCAATTTAACCATCAGATGCATGTATCAAGTGGGGGCAGTGTACCTAGAAAGCATCAACATTATAGATATTCTGTAGAGCATTGTGATGTTGGTATGCAAATATGGGAAAAGATATTGGCCCATAAAACAAAAATTCACAGAAGCAAGCTTGAAAAAGGACCTCTGTAGTCAGATTGGAATTGTCTTCGAGTAGAGTGGGGAACTTGATGCCAGTTTTTGGTTCCGTTAAATCTTCTGGTAAGAGTACTCTTGGTACAGCAACACAAGCACAACCTGGACGGTTTTCCTCTGAATAAGACTGTTCAGCAGGTTCTTGGATGTGTCCACCATCTTTTCTTAGTGCCATTGACTCAGCCAGCATCTTTGGCGATCTTGTCCACAGATAAAAAATAAATTAACAACAAAAAATTAAAAGAATAAATGGCGAAAGCAAGTTGTGACAGCTCAGAAAATAGCATGTGGTGAACTCATACATGTTTTCAAATGGTGGTATTACAGTAGCAGCAGCCAGCATAAGGATGTTGCAGGCATGTCGCTCCTCCACCTCCGTCCACAGGCGTCCAAAGGTTGCGCTTGCAAGCCTCGCTAAAAGCATCTGTACAGCGTGCTCTTCTCTTAATTGTGAACCAAACTGCAATCCAGGTAAATGCTGCAAGCATGAGGTCACTTGCTTTATGTGTGACCGGCAAGCTCTTGAACTTGAGCCTGCGGCAGCTGATAGCCTTTGGAATAACTTAGGATTCGATGCTCTAGAAAACCAGAAATAGAAAGCTCCAGCAAACTTGTTGAAACTGCTGAATGCTTCCTGAACTGCTCCACTCCCCGTAGCACATATATGCCTTGGATGTTGAAATGAACACTCAACTAAGTTCCCAACTTGTGATATCAATCCTAACCCAATATCATGAGATACTGGAGAGTCTATTGGGAACTTCGGGAGGTAAGCTCCGTTATGATCAAGTTTGGAGAAAATAGACCAGTCTTTCATAATGAATTAACTTGCTTCCTCAGACAAAGTCGGGGAGTTTAATATGAGAAACTGTGCTGAATCTGTCAATTGGAGCAACAGAAGTGAATCAGGAAATAGAAGATAGTAATATGTAAATTGTATGCATGCTTACAGGGAACTCTTTCATGCACACAAACAACTGTTCTACAGCAGCATTTGCTCGTAGACCTCAAGAGCACTATTTAATCGTCTCGAAAACATTCAGATCAATACATATCAAACGAAACTAAACAAAAATCGCATCAAAACTGCAACTAGATGTCCTTAAACCATTTTGTAAAATAAAAGTAGAGCTTCTCAAACTAGATCCTAAAATACTCTTCTCAAAGTATCTCCTGAAAAAATCAAATGGACAACCCAAAGCAAAACAGTGATGTTCTATCTGGATCAAAATTAATAACTTGCAGAGACGAGCCTGACAGGGCACCCAAAACCTCACACCGTTTTACAGAAAATCAGCAAAGGCCCAAGTCCCTGATCCAAACATCCCAAATTAACACCAGAACGCCACAACTTCGCTATTGCCCGCAGGATTCACATTCACCCAGGGGCCACCAGTCGTAACGCCGCAGCCCAGCCTCACCGCGCGGTACCAGCCAGCCAAATGCCCAAATCCCAAAACAAACCCCACCTTCCCCACACGCGCCCGCAACAGATCCCGCATTCGCTGCTCAAACCGTGATTCCACAAACCAATAGCGCCGAACCTGACCTGTCCGTCCCCCGGGATCACGCGGTGGCGGGATGGTGACCGTCGTGCTCGTGCCGGCTGCGGCGGGGCTGGAGACGAGGCCTAGCGCTCCGCGCCTCCCTTCCCCCGGCGGCGTGGCGTGGCGTGGCGTGGAGTGCCGGGCGCTTCCTTCCTCGCCGGATTCGGGAGCAAATCCAATTCCAAGGGAACGGGGGAGGTGAAACTAGGCCGGAAGCAAGCGGTTTGGTGGCGGTTTCGTATTAAAAACTCGGGCCGCGCCGCTGCCTGCCACCGTCGCCACTTCGGCGCTTTCCGCCCGTGACCGTCAGAGAGGGAGGGCAACCAAACCAACAATACGTTACACGTGCGCGCCTCTCCTTTATGCCTGCCGGGGCTCCACTCTGATTTCCGGCTTAAGGCCTTGTTCGTGAAAGAAAAAATTTTGTGATACTATAATATTTTTATTTATTTGTGATAATTATTGTCTAACTATGGATTAACTAGACTCAAAACATTTGTCTCGTAAATTTCGACCAAATTATGCAATTAGTTTTTATTTTTGTTTATATTTAATATTCCATGCATACGTCTAAAGATTTGATGTGACGAGAAATCTTGAAAAATTTTGGGTTTTAGAGTGGAAGTAAACAAGACCTAAAGGGAGTGGAGTGTGAAAAAAAAACATCCTTGCCAGTCTTATAGTTTAGTTTTGTTGGGGAGAGTAATAGAGAATTTGCTATTTTTTCTGACTTTGTTTTGCTGATAAATGCTATAGTATCACTTTGTTTTAAAATATATAACCCTTTGTCTCTAGAAATTCATTTTGTTTTGTCATAAGTCAAAACGTCTCACATATAACCCATTGCAGCCAGCTTAGAAACTAAATGGTTTCTAGAAACCAAGGCCCAAGGCAGTAGCGTTTATTAGGATAAACTGATGAGTTCAAGATGTCGTATATACATTAGCTGGAAGTATTTAGTGACTCTAATGAGACATATTTTCGATATTGATCATGTAATGAACCTACCATATGGGATTTCGGTTGCCACAACCAACCATAAAATGATGAATTACCAATGAATTGGACGTAGTTTAGATCGTTATATGTTTTAGGACCTCCCTAGTCTCTACCTAGCTAGAAAGTGAGTGCTTGTATTTTTTTAGTTTTATTCTAAGATTAATTACTGTTATCATTTTAATAAGTAGATGGTATGCCCATCGATTACGAGATCTCTTTAATCACATCTTCGATATTCCTATCTGTCGGCTCAGACAATTGGAAGAGGTACGTCGTATCTACGTGTCCATGTTTATACAGGAGTAAAGTATGTGTGTATGCATTTGATCATTTGTACCGTGACTCGTGGAGGAAAAAAAACCAAATTAGCACTAAAAATAAAATGTAAACACACATCCATATATACCCCCGAAATCCCGAATATGGAGAATGTTTGGTGACCTGGGTGGTGGGTGCAAATAGTCCCAATTGTCGGGAGAAGAGACGAAGGAATCAGGACCGGGGGAATCGCTGGATATGCTGCCGAGAGCGACGGGCACCGAGACGGCGAGACCCCGCCGGCGCATCCTTCTCGCGTGGAGCGGCTGCTGGCCGCCGATCCTGATGCTTTCGTCGCGGCCCCACGGGCGTTGCGCGACGTTGACGCACACTGCCGGCGCCCGGGCCCGGCGGCCAACCAAGCTTTTAACCGTCTCGCTTGACGTTTCCGGCCGGCGCCAAATTAAACACAACACGTCGACTACTAACCAGAGTCCAGAGCACACGTCAACCCATGACACCGGCAGAAAGGTACTGTACCACTAGTAGTAGGATTAGCAAGCATGGCAAACACGTTGGAGGAGACATTGTCATGACTTTGCCTTTGCGGAAAAGTTGGGCACGATTTCCTACAGAGACGCGCATGGTGGAGTTGGACCAGGCCATGACTCGCCGGCGGCAATCCAGAAGAGTCTCTCCACATGTGGCACCGCCAAAATGAACAGAACGGGATGGATACGCACCCCAGCTCACCCAACAGTGGGCAGTGGGCACCGGTCATCGGCTGACTCCGCGGAAATACTTCTCGTGGCCGCAGCGTGTGAACCGCCGATTCTTCACGGGCCGACCGACGGGGAGCTCTCGATGGGTTTCACGGCCTGGGCGGCGCGCGTCGGCAGGGGGCCGGCCAGCTGCATGCTAGTAGTATGCTATGTACCGACCAAACGCTATATAATTAACGGTCTAGCACTGGAGCTTCTGGTGTGAGAGTGATGGCTCTCCCTCTCCATCTGCCGGTTTGGTTGCCGCACATGGAGTGCTTGCTTACCGTCTTGCAGCACCCACATGCCTACAAGCTTAGCAAAAGGCTACGTGCGAAATACGCATATATGATTATGATGATGATAATAATGATATGATGGATCAGAGTGGCCTACTGGCCTCTCTTTAGTCTTTTTAGGATCAGGATTATAGGATGGAATACACATGAAGGGATCTCAGTGTTACTCCAGTGCACAAGGGATTTCACTGGTGGTCCAGTGTACAGTTTTTTTCCCCCTTTTTTGGCCTGGGATTTCAGTTGTAGAGGAAAGAAAGTAGTGGTATATACTTGTGAAGTGTGGACCATTCATTTTCATTCAGCCATATACTTTGGACGTCGTTGAAGAGGGGCCCAAGACTTGTATCGTTTTCTTCTCAAATTGGAAGGCGCAACATTCATTGAACCTGGCCCAAAGGCCTCAAAAGCGGGAAGGAGGAAGGGGAGCTCTCACAAATGGTGCAAAACAGTCAGATTCCATCAGATGTGCTGGTGTGATTTTTTTGAGCGACGCCTTCGCCCTCAGAAGAGAGAAGAGAACATGCCTACATCCAATTAACCTTATACTATTTCCGTCCAAAAAAAATGTAGATATATTCAACTTAAAGTGTCTAAAGTTTGATCAAATATATAGATAAAACAATTACTGTTTACGACATCAGTATATATTACTACGTATATAAAAGTATGTTTCATGACAAATGTAATAATACCTATTTAGTACGATAAATATTAATATCTATCTAAATTAGGTTAAATTTGACACACTAAAACATAGCACTATTTCAGAATTACATCCTTTTGAGACCGAGAAAGTACAATAGGAATCTGACAAAAGTTCGGTGCAATGAATATATTTCAACGCATAAAGAATATGACAGCAGTTTTACACTTTCAATAAAACAAGAAACCTGGTGGAATGGCACAAGGTCTCATCAGTGCGTAAAGTAAAATTACACAATGGTACAACACAACATCAAAGGATACATAAACAACACAGTGGTAAAATGTTACTCTAGCAGGACCACTGGGAATCAGATCTACTTATTGCTGGTAACAAATCGAATTGCCTACTGATATGCTGGTAGCTCATATGAGCCAAAACTTTTGTTCTATATTAAAGGGTTCATAATCACAGATATGTTTGTGTGGTGCCTGCAAAAAAATATTAAGATTACATGAGAATCCCACTTATGGTGGCAAGAACCAGATGAAATCATTTAGGCCAGGCACAATATAGAGGGTATACCTATGACACCATGTATCACCTTTATCATGTCCCTTAGATTGCTCTATTCAGCCTGGTAGAGAAGAAAACGATGTGATGAGTGAGTAGATTTGTACTAGTATTTTAGTCATGCAAACATAGGGGGAAAATTGAAGTTTTTAAAGGTGAACATAATTCAATGTTTGTAGACATACATTCAAAGATGGATAACAACATATTCAGTGCAATGCTAAGGCAAACATGAGATTAAAGATCCATCTGGAAATGCTACATTTGCAAAAGAATACACAAAGAACAAGTGAAACCTAATTACCTTTGAAGAAAATGGGGCAAAAATGGCTTTGACGTCTTCAAACACCTCAGGAATTGGTTTTGCAGCATCAATCTGATAAAATGAAAAGTTACTATAGGGGGCTAAAGTGAAAACATTGCAAAAGAAAAGGCCATCAACTAATTGAAATGTGGACTGGAATACACACACGATAGATCTAAAATATCCTTCTAACCTCACTTATTTATTCTAATGTGCATCTTACTCTGGCTTTATTTCTACGGTATAATACATCACATATTTGCATCATCGGATCGGAGTGCAATAGGAGTACCCCTGGAAAGATAAAAGTTCATCAATACCTTTTTAACCTTGTCCCTTGAGTTGTAATGCTCAATGACAGGCAGACTTGATTCAACAAAGGTTTTAAACCTTTTTTTGATAGTTTCAATGTTATCATCAACTCTTCCCTGCAAAGACAGTAAGAAATATTGGAAACAAGAATTTCATGATTAAAAAACACAATTGGTCAACGATGAAGGAAACCTGATTGCGGCCCAAGAGACGTCTCTCCATCTCTTCCTCAGAACAGTCAAAGAATAGCACAAACGCAGGAGAAATTTTGGTCTGAAGGAATGAGAAAGAATTAATAGTGCAAAAATTCATTTATAAATAACTAAAAGAACGGAACAATAATTTCTTAAACTGGCATGAGAACCGGACAAATTTTGTGTACAAAAAAGAGGGACTTACAACATTCTCAAACGCTGCACGATTCTCCTCGTTCCTTGGAAATCCATCAATCAGGAATTTGTCATTTTCATTTTTTATCATTGCCTCCTGCAACAGCTTTATAGTCACCTCCGATGGAACAATCTTTCCCTCCTTTATCATGTTCTCGATCATGGTTCTGTGAAACATCAAGGAGCACCATAGATAGAGAATGCACAAATGTCAAATTTGCAGCTCGACATGACTGATCCTGTGTTTTCTCTAAGAAAAAGTCTGTTCAGAAGGAAAAATAATTGAAAAGGATAAGTTAGCTTTCGTATAGAGGGAAAAACATACCCGTTCTCAGAGCCAGATTTAATTTCTGCACGCAAAAGATCTCCAGCACTAAGATGGGTGAATCCAAAGTGCTCCACAATGTTGGCACATTGTGTGCCCTTTCCACTTCCAGGACCACCTATGTGTAAATTCTTGGTCAGATGCAAAACGAAATCATCTATTTAAAGTGCACATAGTAGCCCCATATAACACATGAACTCATTTAAGTTCAAAGCTGTTATAAGCTCTTTCTCTTCTATGCTAGGACACAAATAACCAAAAATGCTCTTCTATGGTAGATTGGTAGGACACAAATAACTGAAAATAGAACATATACCTAGAACAAATACAACTGTAACTTTCTTGCCACCCAACATGTTCTCAGTGACCTGCAGATAGAGCACATTTCTAAGATGAACCATAGCTTATGAATAGCACAAGTCATGAGATGATGAGGACATTTCAAGAAGCATGAATCAGACAGGAAAATAAGCAAGGCATACTATACTAACAAAATCAGCTGTAATTTAGTTATAAAAATGCATGTCAAGGGCACCAACTGTTGATGTAATAGAAATTTAGAAACTTAGAAATGCCTGACCTTTAAACTAAAGGGTTCAGCAATCTCAATTATATTTTGTTAATGAAAAGGTAAGATGCTGAACATCCTCAATGAACCTAGTGCTTTGCAGCAGAGCCAATTTATTGAATACATAGGGAATAAGGAACTCCAAGTAGATGAGTAATGCAAAGTACCTCCTCAGCCACAACAGCTGGAGCGGCATCCACAACTGTGCCCATGGCTCAAATTACCCTGCAGTTTCAATACAATTGGTATTGCATCTTAGTACAACAAAAGTCCAAACTTGCACATATCAAATGCAAAAAAAGGGACCATTTCATAACAAGGGCAAAGCAAGTAAGCAACCACTTTTGTTTACCGAGAAATACAATGTTACATGATTGGGACACCAGATAAATTATATCAACTAGGTTGTAACGACAGATTAGCTTATGCGGATTGTCTCATGTTTGCAGCATTAGAAGTCAATCAGCCAAAATATTGATTCGCCGCCAAGCAATTCAAGCACAACCCATTCCATGCATTCTATTGGGCACTAGACTCTTAGGGGCACAAGGTGCTGGCGCTGGGTGCTGGCTTTATGAACTGAGAAAAATTATACAGTGCCTCAATGAAGAAGGCATCCTAGGTAGGATACGACAATGTTCTACCTATATACCAACAGATGCACTGGTTCAAGTAATTAACAAACAGATGATCAAATAGTCATGTCATAACCTGATCTGAACTACCCTGATCTCGTGGCACCAGTTCTTTTTGTATTATTCTGACAAACTCCCGCCAATAACCCGGTCCCAGCTTCACAAGGCGACAAAGATCACACAGCAAGAGCACCTGACGCACCCTTCTAGTCTATAAGCAGAAAATCACGGGGCCTCCCTATACTGTCATAAGCTCAAGGCGAAACCACCCCTAGATCTGGCTCCAAACGCCCCATCTCTTGATTCCTACTCGCCAGATACCTAAACTGCGAAATCAAGTCATTCCAACCGAGATCCCCCTCCCCTCGCCACCCGAAAACCGCAGATCGCACCCACGAGACTCGACGAAATGAAAACCCACAGATCAATCAACCAGCCAACGATCCATGGACGGAGAAGGTCGGACGCCATAAGCATTAGCAAAAAATGGTGGCGGGATCCGCGTCCGTACCTTGCGGGAGGCGCGCGAGATCTGGGAGCGCGGACGAGGTGGGGCGTGGAACGAATCTGTGTGCTGGTCCGTCGCTAGGTGCGTGCGCTTCCCTCGGCCTTCGGGGGAGCGAGGTGGCCGTTATTAATACGGGCGCGCGCGGGTTCTCGGGTCCGGGCGGAGGTGGGCTGGGCTGACTGCTTCGAGGATCCGGCAACGCCAACGCGGCAAATGGTCGGTGGGGGTGGTGGCGACTGGAGACTGGAGAGGCGTCGGCGCGGAGGGTGGAGGGTGGAGACTGGAGAGGGAGGTCGGACCGTCGGAGGGAGGGAGGCGGGAGAACGGGGGAGGAAGGCGTGAAAGGAAAGCGACAACGTTCCGTTCCGTTGCGTGACACTTACGGTTGAGGGTAGCCAGGTGCCAGGTGGGCCCGTCTAGATTTTTTTTTCCCACCAGAAAAATGCAGGGCAGTTTTTTCATTCGAAATTTATACTGTCACTTCAAAATTTCAAATTCAAAGCAGTGGCATTGGATGTTTATTTGTGCCACCACGACAAGTGCCTCGTGCTTTTGGGTTTTGGCGGTTTGGCCTTTTGGGGGGAGAAGGACGTGTGCTTGGTTTTAAGCATAGACAAAATCCGCTTCGTGGTCTTCTGCCAGATTTTAGGCACCAGTTGACTAGTCTTGCTGCTGCCGTCAACTTTCTCTGAAATTTGACTTTGCTAATGTTGATATTAAAATGTTGTGAGAGAAAAAATATTGTTTCTTCGCTAAAAAGTATAGTTAAAATAATGTTGAAAACAGAGCATGAATTCCTTCGAGCAAAGAAGGCAATTGGTCACCATCACCAGGCTACAGATGGGACCCCACGTTATGTGATGTTCTACCACACAAATTATTGCAAGTCCATTAACAAAGAAATGGTGGGAGGATATTTTTACCAAAATATTCCCATGGAGATTCCTTAGTTGCTGTAAATGATCGATCAGTAGCGTTGGCTTTACGCCTCCACCTGACACCTGTGTTGTGTGGGAATGTGAGAAACAATTGGCAAAGTATCTATTCTCCCAGCACCGAAACTGTAGCAGCCACAAGCCACAAAACGGTGACTTCGGCCTTGTTTAGATGCAAAAAGTTTCTAGATTTTGACATTGTAGTACTTTCGTTTTTATTTGACAAACATTGTTACGAGACGAATATTTTAAGCCTAGTTGATCTATGATTAGACAATGTTTGTCAAATAAAAACGAAAGTGCTATAATATCAAAAATAAAAAAAATTCGGATCTAAATAAGGCCTTCGTCTTCGTCTTCACTTCCTGTTCCCTGGAATCGAATTCTGTCCGTGCTTAAATTGTCCGAACGTGCAGTCCACTGTCCACATCATTTATTCATCTCTAGACCAAGGTTCATGGGCATACAAAGACGCGTGATCTCTTCCAAACATCTCCATGTCGACGTGTCCATTCTATACTATCGATGCAAATTCATCGCTGTCCATTGTAAGTAAACGCAACAACATAACCACTCGCCAGTCTTTAACTAGAGGAATGAGGTTTCATTAGAATTTTATGAATATTTAATATGCTAATATGGCATCGTATTAATGCAGAGAGAGAGGGGTAATAAGAGTTTTATGGAAGCGGAGAGAGTTTTATAGAGATAAAACTCTTCTATATTGTTTCGAATATGTTGAAAAATAAACCATAAAACCTGCACTGAGATGGCCTAATATGTAACAAGCTATATAGAGTAGAAGAAAGAGTCTGACAGAATAGGAAAACACAAACAAATCCGAAAAAGAAAACTATGGTGCCAAACTGGCAACTGGGTTCAGGCGCGAGTGATCCATGAGCCATGAGGCCCAACTGGGTCTGTAGTTGGAGGGGCGGTCACTGCATTGCGTATTTGAGCTGGGTGCATTCACTGCGTTGCGTATTTGAGCTGGAGTTGGACGGGCGATCTTGTTCTTGTTCGTGTAAGATTCTTTCCTAGCTGCCTCTTCAGTTTAGTGCAAAATCCCATCTGCAGCAGAGCTCCAAGAATGGCAAGAGCGTGCAAAGCAGACACTACCATGCTCATGATACTCAGCAGTCTTCAATAACAGGAATATCATACTCTATTTTTTTTTTTATGACGAGGCATACCATACTCTACATGATCAAACCTACGAACATATGTACATCAAACTACGCATATGCATCATCGAACAATCATGTGCCAATCTCGTAATCAATCTCAGTTCGAATGGATCCAGACCGAGATGCTCTTCTCTATCAAAAATTTGTGTCGGTCGTCTGGAATTCTACAATTCCCCGAGATGACTGCCTTTGGTCAGTTGTCTTCTTAGGTAAAATTACGGAACCAGTTATCATACACCGAAGATGTACAAGTTTCTCAAACACGGGAAAATCAGGCCTCCTGCTCTTTGTACAAATGACCTCTAAACTTTGCAATGTTTTTCCGCAATTCGATGTTTGACGCCCGCTCTGCCTCCAACGCACGTTCAAGCTGTTAAACATACTCAAAATATATGATAACGAGAACAAGGGCAAATGCCATAAATACACAATAGAACTGCACCAAGAGTACCTTTGCTGCTCGAGCACTCCATTCACCGAGAATAGCTCTGAGCCTATCATTTTCTTCAACATACTGCATTGAACGTGTTTATGGTAAAATAATCAGTGCTTTTCAAGCAAATGCGAGATAAAATCAATCTGTCAGCACTCTATGGTAGACCCTTGAATTCTTGATTGCTAAACAACATACCTGGTTGTTGCTCAGACGGATACGCTGGATCTCCGAGTCCTTTTCATCTATCAAACCACGGGCAAGTTGAAGTTCGGAGTGCACTTGATCCATCTGCACAGTCAGCGCTGAATTACTGATTTATACTCCTATCAACAATTTTCGTTTTTTACATTCTCGCTCATCATCTAGTCATCTAATGCATATTCAGTTCACTTTTCACACTATGGCCTTGTTTAGTTCACCCCAAAAAACAAAAACTTTTCAAGATTCCCCATCACATCGAATCTCGGCACATGCATGGAGCATTAAATATAGATGAAAACAAAAACTAATTGCACAGTTTGCCTGTAAATCGCGAGACGAATCTTTTAAGCCTAGTTACTCCATGATTGGACAATGTTTGTCAAATAAAAACGAAAATGCTACAGTGTCAAAATTCAAAAACTTTTTGGATCTAAACAAGGCCTGTATAACATAGTAATAATAATTCAGTAAACATAGTTACCTCAGCAGTGAGTGCTCGAAGTTCTTGATCACGAGTTGCTAAAAGATGGGCAAGATCAACCTGAAGATTAAAAGAAAAGCCACCACCTGAAACAGTTAGGGAGTTCCTTCTGTCTAGATCTGGAACCATCAGACTACTAGTCAATGAGATACAGCAGGCAACATCATTGTGCAATGCACAGAGACAGAACCTGAGGAGTGGTTCCAGCAGTTCTCTGGTATTTGCTTAAGCATTCTTGCAAGCGGAGGACCTTGCAAGAAAAGAAACGAATTGTTAATCAACAAAAGGATTCAGCATGATGGAGAAGGCAAAACAATACTTAAATTCCTTTCATGAAAATTTTCATTATTGCTGCTTGGAAAATTTCAAACAAAGAAACAATCTAATAATCTTTTTAGAACAAGCAGCCAAGCTACATGTCCTGAAAAACAGTTTTATCAATATCACTCTCCTACAAGCTCATAGAGTAAAAGAATTTGCAAGACCTTCCATGTAAGCTTCGGTACAAACCCTTCATTAATTTCTGTCTATTAACCTCTCCCTGTATAGTTTCTTGTGGGTTAATATACAAAACCGGGCTTAACCCCATCCTCTAGAAAAGAAATATTATGAAAGTTGCAATCTTATGTACTATAAAGATGGTGTACATAACAAATGTGACCTTAAGTTTATTAGTATATTTGACTATCACAGCCTTCATCATCACATCATGTCTGTCCTATCCATAAAATCCTAAGACTTAATTATGTACTTGTCATGCCTTGCCTACTAGTTAAATAATTTGCATGCCTAAATAATGTTTTTGCAATGTAAGAAATCAAATTTAAATGCATGTAGTACAAATACTTATGTAAAGTTATTATTACAGAAATAAGTGAAATAGAAATTTGGCGGGGCTCCTATCAACTATTCTGCATGAAACTTCCATGTACCTCCTCACTCAGATAATGAATATTCTCCCTTTGGTACTGAAGTAACGCCATTTGCTGATCAGAAAGACGGGCATCATGATATCTAGAGAGAGAGAAATATCAGCTAGCCAATCTCTGTGGCTTTCGCAGTATGTTAAGAGAAAGAGAACTATTCAGCAATACATGTTTATGGCTGTGATACTTTGGACTCATATTTGTTAGACATGAGTTGAAGACCATTTTCAAATAATTCTAATGGACATGGCTATGCAGGTTCAATACTACTAGCATTTTCCAATGTTAGAAAATAAGCCACAAAGTGCACAAATAAAGCATTCCTTGGGTGTGCTGAGACAAGAGTAAGCTTGGCATTTCTCAAATGTTCAAATATAGAAACTTGTCGGATAACATGAAAAACTCAGTATATTTTTTGTGCCTGATGCAATCGTACCTTCGATCTTCCAAAGTACAAGATGGCTGGAGTGCAGAATATAATGACCGCAAAATATCAGGCTGCCCATCCAAAGAGTTGTATTTGTGGATGTGCCCTACGAAACATGCCACCGATGTTACAAAATCTTCTGGGATTCAAAGCGTGCATTTTAAGGGCAACAGACAGAAATCAGATACATAACAGTACGTGCAACTGAAAAATTAAGCCCCCTGTATATTCTTGAATATAAAGATAAATATTAAGAACTCAACTCACATATGTATAAGCCCATAAAACATCCAGCACACGTGACTTCAACTACGATGGCAATCCTGCATTATAGGAAAAGGTCTTAACTGCAATGTTCTAGACATACACAGATTCCCATGTGTTGCGTGCAAGCTAATGTAAACATACTACCATCAGAAGAAGGTTTTGTTGTCGAGTTTATCCAACAATCCAACCTACTGACTTAAAAGTAGAGCAGGGACAGATTGTAGGAGACAAGCAAAATGGGAACCCATTATCCGCCTAGATGAAGATCCCAAGCCATAATTCCAAGCAAAATGGGAACCCAGTTTCCTTGTAAGGTTTATGTTGCAGACACATCACAGGTCTAAATATGGCTTATGTGAACAGTCACAAGCATATAAGCTTAAAAAAGAGCATCATCGAAATTAACAGAAACTTCACAATACAAACAAAAAAAGTAGAGGTACTAGAACTAGAACATTATTATCTTAAGAAATCAAAATGCATTCTTTATTTCCTTCCCTGATGAATATGTCCACTCCTATTTATAGAGCAATGCATAGACAAATTCAAACAATTTACTAAAGTTATATAAGATAGCAAGGTGCACCTTAGAAGCAGTGAAACTGATAGTATTTTTAAAAGAGGTTGCCAGACCATGATTAAGAGCATCAAAGCAGTCCCTGCAAAAAAATAGAGACCATTACCACTTACCCAGTGGCCATTTTGACTGCCAGGTAACAAGTGTGAAAATCAAAAACAGAAATGAATACTTTGTTCTAGTATAAATCAGTTCTCCTAACATGTTCTTAAATGAGCGACAGCTAGATAAAACTTAGAAACACACCATATACACATAATTCTCCAGGGATAAAAGCAATAAAGTGAAAAATGAATAATGAAGAAGATCATCCTAATACCTTGTCAACAAAAGGAAGTGGCTGATGTTTGTAATAAGCTAAAGAAAATAATGATAAATGCTAGCACTAGAGCATCACATAGATTAGTTGGTTATTCTCACCACAAGCAATAGTAGCAAATGGAAGTCGAGCAATACGCTTCAGTTTCTGGCTAAAATCATAATAGCCCTGCATGTAAAAGTAGAACACATTAATTAATTTGAAAATATATTCTTCACCAAAATGCATATACTGAATCTGATAAAATCAATTATATTACAACTAATACATCGACTCCATTGCATGAGATATGATTGAAACAAAACAAAGTCAAACACCCGTACACCCTTTTGAGTGGCAATACCTGCAATCTCACTTTCCTGACCTGGTGAACCCAATATTGTTGAAAAATGCCTGCATTGAATTCATGTGAACCATTCTTCACAGCCAGAAACATAATGTGAAACAAATAAATAGTTCATAGAATACCCAAAGGAAGCAGGTATAGAAAAAGAAAACCTGTAAGAACAAGAAGGATAGCATTGGAGCTGCATAGCAATGGAGAGATCATATCTGGCGCGAAGAGAAATATCCATGGAGCTGAAATGGCAACAGCAGCAAAACCTACCTACAGAAAGATAAATAAAATGCAGCTATCATATAAAATGAATATAGGAGTAAAGCAATGTCTTGTCAATATCCAACAACAGCCACATGGAGATGACAAAATGCACAATGTTTTGGTTCTGTATAATTCAGGAAACAGAATTATTTATCTGAAATGATCTTCTGTTAGGCACGATATAACATGGGTAAGAAACTTCCACTTACCAATAAGATACAGTACAAGGTCCCACCAACTATGCTTCTAGGCTCCCGGTGACCCGACAGGGGTGCTTCATGTAGTAAATCAATAAACCTAGATAACAGAAGAATTTCCCTTCCAAATTAGCTTGCCCATTTGCTTTAACGCAAATTTAGCAAATAAATGCATTAGTATAGAACGTCTATAGTCCACAAAGTTCCTGGGTTCAAGGAACCTGGTAGAGGGTTTTACACGGTCAAAAATGACCCTGTGTAGCAGGGCCGGGACAACATTCCCAGGTCAGGGTCGATGCAGCAACCCTTTCAGGGACCATGCTTCAGTCAAACTAGAGGTTATGGGTATGAATTAAATAAAACGGCCAAAATCGTACAATATTTTCAAAAATGACACACCAAACAACCAAACCGTAGCATGCTTGCAGCTAGAACAGTAATCCCCTGCCTTCTTTCACATGACGAAGTTAACCTGACAGAACTTAGCCGAACATCCCAAAAACTGTAGTGCAGATAACACAACCAGCCACCACTCATCTTAGTAATAACCGCAAATCTCACAAGCAGGCCGCTCTGATCCCATGTCAACTCTGCTCTCGCATTCACCACACTCGTATGGAATCCCGCAGCCCAAATCGCGGGAGCATGCGGCATGAACACGCCAAAGCCCCAGCGAGACACCAAACTTCCGATCCCGCCCCGCGCAAAGACCAGACATCACGAAAATCCTAATCATCCAACGACCTGGACCAAAATTGTGATGCCATTTGCCACGGGCTTCAGATCAAAGGTCACCAAATGCACACTCGCAGCGTCCGGTGGCATGCCTACTAAGACCTTAGGGTTAGCAGACTCACAGCGCGTCTTCCTCGGAGGTTGGAGCCGCGGCGTGGGTGGATGCGGCGGCGCCCCGCTCGTGCGCCATCGCCACCCCCGCTGCCGGCCAGCAGGGGAGACCCTGCAACCCTCGCCTCCGCGCCCTCCTCCAACTTCCGGATCCGAAGGGCAGGAGGGCCTGTTTGGTAGCGCCAAACTCCTAGCCGCTCTAGCTTCAACTCCCAGCCGCTCTGCCTCCGTAATTTTCTGCTCTCCTCGCGACGTTGAAACTCGCGGATCAAGTCGCGTCGATTCCGGCGAGGAGCTGATGGGGGAGGAGGCGCTTTGGCAGCGCTCCTCGGATTCTCGCGTGGAGCAGAACCGGTGTTTCTACCGTTTTCAATTCCGACTCCTCTCCACTCCACGCGGAAGGAAGAAGACGACGCGGCGCGGTGGAATGCGGTGCCTCTCGTAATATCCCCGTGGTTAACTGGCTAGGAATGGCCCCACCTCGTAAAGGCTTGATGTGACTCTGCAGGTGGGGCCATCTCCTCTTGGCGTGCCGTTGGGATTTTCTCACGAAATCTATAGCGATTATGATAACTGAATGTACTAGAACGCGAGAAAAATTTTCACGTTCTGCGTTTTTCTTGTGAATCTACAGCGATTATGATAACCGAAAAGGATGGGCTCTGAAAACAGTGGAAAAGTTATCAAGACATTTTCTATGCTAAGATGTAATTTTATTTTATGAACTGCTAGACTGTTATCATAGTTGTTTTGCAAGAGTGCTTTGTTTGAGAGGGGGTTGCCGTGGGCACTTTTGAATCCTTTACTTGTAAGCTCGTTTTGTCAGCAAAATACTATGTTTTCTATAAAGCGGGATCAATCGATTTTTGATAAAAAAATATATGATAACTGAATGTACAGATATTCCGACTTCTTCGTTCTGCTCATTTCTCTTGATTAATTTTGGTCGTGTCTGACAAGAACAACTCCACACAAGTATTGATAATATGGGCGAAGCATGCCAATGGGCCACTCAAGCAGGCCAAGATCCATAAACAAACGTCAAGCAATTGCATGTTGAGCCGAAACAAACAAAGGACAGGGTA
>Ga0182004_10000672_pt1 | contig 22143 bp, 19 predicted proteins | sample Sormic07211540_1_FD_120479 | JGI IMG/M metagenome (GOLD analysis project Ga0182004, IMG submission 120479) | Endophyte microbial communities from Sorghum bicolor roots, Mead, Nebraska, USA - 072115-40_1 MetaG | ecosystem: Host-associated > Plants > Roots > Unclassified | place: USA: Nebraska...
AAATTACAAGTCATTCCAAAAATCTTAAAGAGTCAAACTTTTTTAAGTTTGACCAAATTTATATTATAAAATAATTATTATTATTATGGTACTAACTGAGTATCATTAGATTCTTTCTTAATTATATTTTTATAGTATACTCATTTTACGTTACAAATTTTAGTATTCTTCTCTATAATTTTGGTCAAACGTGAAAAATGCTTTGATTCTCCAAGACTCTTGGAATGACTTACAATTTAGGATGGAGGGAGTACTACTCTATGTACTTACACAAAAATAAAATCTAGTGCGCGAAATATGGAGAATGTTGGTTATCCCCCAAATAAATTAAGCTGAGTAGAGCGTTAATTAATTTGATCCTTCGTACTCCCCTTGTGTGCGCGTGCCTCATGCTGAAGTTGGATGGCAAAGAACGAGATGGGAGATCGAGACAACCCATTTGACGCATTTTCTCATGGTTCTGCGGCAAAACTAGAAGACCAACGAAACAAGTTTTTTTTTTCCCTTCATCGATCGACTCCAGCTTCTCCCTCCACACGGTAGCAGATGGAGCTGGTTAACTGTTAAGCACTGCCAAATGGAGCTTCGATGAGTTGTAGTGAAATGATTCTCTAGGATAGGTGGATAAAGTACAAGAAGTAGCTGTCTTTGTAGATAAATAGGTGGTGATGGTTAAATCGAGAAGAAAAAGGGACTATTGTTTTTTTTTTTGAATTTGGGTAGTTTCTCATTGCACTCTTGCTGACATATCGTCAGCCACAATTACCCGGGACATCACACGAAATGTGCTCTATCCCTTCTGTGCTACCCACACCAAGAGCAGCAAGAACATGTGCTGTCTTGTTACATTCACTAGGAACATGAACACACTCACACCTAATGAAGTTCGCGGACGTGAGAGATTTCAGCTCTTCCATCAGATACCCTGTCGCCGAAAGGTCCAACTGATTTGACTCTCAGCCCTGTTTGATTTTTAGGGCATCAGTCTCCACAATCAAGTGAGCTATTCCTAGATTACTTGCTGCTTGTACACCCTGCAGACACGCGATAATCTTCGCCTGCAAAGGGTTCAACAGATGGTTCACTCTTCCCCACCCAGCCAGCACTACATCTCCATCACTATCCCTGATTATAAACCCCCATCCTCCATAATTTCCTTCTTCATAGAATGAAGCATCACAATTAAGTTTCAGCACCCCTTCAGGTGGCCGCTCCCACCTTCTAACCTTCCTCAGTATCCCTCCACCAGGTTTTGAATTTGGGGCTTCCAACTCATCTGTTAATTAAGCAGTTTCATGATAAATAGGCATCACCTGACTTGGACATAGAAGACTAGACACGGTGAAGACATGTGAGATGCTTTCCAAAAACCATATTCACCCTCTCATGGTAAGAGATCGATGAGCGGCAGATTTCGGAGACTTGCTCTACCAATTGTTGGGCGCGTAAGCGCTCGGGATGGAGAGACCGAGAGACCACGATGAGTTGTAGTAGATGCAAGAGGCAAAACACTAACTCAACAAAATATGCTTTGGTGGTGGCCGATAGGTTGTATATATAGGAAAACCCACATGAAGTCATGCTACGATTATGATCCAAACTGGTTAGAATTCTAACTCGCAAAGACTTAAAATGCGATGTGAGTGACCAGAAAATAGAACTACATGCCGACACCCTCTCATGAGCCATAGGCCAGCAATTTGTCAGGCCATTTCTGTAGGTGTGGCACGCCTTTGCTCCTCCTCGATGAGGCAAGGCAAGCGAGAAAGAGTGTGGACTTCCCTTCTCTTTCTCACATAGACATGACTCTATGGAGATGACTCCTATGTCTAATTAATATCATCATCATCATCATCCATTTTAACTAGTAAGGTGGGACTAAGATTCACACCATCATCTACTTGCAACTGCCTTTGTGATTTATTTGGAATAATTGAAAAGACTCATATGGGCTAAGCCCATTATTCCAACAATCTCCCACCAGATTTCTAATACCCATTTAGATATTTGTCTGTGTGCTACCGTTCAGTTAATTAAGTTGAGCATTCTCCTATAGCTTCAAGTTACACTCATTCACAACTTGAACAATAACTATGCCTTGAATTACAAGCTTTGTTTGAACAAATTTCACTTGAAGTCAAACGACTACCTAGTTGCCAATATTGCATTTTCTATTGCATTTTGTGATAACCCTTTTTGTAAAGTGATATGTCAAGTTTTTGGCTTTGAACATAAGTCACAGATATCATTTGGAATTTTCTCAATTTCTTGATAGACTTTTCTTTTGTTATGTCCAACGTGGGCTGGGCTTAGTAGTCATCTGATGTCCACCAACATACGCAGTGTTATTGTTCCTTTCCGATTTTGCTTCGTTGGAGTTCCTACCACACTATACACCGCCATAAAAACTCACTTCAATATTTGGCTATGCAGCAAGGACCGATGATCAGAATTTACCTAGTTTTAGGAAAGAGTAAAATTCATCGTAATTATCCAATCCATGAACTTTCAAGGTGATCATTGATGATCTCTAAACTTGAATGTTGGTGTCATTCCAAACATTAAACTTGGTTTTGAGTTTACCCCGTTTGAATCCAGATGAGACTTACAACCAAGCTCAAGAACAGGAATGACACCATTGATGAAGTTTAGAACCAGTGGTGATTATCTTAGAAGTTCATGAACTAAATTTAGGGATCCATAGACATTATTTTTAAAGTTCAAGGACCAAGATAACACCCTCGGCCAAATTCAGGGATCAGTGATGAATTTTGTTCTTAAAAAACACTGCTGGTTAAAGTGTACTTCCAAACGCATTCCAAAATTTCAATAAAGAAATCGATGGACTAGTAGTATGTAGTTTGTGGAACCTACGAAACATATACATGTACAATATGTAATCTATGTGATTTTGGGAACGAAAACCCTCTATCACGCCAGCGCTTCTGAATGTGAAAGCAGGGAGCTTCTGAATTTTCAGCTCTGTTTCCAACCACCGAATTGAGCTTCATTCAGGTGGTTTTTCATAACATGTCTCTACAAGTTATATACACAGAATCCTAGCCACAAGAAACAGCAACACAGGGGGACCAGAACGTGCGACGTCTCCACAAAGACGCCGACGTGACAATGGCAGCAAAGCAAAAAGGAAAAAAAAAAAGTAATTCCATGGCACCGGACATCTCCATGTACGAACTGTGCCTCCCAGCCCATTCGAAATGCAGGAGAAGATCAACGCCCGTGCATCCAAATCGGCCCCTTCTGGTCGTCTGCTCCACCAAGCATCCGGTACCGACAATGAACTCAACAAAACCGAGCAAAAACGAAAACCACGGAGCTTTGCACAGCGGAGCTCGCCGCGGCGGAATGCGGACGAACCCATCATCAGATGGTCCGGCCGATTCGCGCGAGCTCCTTTTCCAGCTCGTCCAGGCCACCAACCTCCTCCAGCTCCTGTGCAACCACAGCCACAGGCACAAGCGGCTCAGACGTCAGCGGAAGGCAGCAACAGCGTGTCGGAGGGGATCGCATGCAGATTCACAGGCAAGGCGAGGACAAACGAAGGGGCACCACTCGCTGCAAGGCTCACCTTTGGTCCCAGGAAGAGCCCATACGGGACGCCCTCGAACTTGTCCATGTGGTGTATCTGCTCTCGCGACATCGCCGAGGGAGCCCACCAGCCACACGATGGCACGAGCGTGCAAAAACAAAAAAGGGCGGTAAAAATATCAGCTCAACAAGTCGGTATCTACTGGCCAGTGTCAAGTACAGTAGATGGATGCTACAGAAGTTTCCAGACGGTTGAAGGCAAAGTGGTGAGCGAGAGAGAGGTCGGTAGCCTCCTGCTGGCCTCGTCGCCGTCGTGCGTACCTTGTGAGCGGCAGCCACTCGGCGGAAGTAGGGCACGTTGGCGATGGGGCCGACCGGGAAGCGGCGGTGGACCAGGCCGTCGTGGACGAACATGTATGCCATGCCGAACAGCGTAATCCCGAGGCCCTGTTGGAGGAAGACACGTGGAGGGTGAGATCACACAGTCGGATGGGTCCGTCGCTGACGCCACCGTGCCCTACGAGGCACCGGCTGATAGAGGTGGGTCCAACCAACCAACGAACCAGACAGACACAACGAGAGACAGAAGACTCCCTAGTCCGTGGCTTACCGCGCCGAAGCATAGGCCGGGCACGAGGCCGCGGTGGAAGAAGCCGTAGGCGAGGAGACAGATGGCCGGCACGGCGTTGATGATGGCGAACACGTCGTTGAGCTCGAAGGGGCCCTCCCGCGGCCGGTGGTGCGACTCGTGCATGTGCCACAGGGAGGCGTGCCACAGCGCCCGGTGCGCCCACCGCGCCCAGAACTCCATCCCGACCTGCACGCACGGGCGCACAGCGAAATCAGCCCCAATTTCGCTAACGCTCAAGTTTATCTAGAGCCAACAAAGGAGCGCCCGCGTACCGCCGCGCCGACGGAGAGCGCGAACGTGCCCAACATCTCGCTCACCGGCACCTCGCCGCCCTGCAGTGCACGGAGGCGTAAAATTCCAGCATTGTGGCGTAAAATTCCTAGCAATTAGTAGCAACGAGAGAAGAACAGGGGAAGAAAAGAAATTAAAAAAAAAAGGCAATCAGTTACCTCCATTTGCCAGCTGAAGCGAGAGTACACGGCGGCGACGGCCATGGACGTGAACCCGAGGCTGGACATCATGGCGGCCACCAGGTACGTCCGACGCTCGGACCGCTTCCGCGCCTTCTTCTCCGCGATGCGCCGCGCCGCCGCGGCCCTGGCCTCCTCGTCCAGCGCCGTCTCCGGCACCGGCACCGGCACCGGAGCAGCCGGGGCCCGGGCCGCCGGGTGCTCCGTGTCTGGCGGCACGAAGCACGTGACGGTCCCGAGCCCGCGGCGGCGCGCGGCCCTGGTGGTGGTGAGCGGCGAGAACGGCAGGGCGCGCCCGGCAAGGGGATGCGCCCTGCGGCGCGCCGCGGCCGCGGCCGCGAGCAGCGGGTTCTTGGCGACGAACCCGGTCATCGCGGCGCCGGACAGACCGGCGGCCATGGGCCCGTGCTTGCACTTTCCAATGGAACGCTATAGATGGACAGGACAGGGACCCGGGCGAGCGGGAGCCGGGAGTGTGAAGCGTGACAGGACAGGAGGGGAAGGCAGAGGAGACCAGGTGCACGATACTTAAGACCTCGAGTCTCCCAGAGGCTCGCTTTGCGACGCGTCCGCGGGGACGAAGAAGTGGCCGAATTGGAATGTGGCTCTCACTGGCTCACAACGGTCCATGTCACTGGTAAAGCTCAGCTCCTGCCGCCGCCAACCGATTCTGATCCAAAGGCCGGAACGGAGTTATTTAAGCATCAAACCTGTTTCTCCATTTAAGTACGAGCGCTAGATTATGTTTGTTAATTTTGCATGTAAGCATGTCCAGACGTCGAGTTAAAATAATTTAGCAAGAATCTATCTATCTCGGATTGGAGTGTTTATGAGGGAGGGAGCACCTGATTTTTTTAACACCGGTCTTCTTCCTCATTTCAGCGCTCATTGCCGAATCTTGTACTCACCCCCGGCGGTCTTCCTCTTTCCCTCCCTCCACCGCCATCATCTTCTCCTCTTCAACTCTAGCGAGCCTCCCCCATCTCAACTTGGCCTAGCCGCTGCTACCACCGTCAGGACTCCTAAACTGGTCCGCCACCATCCGCACCACTTAGCCTGCCTACCTCCCGCGACTGATCTCTTCTATACCGCCGGAGTTAGAAAACAAAGAGGGAGATAGACTTGCTAGAACCTTAAACCACTGTCGTCATCGTCTTCGTCTCCGATGGAGGAGGAGACGAACGCCTACCTCTTGGTGGCTAGCGGTACCGGAGCCGTGGACACAGGCATTGTGGGATTACGGGATTAGACGGCCTCCATTATGTCCCTCGCGGATCCGATGCGTGTCGAGAGCTGCTAAAACACTCAAGTGATGTTTAGCATTTCTGTTTAGCAAACTTGGGCCACCATGAAATTTATCCGGTTAATCAAACGAAAGTATTCCCTGTCCCGCATGACCACATGTTGTGTGCGACTGACTAGTTGTCGCATGCCAGTTGCCACGCATGATGTACCAAGTGCAGATGCAGATTACCAGGAGGCAGCAGCCCAGCAGCACCACACTCCAAACGCACGGTCAGGGCCAGCATGATCCGGCCAGTTTGTAGCTTTGCGCCGTGTACAGTGGTATCGCCTGTGAGCTGTTGTGTGGCCGAAGGCGGCGACACGCTCTGGCCTCCCCGGCCCTTCCCTCCTCTCTCTCTCTCTCTCTCCCTGGACGGCCGGACGGCAACCCACGACCGCGAGAGGGCTCTGGCCGTTGCGGTCGGCCGGATTCTGTCCCCAGCCCTTCGCAGGTCTCCGCCGCCACGAATTGGGTCGGAAAAAGTGCTCGTGCGAACGAAGAAAAGCAGGAGGGAGAAACAAAAAAAAAAAAAAACCCGGGCCAGAAGCAGAGGGGGCGGTGCGGAACGAAGGACGATCGCGCTTTGTGAATTGTGTGATGGAGATCCTTCCCCGGCTCTTCTGTCACTGACACGGAATGCTCTTTTGCTGTATGCATCAAATAATGCAACTGGCGGCAATTCGGCATCAGCTGAGATTTGGTAATCATCAAGGACCTCAACCTCAACTATGAGGTGTCCACATCTGCGACACATTCCACGATACGAAACAAATGAAGGGAAGCTGCGGCGCCGGCGCTATGAATTTAGTCCAGTGGGCCTAGGGTTTATGGCCGTGTGGATGTGCTTGGACCATCCCATTCCCACCACCCAGACAATGCCGTTTGGCCCAAGATCATTCCCATCTACGGCTCCTACCGGCAAAGTTGGCCTTGTTAGATGAGTGAATTTAGTGTATATACTTCCTCGTAAATCAATATATAGAATCACCTATTTCATCCAACTTTACATATATAACACTGAATAAATATGTTATAAAATTATATTTCATGATATATCTAATATTAATTTGGTGTCATGAGTTGGTGTTATTTTTCTATTTAAAAATATTTAAACTTCAAAAAAGTTAAACTTAGAATATGTTGACTTAGGATAACTCTAAAAGTTAACTTAATTCAGACGGTTACTAAAGCGTTTTCCCATCTTTTAGTCTCATGCAAAAACACTTTAGCTACCCAAGGAAATTTGTGTTAACTTTTACATTGTACAAAAAAAGTTGAGTGGTTGCACATAGCTTCATACGTATCAACCGACAACCCAACCGGTGTGGTAGTCTTCTCGATCTGTCGAAATCGTCATGACAACAGGTCCTACCAAAAAATTGAGACTCTATGCCATCGGTGGACCTACCATGAAAAGAGTCTTGTTTTCATATATGATGAATATCATTGTCATATTCGTCTTGTTTTTGTTGATTTTAACAAGCGTATCATCGGTTATGGTAGGCCGACAAGCCACAAAAGGAAAATCATCGGGATCAAAAGGTCATTCCTTGATGTTCATTTTGGCATAATCGCTTTGAATATATTTTGTATCCTTTTGTTTTAAAGGATAAGTTATTGAAATTGCGTATATCCTAAAATTTATATGAAAATTCCAATTGGTTCAATTGGTTACACCTTGTACTCCTCTCCCATTTTCTCACACTCCGCCTCTCATTTCATTTGAAAATGGCATTGGTGATAAAAACAGAAGAGTATTTTACTTCTCCTTTGCGATAAGATTAGATTAGACATGCCTAAATCAGGACATATCAATAGAAAGAAGGTTCAGAGCCACGTAGAATGACTGACATGGAACCTATGGTCTGCTAAGTAGTTTATATTCGATATTATGCAAAATCTTTGTTTTCCAAACAAAACGAAACGTCTCAAGAGACAAGTGAACCATGTACCACCACATGATCGAACTTATTTCAACTTTGCCCATCTTTTTTTTGTCCTTAGTAATTAACAAGATGTTTTCAAAATATCCTTAGACCTTCTGAAATAGTGTACCATTCTCTCTCTCTCTCTCTCTACATTGGATATCTCATTTTTTGAGGAAACAGGAGGGGCTTAGGAGCCTCTATTGAAAGATTTATTAAATGAGCAACTAAGGGGGTTACAGAAACTAAACAAATAGTCAAAAAAGGACAAGAACAGGGGGGGGGGAGAGGGTCAATTGGATATCTCGTTGCATGGATTTATTTAGTTATAAAAAACTTAAGTAAACCAGTATCCAATTTGGTCTCCTATGCATTCCTTTTAGCTTCATAGCATATGTTATGTCATATCAAATAACCCAATAGAAACAAAATCTCACCAACAAATTAGAATCTAGGAGCATATAAAGCATAAAATCTGTACAAAATTATGTCATTACTACTTTTGGGGGACAAATAAGCTACTATATGATCATAACTTAGATTGATTATTAGTTGCAATGTAACTAAAATATCATCACTTATCTGTGACCAAAGAGAGTAGTAGCCTTTTTAAATATCCATTCAGTTTTCAATATATATAGGACTTATATACCTGGGCAGCAACAAAGTTACATCAAATATTTGTGACCAAAATAAATACGAACATGCATAAATATACACACGAGGTAAAAAGCGGAACACAGACTGTCGAAACACAAGCACGCATAATTTACATATGCTACAGCCACTCTCTGTAAATCAGATCGCCGTTCCAGTAACTGTTATGAAACCCAACAACAGCGGTGCATACGCATGCAGCCAAACTCTCTTGTAGATTAGACTGAGATCGTCTATTATTTCTCATGCTCCTCTCCGAACAGAAACCCAAGCGAGGACGCTCCTCCTGGTGCACAGCGTACCCTCGTCGAAGGTCGGTCCTAAAACAAAAGGACATAAGGAACATATATATGCAGATCATGTTGTTATGCCATATCTTCTGAACTCTGCAATCTGCTAGCTACGTGCATATATAGGTGTTCAATCATCGTATCCCAACATGCAGCTATATACGTTTATAAACTCTATGAAACAATAGAAATCGTATTATATTACTCACAGTGATAAGAAGCCCAGAGTTGTTGTGGCTTAACTGGCTGGTATGGTAGATGTTGCAAGGAGGTTTATGAGACGAGAGTATGGGGTTGGAGACTTCTCTCTTGGGAGGAGAATGAACTGCTTCAGCTCCGATCGCCTTGTTGTCATCCTTGACACTGCTGCTGTTAGTATCTGGAGACTTCTTGGTTTCCAGGTTGGATTTGGCCGTCGTGTGAGTGCGATACAGGATGGTTTCCTCCGGCTCGAAGAGGTAGCTGAGAGAGCTCCGGCCACCCCCGCTGCTCCCTCCTCTGCTCATCTTCTTCCTCTCCTGTCCTCTTTCCTATCAGTCTGTGGCTTGCAGGTGGCCCTGCGCTGAGCTTGTGTTCTGGTCTCTACTCTCTAGTGTGCCAAGTTGGAGAGGGAGCAGCTACTTATTATGGAGCTTGATAGTGAGCGTGGAGCACACTGGACACATCACACGAACGGCGATATCGATGGGTCAGCAACCACATGAGCTGAGGCCTGAGGATGTGTGCAAAAAGGCATGGGGAGTAGTTTCTTTTCTTCTCTTGTTGATGAATTGACGCGGCAATCTTCCTATGTGTTCTCGAAAAAAGGTGAATCTGATCACAAAAGAAAGGGTGAATCAGCTCAAGGGTCGTCGTTGCTAGTATGTCCGAAATCATTGTAATCAGAGGCTCCGTGTGTTTGCTGTGATTGGTGCAGGATTTTCGTTTGGATCTATTATATCCAGGAATAAAAAGCATTTTGATCTACCATATTTGATGATCACATAGACGTCAGATTAGGGGTGCAAGTGCATGCAAATTGCTGCCCCTAGAATCTCCATCGGCCATCTTTGGTTTAATTATTGTTAGTGCTACTTAACCAAATATATACGAAAACTAGTACTCCTGCTGTCCCGAAATCAGCTTCTGAAGTTTTCTTAATTTATTTTTTTTAAGTTTGATTGAATTTGTATGAAAGACCATCAATATTTATGAGACTCTTATATCATTAGATACATCATGTGACATGTTTTCATAATGTGTTTATAAATATTAGCAAGGAAGTACTAACAATTGAAAATTTGAAATAAAAGTGGTTGGTGGAAACCCTTGGCCACACCCATTAGTAACTAGTAAAACGCTGCAGTTTCGCTCGGTTGGTGCACGGTCTTGCCAACAGAAACTATTTCTGAACAGTGGACTGAGTTGATTAGCTGAGCGTACACTACCAGGACAGAGACTAATCTAAACCATAGCATTGAATCACGAACAGTATTCATGTCCAAATCACAAGTATTATGAATCATGACTAGCTAGTGTAGGACAGCAACCTCTTCAGAGAGCCAACTTACCCTATTTTGATAGGCCATTGATGTTTCAACCCGCTACTATTTGCCTCATTTTTCACTAATGTTTATCAGGAGTAGCAAGCAGCTGATGCCTTCATAAACTTATGCTGTGCAACTATCATTCTGTCAACGGGAGCTAGCCTCCATGTGCCATTCAGTCAATTAAGATTTGAAAAAAAAAATCCTTGCGATTACAGGCTTGAAAGTTGAAAACCCGTCCACATGGTGTAGTTACTTGGTCTTATATCAGTATAGCGAAGGGCACTCTTTTACAGCTTGAGACTGAAGTCTGAAAGTGACCACTGATTTCAGCCGGACAACAGAAAGATTGCTTGCCAGAACGGAATGTGCGACAGTTCAGCAATGGTGGTGGTGGTCGCAAGCTTTAGGCCTGTAGCATTTCCGGGCCCGGCCCACACCTCTCCCATCACAGCCAAATCTAAACCTAACTTTGTTTTGCCACCGCGTCTGTTTATATCGATATTTATTTATCAACATAAATGTAACGTACAGATTATATATACAAATTAATATCTGACTTGAAAGAGTAGTAAAGGTTCTTTTCCTATGATTAAAATGTAAGCAAACTACAACGGCTTAATAAGAATTTTTAGAATATTCAATCTAATAAATATGCTATTTAAGACAGATTTCCGTTAGGATCCGCTTGGTTTTTTTTTAGAACAAAAGGATTTCATGCGATGAATTTGTATTCTTTTTTTCCAGTTACCAGATGAATTTTATGTAATTCTGGCATTTGGTATACCAAATATCATGGGATGGACAATGTTTCTTGGACGAAAACAAGAAAATTTAGGTAAAACATGAACAGAATTGAATAAAGCGTGTTTCTGGCGATATTCACGACTACTGTAATTATTTAATCAAGAGAAATTGTGTGCAAGACCTTACCTGTTATTTTAGTATCAGCGTCAAGACTTTTGTTCATTTATTTTCCAAAGGGTACAATACATTGTTCACCCTTTTAAGCTGCAATCCTTTACAGCCTTTAACTACGAAAACCATGTAGGGAATAGCCTCTAACTTTTAAAAGTGAACAAACTTGGTCATCTTGTTGGTCTAAAATGTATTTTTTGACATTTTCTAAAAATCTGGATTTTTTTTAAAAAAAAACAAGTTTGAAGTTAAAACATCATAGTTATTTTTTTGAAAACATATGTTCTATCTTTCCAAGATCTGTTTAGAAATATTTGAAATAATTAGCAACAATAAAATAATATGAATAGAAGAAACCAATTCTAAATAACTCCTCTCTCTTTCGTAAGTCAATCTATACAAAGTTTTAAAAAGATTATAGAGAAGAGTATTAAGAGCATCTCTAACAACTCTACATATTTTATTCTCAAAATATAGTGTTTGTTAACTCCCAAATTAATGAGAAAAAAGAACAATCATCTCTATGAGTCTCGTATATTTATTTCTAACCTAAAAGTTTCTTTCTCAATGCTTTTTTCCTACCCAATCTCATGTTTCGATAGGATGCGCGCTCCCCTCACACATATATGCGCGTTTGCGATAAATTTTTGAAGGTCAAAAAAGATGGAGAGAGAAGATTAATAACAGGATGGGAGAGATGTTAAATTGAGTGTTTTCTTATTTTAAAAAGTGTTTTCTTATTTTGCTCAAAAATTAAGGATGGGAGAGATGTTAAATTGTTGGAGATACTCTATCAGATATAACATTAAAAATGTATAATAAACTATAAAAATACCAAACTATACAAAGTTCAAACAAATATCTAGGAAGATTAATAACAGGTATAACATCAAAGATGTAAATTATGAAAACATATTTCATAATATATCCAATTATGCCAATTTGATATTATACCTGTTATCATAATTTACATCTTCTAGGAAATATGTTTTCATAATTTTCATCAAAGATCTTTTTATTTTTAGATGAAACTATATTTTTTTTATTTTTAGAAAATAAAAAGATCACCTTTCAAACCAATCCAACGACCTTCTCTTATTTCGATATTTTTTATATAATTAAAGAAACATGCTGATTAACGTATGTTAAACTTGATGGCAGCAATGCTGATTTGCCCAATCAAGATTTGAATTCATATTTTTCTAAACTAGAATAAATTGATTATATTTTTAGATGAAACTATATTTTTATTATTTTTAGAAAATAAAAAGATCACCTTTCAAACCAACCTTCTCCTATTTTGATATTTTTATATAACTAAAGAAACATGCTGATTAACGTCTGTTAAACATGATGGCAGCAATGCTGATTTGCCCAATGCAAGGCCAGGTAACCAGACTGCTACCAAGCTTCGTTTTCCTCTTGGTTTGTATAGCTGCATGTGTAGTTGTCATCATTCGTATGAACCATTCTAAGATCTCTTATCCTGTGAAGAGAAAAGGGTGTGATGTTTTCAGATCTCTTATCCGGTGACGAGAAAAGGCTGGTTAAACGGAGCAAGAGATTGACAGCCTCGAGTCCTCGACTGGCTCATGGAACCCAAATGCAACCTCCGCCTCAGGGCAGCCGGATGGCGTGGAGAGTTCTCTTAACAGTCGCTCTCTAGGCTGAAGTGAAGAGGCAGCAACTGGAACAAATCCCATCAGATAAAGCATTAACCGTTTAACTGATTGCATACTGATTTAGAAGTTGAGTGGTTAACATTGTCTTGTATAGCTATTCAAGTTCGGTCACCATATTTATTATCATGTGCATTGCTTACCAGTATGAAAGATTTCTCATGGATGCCAGAAGCATCTCCGATGTATCACATGCGAAGTTTTTCTTAAGAAAAACAGTTAAAATTGTAATGTTTTCGTTTTTTGCGAGGAAGATGTGCATTGCTCAGTAGTATGAAAGATCTTCTCATGGATGCCAGAAGCATCTCCGAAGTCTGACATGCGAAGTTTATTCATAATTCATCACCGCAAGCAATTCGCAACGAGGTAAACATTCGAAGAGATGCAATTCGCAATGAGGTAAACATTCGAATAGAGAAATTAATCAACTAAAGCAAGTACTTCTGCTTGGGATCAGAAGGAAATTAGAGATGGGTTATCAGTCACTGAAAAATCAGAAACACGGACCGATCTTTCTTCATCACATCCAATGCAGATTCAGATTCACAAACGAAAACTCAACGGAGAGGGAAACGTCGACGACAGAGAAGCATTAACGCAGATTCAGATTAAAAAACGAAAGCAAAAAAAAAACGAAAAAACGACAACAGCAGAAGCTTTAGTAATGGCAGGAGATAGGTCATCAGAGACTTAAAACTAGGAATCAGATCATGGATCATATTGTTGCAGTTATTTTCTAATCATCTGACCATGAAAGCCACTACAGAGAGGTAACCTAAATAAATAGCATAAACTGCGTAGAGAGAAATAAAAATTGCAACAAGGAATCGAACATCGCAAATAAATCCAGAGGGAGAGATAAATTGACCCAAGGCGGACTGGAGTGAAACAAAACGGAGGAAGAGAGACAGCCGCCATTGCCGTCGGCACCGGCGCCGCAGTAGTACCCAACGCCTGTCCCCTTCGCAGCTTCTGCTTATATAGACGTCGAGAGAAGAAACCCTAGGAGGCCCAGTCTGTGTAACATGGGCCAAGCCCATGAAGCTATGCGGCCGAAGGTTACAGAATCTAGGCCGTGTAACATGGGCCCTTTCTCTGTTACGTGGGCCAAGTCCATGTACAATCCATATTTTTATATACTGTGTCCTTCCTACTGTGTTTTACGAATCTACGTACACGCACATGCATTTGGTTTGGAGCATAAGGATGCTGATGATCATGCACCGAAAAAAAAAACCTGGCCCGTGCAGGCTTTAGCGCTTCTCCCAGACCCATCGGCTCGGCCTGAAAATCTGCCGAAGGAGCGCCATCTTGGGAACGTTCCAATTTTCGACGTGCCTGGATGAAAACAGGGGCCGTCAAATATGCTTGGATACTCCTGAGCCCTAAAATCGGATCGCTGAACAGAACTGTGTATCGAAGTTTTCAAGTACCTGCACACCTTCCCTGACTCAGCATCGAAGTAGTATTCCGTGTACCCGGTTGCTGAAACGGCAGGATGACAGTAAACACCATGTCAGGGCAGGAGCAAATATAAACAGCCGGAGAAAACTTAGCAACAGCTTGAATGGACCATCATGGATAATATCATCAAGCCCTGGTTTTGCTCACTTCAACTAAAGTAAATCAGCAACTCACTTCAACGTGCAAATCAGACATGAAGTAAAACTGGATGAATCACCTGACAGGATAGGCCTCCACGGGAACGACATGACGCAGCTGAAACGCCAGTGCCCGATTGACTTGTCCTGCGACCCGGATGCAACGAGAGCAGCGGCACAGATCAGTGGATTTTTGTTTGTTTGTTTTTCATCACCAATGATTAACATCGCTACATTACAAATTACAGTACAAAGTTATAAACTTGGTCGCTGGAGATGCAGTTCCAGTTCGTACGTACCTCCATGTCCTCCCATTTGGTGAGCTTCATGTTGGATTTCTCGAGCAGAGACCCAAAATTGGTGCAGTTCCGTTTGAATCGCCGCAGGCCTCTGAAGGAGCCCGCTGGATCGGCGAACTCGCAGTCCTCCTCGTAAGCTCTCAGCGTCAGATTCCCTGCGAAACGCACGCGCGTGTTCTCTTCTCATCAGATAATTAAGCTCTACCATGCATGCCATGCCAGTCAATCGTTCGTCAGTTGATCAGAGAAGACTCAGACCTGTGACGAAATAGGACCGCGCGAAGTCCGCCTTGACGGCCTCGACCACTCCCGCGCGATCCAGTGCCGTCCCCGCCGCCGCGCCTCCCTCCGCATCACCGCCACCGGCAGCGCCCCCCTCCGGAGACGACGGCGGCGGCGGCGGCGCGGGGCGGAACAGCGACGCGGCGATGCCGAGGAGCTCCGAGCCGTACCAGGCGGCCTTGAGGACGGCGTTGTCCGAGCGGGAGGACGACGACGACGACGTCGCGGTCGTCGTCTCGGCTCCCGCGCCACGGGATCCCGCGGCGGGCTTCTGCGCGTGCACCCTCCAACGGCTGCTAGAATCCGTCGGTGGCCGACGGAGGACGGCTGCGGAGCTCCGGCCATGACGGCCGGTGGTGGTCAGTGTGGAGCTACCTGGACTTGCGTGCTGCAACGGCAACGCCATGCGATTTTTTGCGGAGCTCGCCTGTGACCGGTGAGCAAAGCCACTAGTTTCTCCTGACTTTCTCGTTGCCACTTGCCAGTTTGCCTTGTGTGTACAGAAAAAATGTGACCATCGAACATGCGGCTACGATTAATTGGGGGAGTTTGGGGCAAAAAAAAAAAATGAAAGACGTAGTACTGGGCCTCGAGAGGAACAGTTTTACTCGTCAGGCCCATGAAACTCAAGTTGGGTCATGGTTGTGGTTGCGATCGAGTCGTAGACGCGTGGGCCCAACTGGTGCGATCACGTGGAAGTGCCTTGAACTGGAACGCAAGTTGGGCTACTTGCTTGCTTCGAGAACACAGCGACGGTCCACGGACATTGCAGTCCAACTGAACCCACCAAGTGGAACGCAAAGAAGAGAACTGATTCCAAGTTTAAATATTTTTTTGGGAGAATGATGTTGGTGTTCAAAGATTCAAATCAAAGTTTCACGAAGGCACATGCGCACGTACGTATGTTCGCTTCTGGAGAGAAAGCTTGGCATTGTATTTCCTAGTCTCGTCAATATTCTCTGTAGAACCATAGCACCCTTTTCCCATAAACGCATGCGCATGGTGCCAAACACATGCAGAAAATTGTGGAAACAGGACAGGCATATGGAGAGATACTACTTGACACAGCCACACAGCTAGCTGCTGCTAGCTCGGCTGTGCAGTAACGCGCACGCATGCGAGATTGCGATCGAGTTAATTTGCTGCTGCCTATCTACGAGGAGGTCTACAAGCAGTACAGTTCTTGTTGACACTCGTCGTCATGACACACATGGTCTCGAGCCATAGCACCAAAACACTGTTGCCTCTCTGCCTGCGCAATAATTAAGAATGTCGTGAAACTGTCAAGGACTCATGAATTAAAGCATGTTCGAAACATGAATCCGCGCGTGGCGTGCAGGCATGTGTGCGATGACCAATGAAATGACCGCATGGGCAACTCCAAGGGGACCGATGACCGACAGACCGAGACGACGTCGCTTGCGACCGGCCGGCGAGCCGCGATCCTTCAGGTTACCTCTCGCAGTCGCTGTCCGGCGTCATATGAAACGCCAGCCAGCAGGCTGCAGGCAAGGACAAAACTGCAGATCGAATGAAGGAATGAAGGATCATCTGAACAGATGGAGTAGTTCATCGCCACTTAATTAATCATTATTAGTTTTTTTCTTGGAGGTCCTGCTTCAACAGGAATTGGAAAGACTGTGGGCTGCTGTCAACGCGAAAAAGAAGATACAGTACGTTGTCAATTCGTAATGGACCACACCGGCCAGTCCACCACGCACGTTCGGATGGCCGTATTTGCAAACGTAATCATCACTGTCACGGGCAGACTAGTTGTTAATCCTTTATCATGAATAAGGCCTTGTTTAGTCACCTCAAAAACAAAAAACTTTTTTAAAATTTCTCATCACATCAAATTTTACGGTACATGCGTGAAGCACTAAATATAGACGAAAATAAATACTAATTACACTGTAAATCGCGAAATAAATCTTTTAAGTCAATTTAGTATATAATTGAATAATAATTGTCAAATAAAAATAAAAATGTTACAGTAGCTAAAACCAAAAAAAATTCGAAACTAAACAACACCTGAGACGTGATGTTTTTGGATATGCACTGAATAATGATGGTTGCCAATCGAGGTTGGCCTGGACCGGCGCGCATGCAGCTGGGCCTGGATTTGATTGAACGCGGCGTCGGAGCCTTGTCAAAAACCCATATGCACGCATCTAGACACCCGCCTTTTTATTACCACTGTTTCTCACTTTGCCCTTTCGGCTGTCTTAAAAAACAACTGCGCACCTAAACGGGTTGGTTGAATTGAGGTCTATTTAGATTGAAGATGAAAAATTTTTGAGTGTCACATCGGATATATTGGAAGAATATTAGGAGAAATTTTTATAAACTAATAAAAGACAAATTACATAACTCGTCTGAAACGGTAAGACAAATCTATTAAGCATAATTAATCTATCATTAGCACGTGTAGGTTACTGTAGCACATAAGGTTAATCATGGATTAACTAGACTTAAAAGATTTGTCTCGTGATTCTCAACCAAACTATATAATTAGTTTATTTTTTATTTACATTTAATGTTTTATACATGTGTCCAAATATTCGATAAGATGGATAAAAAAAATTTTGGTGGGGAACTGGCCTGAACCTACAGCCAGGGTTTTTTTTTTCCTCCGATTTCACATATGCAGTGATGCATGCATGACAGATGACACAGCATCATCATGCATCATGCCATGCGCTTGATACCTGTCTGCCAATGCCTCATTGCCTTGTCAAAGCAGGCCACTGCAAAAGCATTCTTGAACATCCAAGCTGCTGACTGGTGACTGACTCTACTACGGGTACTAATTTGTGGTCTCTGTAGAGCATAGTACAGATGTCATATACTGATCGATATAGGAGTACCCCCATTCAGTCCTTGTTCCCTCCTGTGGTGTCGCTAGCAACTCTTACGGCACGTGTATGTACGCACGGGTGCTTGATAGATTTGACCACAGACCAATTGGTGAGCAGCATTATTACCAACCAAACACACGCATGCTATCGTTAGCTAGGTGAGGCTGACTGCCAATCCTTGTGCTGAACGTAACGCGAGTTTCTTGGAGACCATGGATGTCAGCGTGTGCGGTGCTACAGATCGGATCAACCACACATCGTGGTCTTTGCGCGCTTGTCTGTAGATGAGACTGCTGAGTCAGACCACCTCGCACACGTTTTACACTGGACCGCCCTACAGGCTACAGCTACAGCATGGCTCTGCCATGCGAAAAAGGTGAAACGGATGCGGGGACACCACCCTTCGACTGTGCAATAGTGTTGAGAGGAAGAAACAAACACCACCGGCACACCGCGAAGTCGCCAACTATGGGGCCGCCAGGAGAAAGGATCGTGCATGCTGACACGGCGACACGCAAAACCGGTTGATCCCCTACATATTCGTGCGACCACCGACCGTCGTCGTCCCGGCACCGTACCGCTGCATGCACCGCGAGGCCCAGTACTACTTGGTACGGCCTCGCCCAGCCGGTATGCGTACTGGTCACGGCACGCAGTGGAGACCGGAGAGGAGAACACCGTACCGAAACTCAAATGGTAAAAACGATATGTATACCTTAATCATGATTTTCTCTGGGCACGTGCAGTTGCGCCAAGACTGAAGGGCAATGTTATATGAAACTCAATTGTACGTCATGTTGTAATTCATGGTCAAGTTTGCTAGTCTATATTGTCTAATATTAAAAGAAGAAATATATCCATCTTTGATTTTAGTCCATTTGAAAATTCAGCAGCTGTAGGTCCCTTTACTTGGCTCAAGGAGTCATTTAGGTTCCTGAACTTTCAAAGTAATACATGTGGGTCCTTAAACTTAGCAGAGGATGTAATTTAGGTCATAAACTTTTAAGGTGATCACCACAGGTCCTTAAACTTGACAAAAGGTGTTATCTAGGTTCCTAAAACTTTCAAGGTGATTACCACGGGTCTTTAAAGTTGAGGGACCGCCGGTGAACTACTCGTTCTCACATCTGTTCTTTCTCATTTGTTTGTATATCCATCACTCCTACATATCTTTTTCCATCCCTCGATCAAACTCCACTTTTTGAGAGAAAAATCTTCGCTAGTGTCATACCACTTATATGACGACCTAAGCTCGGTCGAGCTCGTGCACGTCGTGGCCCTTATAGCTTGCGTAGGGGGGGAGAGGTGTGGGATTGGTAGCTCACTTTTCACTTTTTTGACCTCACAATAGGTGCACAAAATAGACACCTATTTAAAATATGACAATCTCCAATCAATTTTTATATAGGATTAATCATTTATTGCACCTATCATTTGTTTATAGGTCTTGGAATTTTATTTGATTTAACTGAAATCCAACAACAAGCTAACTCATTATAATTGGCTTGGACATATCTAAGTGGTCACGTAATAATAAGTTTTATATCTATTACAGCGTAAGACACATTTGCTAGTATTTATAAAAACAATAAGTTTCTTTTGACTGTATCCTGTTCTTTGCCCCCCTTCCCCCCTCTTATAGTCCCTCATTCTCTCCCCCGTCCATCAATCTCTCACCCCGCTCATCTTTTCTTAGCCCTTGATTCATTGGCATTTTATGTACTCACACTCTTCTCAGTTTCATAGGTGGCAAATATAGACACATGATAGGAGTTAAAGCCCAGGTAGTAAGCGTAGACCCATGGCATGAATCTGAGATCCTTGCTCTCTTTGTCATGGACTCATGGCCAAGTAGTTGGTGCAAGAGGACCATGTTATCACGTCAATGCCAGTGGCACGATAAAGGAGTCCACGTCATCATTATCATGCTATTGCATGTGACACGATAAAAAAAGGACTAGTTAAAAAACAACTTTTCAGACATAATATTTTTAAAATGTCGATAAAAAAGTTTATATTTTTTTGGAAAAAATATATTATTAGCCCATATTGGACTCTGTAAGTACTTGCTGAAACTTCATGCCGGTGCCATACGTTCTTTATCCTTTCCTCCACTTAGTCGACGAATGGTAGTAGTTTCTAGAAAAAACTTTCAACACCATTCACATTTGTTCTTTTTAATGGGCACGATTGACATTTGTTTTTGAAAATGAGCACCATTGACATTACTAATGTCCTAGAAAGAACCAGCAGAGAGATTGGACGATACATACTACCAACTGGATCAGGGTGAAAGTCATAACCAAGTATAGTACTCCGTATCAAATTTTTACTGTGAAGGGACCTTTATATCTTTTTTTATGAGACCTAGTTACAGATGCAAACGCTCACAAACACGGGCGCACACTCACTCCTATAAACGCACGCACACACATTCTATCCCTATGGGCATCTTCGAAGAACCGAGTCAGACCGACAAATCTCAAGATAGTACAATCGGTTTGAAACAGTATTCACATTAACACCGAGCCGTGTGTAGGGTTACGCATGCACGTCACCGCCACCAACGAGTCAACTTGCTACCACTGCCGCCGGCGCCGGGGAACACTCTCCTTCTTCCTCTCTGGTATATCTACCGGGGATACAAAGGGGAGGGGGTCTATCTTCTTTCTCGCAATTTTCATATCTTATTGCTTCAGCTTAGTTTAAATAAACATTCTGGTGAAATGATGTCTGCCCGGGTTCGTGTTTCCTGCGAATAGGTAATCGTCACAACAAAATCGCCGTTGTAGACATCGATTTCATTGACAGACGACCAATTTATGGCCTTTATTTGCAAGAGGATGGATGTTTCTGGGAGTCCTCTATGAGGACAATGACTTCGTCGATGGTCATAGAGAGAAAATCAAGGTCTAAAGGTGATGTATACGTATCGGCATCCTATGTCATACTCAACGATGCAACTATCAATATTCTTTCAGTAATTTAGATGTGTTTCAGACTAGTTCTGAAATGTTGGATTATACGACATGTCTAATATTTTAGGGTTGGTTGTTGGATTCGACATAAGGACTGCACTTTGGCTCCAGCATTCGAAGTAAGTCATTAGGGGAACAAAGGCGATGGAAGAATATAGATAGATTATTATGTATTTTTTTATTTTAGATTGTTTCATATGTAATTTGGGGATGTACTGATATTTTAGCCAGGGTTACGAACATAGTCACCGCCACCAATGAGTCGCTCGCTAACACCACCGCCGCCGAGGGCCCCTCTCCTTCTTCCTCTGAAGTGCATCTGCTGAGACAACAAAGGGAGGGGACCATCTATTTCCCTGTAGTTTTCATATCTAGTTGCTTTGGTTTTAGTTCAAATACATCTTTTGGCCAAATCAGATGTTTTTCAGCTAGTTCGTGTTTCCTGCGATGGCTTCAATGATTGCAACAATATAATGAAATTTCCATTGTAGGCATCGGTTTTATAGACAAACAGTCAATTTATGGTTTTTAACTGCAAGGAGAGAGGTGCTTCTAGATGTCCCTACAGGGACACCGACTCCGAGACATTGATCTCATCTTTAATGGTCACAGAGGGAAAATCAAAATCTTGAGGTAATATATCTGCATCCTATGTCGACAATGTAATAACTGATAATCTTTCAGTGTTTTAGATGCGTTTTGAATTGGTTTCGAAGGGTTGGATCTTGTGGTATATCCAATGTTTTGGAGTTAGTCGTTGCGTTCGTGAGAAGCCATTGTGTAAGAAGATGAAAGAATTTAGATAGGTGAAAGGTCCTTGTTTGGTTTTGATAATTGAGTGACAACTTAGGTGGACTAATAGTGTTTATGTGAGATACACAGGAGATTAGTCCACAGGTGATGATGTGATGAAGGAGCTCATTGCATATGAGACATGACATGGAGTCATGTGACCAAAGTGGAGAAGATCAAGATGAGGCTTGGCTTGATGGACCGGTTGCAAGAGTGAAGGGCAAGTCAGAGTCATTGAAGCGAGGGACCGCGTGTGACGGTGAAGCTTGAGCAAGACTTAGCGCTGATGGACCGAGGCAACGGTGAAGAGCAAGTGAGGTCAAGATCGATGAACCAATACGGTCACGTGATGATATGAAGTGGATCATATCATTTGGTGATTGGTTGGTGCATGTGTTGCATC
>Ga0182004_10000673_pt1 | contig 22142 bp, 17 predicted proteins | sample Sormic07211540_1_FD_120479 | JGI IMG/M metagenome (GOLD analysis project Ga0182004, IMG submission 120479) | Endophyte microbial communities from Sorghum bicolor roots, Mead, Nebraska, USA - 072115-40_1 MetaG | ecosystem: Host-associated > Plants > Roots > Unclassified | place: USA: Nebraska...
AGAGCCAGAGCCAGGCTTCCGTCCCCGCTTCCTCCCCGCGAGTGGTGCCGCCGGCGACGGCAGGCTGGTGGAGCTCATGTCCTGGTGGGGGTCTTCGTCCTCATGGTTGTCTAGCACGTTGTCTTGGTCGTTGCCCAACAACCACTTCTCTAGGGCATCGCTGGACATGAACTCGGACGACGCTGGATTCTGGTTGCGGTGGTCGTCGGCGGAAAAGGGTGACATGAAGTGGGGGTCATCCATTGCACCGTTGCCGTCGGGTGACATGAAGCAGGGAGAGTAACAAGGCGGGAGGTCATCCATTGCACCACCGTATGTAAGGTCTAGTGCCAGAGTCTCATCGTAATATATATATAGATCGGGGCCACGTCACAAACACATCATGCTTACGGGGGCTTATTACCCAATGCCGACGTTGCTCACAAACCATTTGGTTAATTGGGGACATCGCAGCGCAGGGGAGGACAGCTTTGGACACGATCGAGTGCTTGATTGAGCCGCCTGACGGCCAGGACGACAAGGATATGGCGTGGGAACGCTGTGGGCCGCGCGCGCCGAGAACGACGAGCAGGAAGCTAGGGATGGCAGGCAGTTGAATTTTCAGACTGCCGAGGATAGATGTGAAGGTACCTAAGCTATGCATGCGTCTCTCTCTTAAAAAAAAAGAAAAACTAAGATATGCATTCACAGCGTACGTGACCACCGCTCGATTGCACTTCGTACACTGTTTGCGTTGATTGCGTACGATCTTACTATAGTATACTATGACGGAGAGTGGCGGTACACGACATGACATCATGTCCCTTGTTGTCTGCTGTACTAACAGGACAACAATTTAACATTAAGTTTGACCACTCATTTTATTAAAAAATTATATAAATCTTTTGTCATGACTTAATTTACTAATAAAAGTTCTTTAAAAATGATTTAAATTTGACTATATTTGTATAAATTTTTTAAATAAGACAAGTGATCAGGGTCAAAAAAGTTAAACGTCCTAGGAGAGATGGAGTATTGTTTTCTCGGGGCAGTTTCCTTAACTGTTGCTAAGCAAGGTTTGTAGAATAAATAACACATTTATAGGGGGTAGACAATCTCTACTAGAAATGTTTACTTACAAAGCATTTTTTAAAGTAGATTTCTAGCACTACTATAGTAAAACTTAACCGTGGGAGGCCTTTTGCATTTACCGTGGCGGTTTTTGCAACCACCACGACCATAAGGTCACGGTTAATCGTGGCTTAATCGAGACGGTTCTTAGAACTGTCTCGGTTAATCCTTTAACCGTCGCGAGCGACATAAGGCAACCACCACGGTAAATACATATTAATTGCGGCAGTTGTCTTAAGTAGCCCGCCACAGTTAAATGATTGATCGAGACGGTTGTTATTATAGCTCGCTTCGATTAAAGTTTTAATGAAAATGGTTGTTTTTAACTGTCCGCCTCTGTTAATGTTTTATATAATTTAAAAAATCTTTTTCAAATTTGAATTTAAATTTTGCTAATGGAAATATCAATATAGCAACAAATAGATGACACACACACACACATTCATGCATGTTAAATGAACCAACATTAGTGATCACATCATTGTTTCATAAACACACATCATTCATATATACAAGGTCCTACATATCATCTAACGCGTGCAACAATTAATGCTTTATTTATAACCCTTTTTCCTTATCGCTCTAGTTTCGATCCAGAGCTAACTCGCTTTCCTTGTTGAGAATGTTTGACCTTTATGTGCGGCCTCGGTGACAAACTTACATATGTTTGCTACTGTTTGTCTGAATCATGACCCAACCTTCTCCCTTTCCCACCAACCTTGTGCTTCCTTGAGTTGCTTCTAGCTACTGTTAAATCCGGTGCACGTCCTTAGGTACTCGCAAACATAGAATCCACATGCAACTAGTAGTGAGTATAGTATTGTAAAAGTAGTAATAATCTAGTAGTAGTGGTTGTAGTAGTAATATAGTAGTAGTATATTATTAGTATTGCTACTTACCGGGAAATTACGTTTGAGTTTTAGTTTTTTGCCATTCTTGATCTTCAACTTCTCAGATCTCCGATCATGGCAATCAGGATCTTCCACGTACTTCCTATAAGCACTATACCTAAATTACTAGTGTCAATGATAATTTGAAGACATTTATATGTTAACTGTAAAGGAATAAGAATAAGTTCTGTCACTTACTATCTCAAAACTCTTTGAAAGTGCTTGTACTCTGCTTTGTTTGTTTCTCATAAGGAGTCTAATATGGAGGCCCTTCCATCCTGAGGATAGATTATAAATGCAATACAGTGACCTAGGATGCCATGCCTGCACCATTCAGACGATACAGACTTGGAATGTTCAAATATGAGAAGTCATGGTCTCAATTGCAATATATATTCAAAGTATCTTTTGATCTTACTCAAACTGAAGGGCAGCCATGATACATCCATTTTCTCGAACCTTCTTCCCCATAGATGTACATTCCTGCTCGATACCTATACTAAATTAGCAGATTTTTCCTATATTTCGTTATGTTCTGGATTTAAGTTCACTAAGTCTTCATGAGTGTCTGGTATATTATAACCCACAATGGTTCTCTCTGTGAGAAGGATCGGAGAGAGATAAATAATATCCCTATTCAATTCCTTGCTTACATAGGCTTGCATCCTGCAAGAAGTCATCATGGCATTATTAGTTTATTCCTAAAGTTCCCATAGTGATGATGAGGTTCTATCAAAGATGTAACTAACTTACAAGGCAAATATGGTGACTTGGGTGATGTCAAGGTCCTTTCATCGTAGTAGTCTATGCATGTCGTGGAAATCTACAACAACTTCACCATTCGTGGGTGTGTGGAAATACTCAGCCGGAATGTTGATGATGAAGTTTTGGAGGCCCACTTTTGTGGCTTCCATGTACCACAAATGGAACCTCCTTACCTCCGACCTCTCTTAAAGGAGGTCGACCACGGTCAACATGAACTTCCCATGCACATAATTTTGGGGACAATCATCCAACCGGGGCCAAAAGGATGGAGGTGTTTTTGGCCTACAACACCAGGGCTTGACATGTTAGGGAGTAGAAAAGGTAGATAGCATCTCAAAATGAATTATAGATTGACGATGCATGCTAGTAGCATACCTTTCAAATGAATAAGAATATGTTCTACATCGCTGAGTCGTTGATGCCCTCATATCAAACCCCACTATTTTGTGTCGTACTCTTCTTGTCCTTCTCCTTTATGTGAAATTTGTATCCATTGATGTCATATCCTTGCCAAGTGGTGATTTGGGTCGATGGGTCAGACGCAATCCTTGCTTCATCAGATTCCCCGTGGGGTATGTCCCATAGCTCTTTGATCCACATTGTGAAATTGGCCTTGTGTTGCTTTTGGACCCATGCCTTCATGCGTTATCCATAACAAGTAGCATGGATGCCCTCCAAATGCTTGTCAACAAATGGTTCCATAAGCACTAGATGATTGAGGACGTTGTGATGAGCTTCTTTCACCATTTCATATTGGAAATCGGTGCATACTTTCCTCCCTATGAAACCAATTCTCGTGTAGTTTTGCCTTCATGCTAATTGTCCTTGTGTTAACACTGTGTATGCCTCGATCATAGAGCCCTCTGGTTAGGCATGGTTAAGGACATATATGTTGAGGGTTGACATGAACCGCTCGTATGTTCACATCTGGTGTAGGTACAAGGGGCCTAGTTTTTGTATCTGATCAACCATGTGCATCATCAAGTGTGACATAATATCAAAGAAAGACACTGGAAAGCACATCTCGAGCTCGTAAAGAGTCTTTGAGATGAACTGCTTTAGGCCTGGCAGCTCAGCTTTATCGACCACCTTTTGTATGATGAAGTTAAAGAAGTAACCAAGGCATGTGATGACCATCTTCACATACTCTAGTCCAATAGCCCTGATCATAATGGGAAGAAAACACTGTAAGCATGGCATGACAGTCATGTGCATTGAAGCTGGTTAGTGTAAGGTCTTTCATCGAGACCAAGCTCTTCATGTGTGAAGAGAAACAGGTCAGCACCTTGACACTCCTAGACCATTGGCACACTGCCCTCTTCTCATCTCTCGTTAGACTGTAGCTTGCGCCCAGAAGATCCACTTTCCCACTCCACGCTAACTGCGTCAAGTGAATTTCAGTCCTAATGTTCTTGTTCACAAGATCCACCCATGACTTCAGACCATTCTTTGTCTTAGTCTTGATGTCAAGCAGAATGTTAATGGTGCTTTCAAAGACATTCTTCTCTAGGTGCATGCAGTTGATGGCATAGGGCGTGTCTAGCTTCTTCTAATATGGCAGGTACTCGAAGAAACACGATTGCTTCTTGAAAGGTACTAGGGCAATAGGTGGTTTGTCCTATACGTTATCCCACTTCCTCTTCTTCCTTGTCATGGTCCGAGCTTCCTCTTTCTTCTTCCCAAACTCAATTTCTATGTCATTCACCATTTCAAACACCTTTTGTCCTTGTTGTCGAAGTACTCATTCATCATACCTACTCGGTACCTATGGTTCTTGTTGAGGAATCGCCTATGCCTTATGTACGCCAACTTCTTGGATGATTTAAGATAAGTGTAGCAGGTACCATCAATGCAAACTACACAACCTTACTTACCCTTGATCTGCCCTGACAGGGAAATCGGTGATGGTCACAAAGATAATGGATTTTAGAGTGAACTTCTTTTCTGATGCATCCGTCATGGTGACCCCAGTTTCCCATAGTATCTTTATGTTCTCCATGAATGGCTCTAGGAACACATCTATATCATTGCTTGGCTGCTTCGGTCCAAAAATAATACAGGTTAGTAAAAGATACATATGCTTCTGACATGCCAGGGAGGTAGGTTGTATATGGTGAGGATGACCGGCCAAGTGCTGTGTGAGCTGCAAAGGTCACCTAATGGGTTCATCCCATCGATACTTAGCACGAACCTAACCTTCCTCGCCTCCTCACCAAACTCCATAAATTTGGTGTCGAAATACTTCCACTGTTTTCCATCGGTGGGGTGTCACAGCTTGCCATCACCCTTCATGCGCTCATCAGATGCATGCCATGACATTAGCTTGGCATCCTCAGGATTCCCAAATATAGCACACAGACGATCAATCATGGTTAGGTACCACATCGTTAAAGCTAGAATCTTCCTTTGCCTGTAACCCTCTTCTTCCTTGTCCTCTAGCGATGGGATCTGCTTCTTTGTGGTAGTCTTCTTGGTCATCTTCTTCTTCTTCGGCCCTCTCTCATCGTCCGTGTCTATGCGACAACCGACATTCCTTTTGAATCAACTCGCGTCACAGTGTGAACAACTCTGCAATTTCTCATACTTGCCTTGATATAGGATATAGTGGTAGGCATGAAAATTTTTAAGCTTCATCGCCACTGGTCGGATGAGCTTCTTCACCCCATAGGTGTTGACGGGCACCTTGTTATCCTCTAGGTATGTGTCAACAAGGATACGTAATAGGTCATTGAAGCTAGTGTCTAACCAGCCATGGCGAGCCTTTACCATTAGCATTTGGAGGTTAAAATGCAGTGTCATCTAGTGTTTTCGATAGTCCTTATAGAGGGGATCAATGGTCGCCTACTTCATCTCTCTAAAATTCTCCAAGCACCTTGGGCTCCCAAACAGAATGTCGTCATTGTCAAGACGATTAGCAATTGACTCAACAACTCCATAGTCTCGGGATCCCTCACTGGCTCATCACTGCCATCGTACCCTTCATCGGCGTTAGCCATGTCTTGGAGCAGATCAGCCATCAGGATGTAGTCATGCTCTGCATTATGGGCAATAGCACTACCATGCCTGTCATCTGTTGCTAATGAGGTTTGTGGTCTGGCATTCATCGTTGCTTCGGTCGCTGTCGACAACTTCCCTCCTCCATCAAATGCACCGGCACGCGAATCTTTTGCTTTCCCGTGAAACTTCCAAATAGTGTAATTCTTGATGAAACCATACCGGACCAAATGATACTATATTGTGTCATCTCCATGGGCATAAAGGTTCTTGCGGCTCTTATATGGACATATGGTGAGTTCCCGCTTTTAGACTTAGACGATGAATTTTGGCAGCGGAAATAAACTTTGTCAAATGTTCAATATAAGCTGGATCCAACCTTAACATCTTGTACATCCATTCCTTATCCATAACTCGCTCCCTTGTAGGGGCAACAAAAATAACGCATGTAAGTATAGAAAAAAAAGATAGCCGAGAATAGATCTAGATCTAGATCTAGAGCAAACTTCACAAAAAGGATCCAAATCGTAGAAAAGAGAGAGGATCGAGCGATTGAGAGTGAAAATCAACCTCTTGCGGTGTCCTCCTTCACCAAATCTAAGGGCAAAATCTCTCCCTCTAGAAATGGACACTTTTAAGGTTTTGAGGTCAAAACCCTAAAAGATGGTGGAGGAGCCGCGGGAAAGAAGGGTGGGCGCAGCTGCATTTATAGCACAGACTTAACAGAGGTGGGCAATGTTAAGAATCCGCCATGGTTAATGAGCTATTAACTGTGACGAGCATTATAAGCAAAAGCCACGGTTAATACCTATTAACGTGACGGTTAGCTTACAATGTCCGCCACGGTTAATAGATATTAATCATGGCGGCTAGTTAACATTGCCCGCCACGGTTAATTATTAACTGTGGCAGTTGTCCTGTGGGCTGGTCGGCTTGAGCCGGCCCTAAATAACTATGGTGGGCAAATATAACGCTCGCCTCGGAGCCCATACGTAAAACGTTGCGCAAAATAAAAGTGTAGGAACCACAGTAAAATTTAAATCATGGCAAGCACATATGCGGGCGCTCGCCATTTTGGATGAAAGGCTGCACGAAATTACGTTTGACGAAAGTGATCCATACTTTTTATTAGAAAAAATTAATTTTATTTTATTTGGTTGACAGCACAACTCACGGAGAGACCGGATTAAAAAAATATTTTGTTTTTTTTTCTGAAATATGGCGCGCTCTTACAAAGGAGTCATGAAAACAAGATTTTTAATTTCGGCATCGCAAAAATTTTGGCCACCATCGAAATTACCGAATTTGATAAAATTCGGCTGAAATTTCATCGAAATTTCTTTAAAGACTAGCACATGAAGTATGTTTTTCTTTTAAAAAAATTAATCTAAACAAGTATCAATATAATTTATGACTACACACCTATTCGATCACCACCGAAATTACCGAAAATTCGTGAAATTTTGCCAAAATTTTGAACCCTACATGAAAATCGATTTCTACTGCTGATTTATAAGTAGGGCTTAGGACCGTCTCTGAGAATCTCTAGATTTAATCGAACGATCCATCGTACAACTATTCTTGAAATTATTTTTCAATGTCGAGCTATCTTCTCGGCCATCCTCTCTATTTCTAGATATGTTGTCTATGAAAGGAAGATGAGGCACCCGCATAAACGTGGGTATATTAGGTTCTTTAGTTAATATATGGATAATGTCAACCATGTCTCGGATAAGATACAATTAGATGTCGATAGATACAGATACGGTATCAGATGGTAAATATTCGAACTCGAATACGAGCAAATCGTAGTCCAATACAATTTATCGAATGCATGCTTCCAGGTCAGTTCCAGACCATTCCAAGCGGGCGGACCTGTTCGTTGGTCTGGAAAGTTAAGGCTAAAATTACTGTTGGCTGATTTATTGTGAAAGAAAAAAATATTGCTGGCTGGCAGAAAAAATACGATTAAAAAGAAAAAAGGACAGACGCTAAATGAATTCGATCTCGAATACGATTGCAAAATATCTACATTGTTTTCATCCATGTATGCATCACACTTCGTACTGTTGCCATGCATGCTGTCCATGTGATCTACTGTTTTCGTTGATTATGTACGATCTCCGAGTACTATGTGACGGAGAGTGCCGGTACTACCTATAAGACATTGGCACCGTGTGATGGTGTGTTTGGTTAGAGTCGTTAAAGTTTAACATATATAACGTAGCATTTTTTGTTTTATTTGATAATTATTATCCAATCATAAACTAATTAGACTCAAAAAATTCGTCAAACAAATTACTCTCTAGCTATGTTTTTAGTTTCATAAATAGTATATATTTAATACTTTGTCTAAATATTCGATGTGACAGGCGGTAAACTTAACTTATGAAACCAAACACCCCCTAATAGTATATCGACAATTTTCCTAATGGATAGTATTGATTTCCTGCGGGCGGTTTCCTTGACTGTAGCTAAGCAAGGTTCGTAGTCTATGATTTTGGTATAGAGTTTCTCTTTACTTGATTTGGTAGTCATAGAAATTTTCGGCAATCATGAATAGTTGTCTTCTAAAAGGCTTAGTGCTTAGCTTTGGCTGTCTCAATTTGTGCTTTGTGCTCAAAAAATGTTTGTGCTTTTTTTTAAAAGGCAGAAGCTAAACTATTTGGTTGAGAGCACAACTCATGTGAAGAAACCTACATAAAAAATATTTTGTTTTTTCTGAAATATGGCGAGTTCTTACAAAGGAGCGAGTCATAAAATCGATTTCTACTGCTGATTTATAATTTATAAGTAGGGCTTAGGCTAGTGTCAGTGCCCGTTTCAATGGATTGTTTCCAAAACAAATCTGTTGATAGGGCATCAATGAACCGAATAATGAAACAACCTCCACAATGCATGAGTTTCACCTTGACGTTTTCTAGGCTGGGCAAAACATTTAATTACTGCAAAATGATTGGATCACATGCAAGATGGTGAAACGATTTAGCCCACCGTGGGGATTTTATCCCGTTTCACCGCGTGGGAAACAACGCCCGCGGAGTTTCACTATGGTGAAACTACTTACTTCTCTCTCCTCTTCGTTTCATGCAAAAAGTGCAGTTTTACTGATATGACGCTCTAATAAATATGCATGACATCCTGGTGAAACCCCCATTGAGACCGGCCTTAGGAACGTCTCTGAGAATCTCTAGATTTAATCGAATGATCCGTCATACAACTATTCTTTATATTGGTTTCCAGTGTCAAGCTATCTTCTCGGCCATCCTCTCTATTTCTAGATATGTTGCATGTGAAACGAAGATGAGGCACCCACAGAAACGTAGGGTATAATAGGTTCTTTAGCTTACTATAAATTAGCTTACTTTTAATAGCCGGGTTAGAATCTAAGCTTCGATAGCCCAAGCCTGGTTCTAGCTAGCCAATCTTTAGTTGTTTGGTTGTATGCATTGTCTAAGCCTCACTAGCAAGGTTACCCTCTTTCAGTTTCATCGAACATTTTTGGTTTGCAGGATCAGAGAATGGTTGTCACAGCGCGGTGAACGAGCACGCCGGCGGCGGCATGCACACCCTACCGCGCAACCCCACCATGTCATAGACCCCCTGCTGCGCTACCCTATGGCCATCCTCGCGAGCAATAGCAGTGGGACGAGCTCACTATTGCATTGCAGAGTTCCATGGCAGCAGTGACGGAATCCATAGCATCAACGTTCGGGAGTCATGGCAATCGAAACCGCGCGATGCTGCGCAAGCTTCCTCTCGTTGAGCTTGTTGTCCTTCTTCACGACGAATGATTGAGGCACCCGTAGGAACGTAGGGTATATTTGGTTCTCTAGCTTACTTCTAATAGTCTAGCAAGAATCTAAGCTTCGATAGCCTAAGCCAGATTCTAGCAAGTCAATCTTTAATTTTTTTAGTTGCATGCATTGTCTAAGCCTGACTAGCAAGGTTACCCCCTTTCAGTCATTTCGTCAAACATTTTTGGTTTGCAGGATCATAGAATGGTTGTCACAACACGGTGGATGATCACGCGGCGGCAGTTCGCACACCCTACCGCGCGACCCCCCCCCTCCCTCGCACCGCGTCACAGACCCCCTACCGTGCTAGCGTGCGGCCATTCTCGCGAGCACGATAGCAGTGGGACGAGCTCACTATTGCATTGCAGAGATCCATGGCAGCAGCGACCGAATCCATAGCAGTAGCATTCGAGAGGGAAGTAGCATTCGGGAGGGACACAACAATCGAACCCACGCGATGTTGCACCAACTTCCTCTCATTGAGCTCGTCGTCCTTCTTCACGACGAAAAATTGCGCCATGTCTGTGGATGTTGTTGGGGCAGCGCACTGTGAGAAGTCGCCCAAGTCGACGGTGTTGGGGAACCCGCAAGTGGTGCCCCCACTAGATTCAGAAGTGATGTGGCGAGGGAGGGGTGGGGTAGCGTGTGTAGCATGTGCAACAGAGAGGGAGGGGGAGGAGAGGAGCAACGATGGGGAAGACAAGCAGAGGACCACCGTTGGGTAGGAGCAGGCAGAGCTCGCATGCCTTCTCTACTCGACCGGTAGGAGACCAAATTGGAGAAGGGACACTGGCCAAGCCTGGCTCCCAAAAAATAGCTACTCCCTGCATTATCCAGAGCCAAGCTAAGGGGTGGTCGGTGGCTTCCTGGAGCCTGGTTTCGGACCCCAAATAAACAATCAAACAGCCCAAAGGTGACTTCTTGGAGCCTAGTTAGGGTTAGCCACCCAACCAAACAGGCTCGTAGTGTCCTAGACTCGTAGTAGTTAGGACATGTTTGGATCCTAGGGCTACAAATTAGCCCATCTTATAAAAATAGATTAAACATGAGCTAATTATGGGTTAATAAAGGCTAATAGACTCTAACCACCAATTAGCTCTTATTAGCCTAGAATTAGCCCATATTTAGGTTTCCTAATCGGTATCTAAAAACATAGGGTAATTATTAGCTCCCTGACCCAAACACCCCTTTAATTAAGGCGCACAATACAAGGAGAAGGTACACAAGATTGTCAATCGTGACATCCTGGCCACACATATGTCTAATATTCGGAAGCGGTTGCTTTGGCAATCAAAGCTCTTACTCATTGTTTTTTTAAAGCAAACTTAATATTTGGAAATCATTTTCTATAATGCTTCGTGCTACAATCTTGTTGATTCTTCAGTTGTCTTTTTTCCACATGTGTACTTCATCCTAACCAATAGGGATGAAAATGGTACGGATATTTTCCGACCGTATTTGAGACCGAATTCGTTTAGAGGGATTCAGATCTGTCCGTATCCGAGTCCGAATATTCAACATCCGATACCGTATCTGTATCCGAATACTTAAATCGTATATTTGTGATGTCGACATCCAATCATATCTTATCAGACATGGTTGACATTATCCGTATTCGAATCCGAATCCGACCAAAAATATGAAAACAAATATGATATCAGTGATATCCGTCCGTATCCGATCCGTTTTCATCCCTACTAACCAACATGAATACAAGATTGTCAAAATCCACAAGTCCACAACTGACATAAATCTGTATCTGTATTATATTAAGTTGGTGATCTCTTCATTTTTGTCTACTTGTTATTCTGTCATCTTAAGAGAAAACCCCACTTGTTGCTTTGCTCCAGTGACTAAAATTGCCGTGTCAATCAGTAGCTGTGCTTGGCTTGGAGGAGGATGTTTGTACCAAGATTATGCTTCTTCTATGGAGATGGTGGAGTGTGTGCAACAAATTTAATCAAGGAGAAAAAGGGACGATCTGATGATGAAGTGGCTGCCGATGTTTTGAACCTGATTGACGATCTCGGTGATAAGGAGCAGCAGCAGCGGATGCGTTGCGAGGCGGCCCAGAAAAGATGGATTGCTCCACCACAGGACCAGCTGAAGATCAATGCAGAAGGCTGGTTCATCTCATTCATCCCAGAATCGATGCAACGAAGCTGGGGATTCATCGTTCGGGATCATGATGGTGAAGCAGTCCTGGCCAGAGCGAGCTGGATGTCTTCTTGCGGCACCAGATGCTCTCATAGTTGAGGCGACTTGTCAACAGGCATTACAAGCGGATAAGACCTAGAAATTTCTCGTATCGCCACCACCCATATATGCATCACACTTCGTACTGTTGCCATGCTGTCCATGTGATCTACTGTTTTCATTGAATACGTACGATCTCCTAGTACTATGTGACGGAGAGTGCCGGTACTACCTACACGACATTGGCATGATGTCCTTCGTTCTCTACTACTAATGGTATATCAACAATTTTCATACATGACTAGTATTGATTTCCCTGCGGGCGGTTTCCTTAGCTGTAGCTAGAATAACAAAAATTTTCAAGATTTCTCGTTACATCTAATTTTTGGTCGCATGCATGGAGCATTAAATATAAATAAAAATATAAATTAATTGCACAGTTTATCTGTAATTTGTGAGATAAATCTTTTGAGCCTAGTTACTCTATGATTGGACAATATTTGTCAAATAAAAACGAAAGTACTACAGTAGCCAAAAACTAAAATTTTTACATCGAATCTTAGTTCAACCAAAAACCAAAAACTTTTCAAGATTTCTGTCACATCGAATCTTGCGGCACATGCATAAAATACTAAATATAGATGAAAATAAAAACTAATTGCACAGTTTACCTATAAATCACGAGATAATTTTAATAAACTTAGTTACTCCATGATTAGATAATATTTATCAAATAAAAATAAAAGTGCTACAGTTTCAAAAACCAAAAAGTTTTCGGAACTAAACAAGGCGTAGCTAGACATGTCTACTTACCAAGTACCTTTGAAAAAAGATTTCTATGACCCACCGTGAAATGTCTCCAAACTCTATGATTTTGGTATAGAATTTCTCTTTACTAGATTTCATATAAAAAAAATTATAAGGCGGTATGTTGAAAATGGCAGTCATAGAAATTTTCGGCAATCATGAATAAAAGCACAAACATTTTTTTTTAGCACAAAGCACAATTTATGCTTTGTGTTCAAAAAATTGTTTGTGCTTTTTGCTAAAAGGCATAAACTAATTAAACTATTTGGTTGAGAGCACAACTCATTAGGAGACCGGAATAAAAAATATTTTGTTTTTTCTAAAATATGGCGATACAAAGGAGTCATAAAAATCAATTTCTATGGCTGATCTGTAAGTAAGACTTAGGACCGTCCACTAGTACAAAACCGCTCTATGTTGGCGGTGAATTTTTTTATAGGCGATTTCAATTAAAAAACGCTTGTGAAAAGAAATCAGTGGGTTCGACTCAAAAGCTGCCTATAAAAATCAATTTTTACTGGCGGTTTCCCTAACAAAACCGCATGTAGAAATACATGATTTCTACAAGCGGTTCTTTAAGAAAACTGCCTGTAAAAATTAATTTTCACAAGCGGCTTTTCTTAAAAAAACGCATATAGAAATCATGTATTTCTACATGCGATTTTGTTAGGAAAACCGTCAGTAAAAATAATTTGAAATTAAAATTTTTAAGCTTTTCAAATGACCTCATTTGAAAAACTTCTGAAATGAAGGTTGTAGATCTCAAGTTATGAAACTTTGTAGTTGAAATTTTTTTTATTTGAGATCATTTTGTCATCGAAAACTACATTTGAATCTCACAAATTTAAAATTCAAATTTTGTAAGTGACCTCGGATGGAGAAACTATCCATATAAAAGTTGTAGATCTTGAAAAGTTATCAAACTTTGTAGTTGACAACTTTTCCATTGGAATCCGTTTAGGCCTCAAATAATCAATGTATGCTCGGTTTAAGATAATATGTGGGGAACTAAACTCTAATATAAACACAAGTGAGTGATGGGTGGAGTGGTAGACGAGGCTACGTGCGAGGGTGAGGTCTCGAGTTCGAATCCCTCCAACGCCGTCTATGATATTGTCCCATTTGTACAAGCCCCCCAGCGCTGAGAAACGTTTGTACGGCCGCGAAGCGCACGATTTTATATGTGAAAAATACGCGACTTACAACTTACGATTAGCTATATTGTCCCATTTGTACAAGCCCCCAGCGCTGACAAACTTTTTTTTACGGCCGCGAAGCGCACGATTTAATATGAAAAATACGCGACTTACAACTTACGATTAGCTAATGGGCCCTCCCTAAGATTAAATCTTTTTTCCAATTTTTAAAAAATGATTTCGCAGGCGGTTCACAGGTTTTCGCAGGCAATGTGAACCGCCTGTGATATTGTCCTATTTGTACAAGCCCCCAGTGTAGTCGACGCTGAGAAACGCCGCCTGTGGTATTGTTCCATTTGTACAAGCCCCCCAGCGCAGTATACAAATATGTTCTCAACCGCTTGTATAATATGTCTGTGTACTAGTGGTTTGTGAAAATCCCTAGATTATAGGAACAATCAACACAATATGACTGTTCTTGAAATTGGTTTTCAGCGTGTCGGGCTGTTTTGTGGGCACATCCACTATTTCTAGATATGTTATATGTGAAAGAAAAATGAGGCAGCCGCAAAAACGTAGTGTCCTAGACTCCTAAGAGCCTGTTTCGGTTCCAGGGTAAAAAAATTATAGATTAAACATGAGCTAATTATGGGTTAATAAAGGCTAATGGACTCTAACCATTGATTAGCCCCCTTTTTAGCTCTTATTAGCCTAGAATTAGCCCATATTTAGGCTTTCTACTAAGTGGTATAAAAACATAGGCACATTATTAGCTCCTTGATCCAAACACCCCTTTAATAATTAATATAAGGACAAGGTGCACATATGCTTTCCAAGAAGCAATGTGTAATCTCATTCTTTTAAAGGAGAAGGTGCACGAGATTGTCAATCACGACATCTTGGACACACATATATCTGAGATTTGGTTGTGGTTGCTTTGGCAATCCAAGCCCTTACTCATTGTTTTTTAAGCAGAGTTAATCTCTGGAAATCTTTTTCTATAATGCTTTCATGCTACAATCTTGTTTGTTAGATAGTTAACATCATTGCTTACAGATCCATTAGTTGTCTTTTTTTTTGACATGTACTTCATCCTAACCAACATGAATACATGATTGTCAAAATCCACATGTCCACAACCTGACATGAAGGGGAGGTACCGGGAGACTTTTCTTTCTTTCACCCCCTAAGTCGCTCCTCCGCTAGGGCGACTCGAGCGCCACACCCCTTCTACTGTCGCCGTAGGGCCAGCCCTCGTGCTACCTCGGCCCGACCACCATCGGACCTTGACGTTGGAGGTCCGGCGGAGGGCAATGATGGCAGCGACTAGGTTCTTCTCCCTCCATCCCTCTCTCCCGTGTAGTGGGGCTTCTTCGAGCAGACCTGGCACTGTCATGTGGGAGCTAGCCACCGGCGCATCCTGCGTCGGTACGGGCGGATTTGGCTTCCCCTAGCCTACATTTGTTGTCTCCATGTGCTAAGATGGAGAGGGTCTCGAGGGGTCAAGTCTGACCTCACTAGTGTTGTTGTTGCCGTCCCTGTTGGTCGGGACAGGCGCGGGTGCTTCTAGCTTGCGCTGCTCGCTCAAAGGGGAACCAGATCCGGGTCTCCAACTGCTGGATCTAGTGTTCTCTAGATTGGTCCATGTGGAGATGCGGCGGCTACTAATGGTAGTAGCTTCAGTGGCCGAGGAGCACTAGCCATGGCAAGCGGGGGTGGTGCGACATGGCGGAATAGGTGGCATGGGGCCAGTGGAGGCTATTGGAGGCCTTGTATGGAGTGGTTGATGTGGGGCTGGCTCGAAAGGGGTTGTGACAATGGTGGGCTAGGTGAGTGGGGTCTTCTTCTGATCCTAGCCTCTTCTCCCTGCCATCTACATTCCTCCTTTCCTAGGTTGGCTTTCGGTGTGGAGCTAGCTGACCTGCTTGCTGCTGGCCGGCTTTGTCGGATTCGGCCGGCGAGTGGACTCTCCGACAAGCTTCTTCTGGTGCTTTTCCTGGCAAGCGTCTCTAGGGGTGGCGGCAAGGCAAAGTTGTTGTTGATCCATCGTCACACCCTTCCTCCCTAGTAGGGTTTGGTTTCTAGTGGTTATGGTGTGGATGTTGTTTAAGTTAAGGGTGAAAGCTTGGACGACATACGTCTGATGTTGTTCCCTTATTAGAGGTGTATTTTCCTACCTCTCCTACTATTCTGGATATCACAGGTGAAAACCTTCTCTTGGCGGGCTACCTTATTGGCTCTTTTAGCATTGTTTCCTTCTTGGAGACATTCCTAGGCTTTTTAGTTTCCCAGTTGCTCCTTGCCGTCTAGCCATGATGGTGTCCCAAGTTGTGTTGTTTGGTCTCACCCGGCAGGTCATTGTGTTTCTTCAGGCCTTGTTAGTTGTTAATTGAGTTGTTAGTTAGGGTTGATTCGACCGAGTTGGAGCAAATAGTGGCACAAGTTTTGATAGATGTCTAGTTGGAGCAAAGTTGTGCAGGACGAGTGGAGCACTCTCCTCTTTTTTAGCCTAGTTTCCATCCAAAAAACTAGACAGATACTTGCCTTTTCTTTCTTTCTTCATCAAATAGAATTCGCGGCAAAGCGCGCTTTTGTTGTCCTTTCTAAAAAAATAACTGACATAAATATGTATCTATATTATATTAAGTTGGTGATTTCTTCATTTTCGTCTCTTGTTATTCTGTCATCTTAAGAGAAAACCCCACTTGTTGCTTTCCTCCACTGACAGAAATTTGTGGTCGTCCTCCCTTCTGCTTGGAGCCTTAAATTTTGTCAAAACTTTAGCTGATTGATTACATATATTAATTGCTTAAAGCTTTGTTAAATTAGGAGCTGTGAAATTTAGAAGCCGATGTTCCACCGGTACTAAAGAACCAACTTGTATAGTTGGTTTAGAGAAAGAACACAATTAGTTTTTTATATCTGTAAGCATTTCCGAAGAACTAAATTAAACTAATAAATTTTGAGATTGACAAAGTCAAATAAACTTGTATAGTCAGTTTAGAAATAGAACACAATCGGTTTATCTTAATATTATTTTACCCTTATGAGCACCTCTAAAGAAATGAGTTAGACAGATATAATCTCGAGATTGATAAAATCACTATAGACGTATGCACATCGCCTATCACTCAAAGAATACTTTTGTAAAATCCATTTTTTTACCCCTGTGAGAACAAAGTCACTATAGGCGCACGCACGTCACCTACCGCTAAAAGAATAACTCTACATGACACCTTCGATTGAAAGACTAACGTCGTTAATCTTAGATTAAATCTAGAAAAATATGAGCAATGTTAAGCTGAGGATTTGAATAATAAAGGTGGATATGTTCCGTTGCAAGGAATCTAACCGAGAGTTCACGATTTTGTCTTAAATTGCCATGTTAAATTCAGAACACTGTCACTTACAAGCATCTCTTGTATCTGAGACAGAAAGAAATGATTGTCAAAAGTTGGAAATAGCCGTTCCACAGTTGGTTCTTCTGCCAAACTGACTACATCCACGGCATGCAGGATTAATAATGTGCATGGGCGGTACATCTGTGCACCAATAGTTTTGAAAAAGTAAAAAAACACGGTATGTACACTATACTATATTTATATATTCTAGTTGGGCCCAACTGTGTTTATGTAAGCCCAAACAAGCAAAATACGTAGGACAACTCTGTTCTCATCAGCGCACCACACACCGTGTTGTGCCGGCCTCCTGGCTGCCGGCCCGGCCCAGACGGACGCACACAACGCCCACGCGCACACCGTGCTGGCACCGTCGATGGAGGAAAGGCCTCTAGCTACCAAACGCCATCAAATCAAGCCTGAGGGCCGAAATGGAGACACGTCCAGATTTTCTTCGGCATCTTCTGGTGACCAATTGGTGCAGCTCCAATGGGTGTGTTTGGTCTGTCTTTTGGCTTAGTTGGGCCAGACTTGTATTGTTTGGTTCCTAGGCCAGTCTCTGAAGCCAGGTTTCAACTGTCCATCCGTACTCCCAGAGCCAGGCCGAGAAAGAAACACAGGGTTGGTGTTTCTTCTGGAGCCAGGCCAAAACCAGCCCCGTTGCTCCTCTTTCGTTACCGCCGGTCTTTCACTCTGTCGCCTCTGTCGGAACTCTGGGAGCTCCTCCTCGTCGAAACTCCACTGCTCCTCCCCACTAGACTTCGCGTACTGTGTCACCGCCCCACTCTCCCTTCCTTCGCACGGGCCGCGCTGTCCGTCTGACCGCCGTTGGCCTCCCCTCGTCACTCAGATCCGGCCACGGTGGAGCTTCTGGCGAATGAGGAGGTAGTGGTCCTATTCGGACTTGGGAGGCGAGCCGTAGTGCTCCCATGTAGCGGCCCGCGGTCTGGGCCGGCCGGGATGGGCGCTCGCGCGACTGCTCGAGAGGTGTCGTGCGCCTGTGCCTGGCGGGCGCTAGGCGTGGGCAGTGCACGCGGGTCGGCATGGGGACGACGGCCTATGGCGTGTGGCCTTGCTCGCTCTACAACCACAGCCGGTGGTGCGAGGCGACGCAGAGCCACGTGAACATGGCGGCCGCGAGTGCGAGGGGGCACAGAACCGACCTGGACGGTGCCGACGCGTAGGCGTACGGGTACGACGAGGACCCATCTCCCCGGCCAGCGAAGGAGACCGTGTTGTTGACCAGAGGTGGGCCGCCCCGGCCCACGGTGGAGCTCTGTGCCTTGGTGGGTGCGAGCGCCAATAGTCACTTGGAGGTGCTCCCGAGCTCTGCGCGACGGTTGGGGAGGACAGAGTTGTGGCGTAGGCGAGCTCTACATGGTGGTTGGGGAGGAAAGAGCTGCGGAAGCGCTTGGTCCTGGCGAGCTCTGCGTGTGTCCTACTCGAAGCCCATCAATTGTTTGACAAAATGCTTCAATGGAGGTAACCATACCATTTGAGAGAAGAGGTGACTGTATCAAAACAAACTAACCAACCAAACACATTCTAGGACTAGCCAGGTTAGCGTAGTACATAGAACCAAATAAGTCTATCTTGGCTTAATAGGGCCAGGCTTAGGCTAGCCTGACTTAGTTTTGCTAGCCAGGCTTGTATTGAAAACGAACCAAACACACTCAGGCCTTGTTTGGATGTTGTCGGATTCGCATCAATCCACATGTGTTGGGGTGGATTGGAGTGTAACTTGAACTAAATTCCACCCCAATCCACTCCAACACATGTGGATTGAGGTGAATCCGACAACATCCAAACAAGGCCTCAATGAGATGATTGCCGTGTTGACAGATTTGGTTAGCACATAACATCAGATACATTCCTTTGCTAGTTTTCTATCCAATAAGCTTCATCAAATTCAAGAGAGAAATTACACAGTTGTTGCTTGCAGCACAGTTTAGCAAGACAAATTAACCACGCGATGTGCTTCTTGGTTGCTTGCAGGGAATGCGAACAGCAACAGTATTATGGGTCATACATGTGGGAGAGAGAGAGCTACATATTGAAACTATACATAGCTTACGAGGGCCCACGTACGTAGATTGAACTAAATCTCGAGTTGTGGCACAAGTATAGTGATTATTGAGACTTTAGAGAAAATCTCGAGCAGCAACCCTGCATACAATTAATTGCATCCGGTAACGTAGATATTGATAGCTCTTGGGGACCACCAATATAAAGTTAGACCAATATGATCTTCAGCCAAAATGGATAATAGTTATAAGAACCATACAGTACATACTACATAAGTACATAACTAGAATGAAGTTTAATGCCAAACCTTCAAGATCTGTGGTTGGTTTTGCTCTTCCTTCTAGTTCGGTTATATCAATCTCGGTGCCACTGCTGATGAGCTTCCCCACTGCCTTCATATGCCAAGTTCCTCCCATTGGCAACCCAGCAGAAGAGAGGGTCGATCTCTTACTCGGTAGAGAAAGAAACCTTAGCACCGATAGTAGTAGGATAGCACCGAGTGATTCCTTGCCAAACTTTCATTCTCCTTCATTGTAACCCCCTGATTTGGGTGCTCTTCAACATGAAGAACTCCTCACTGCTGGATGTAGGGCCTTGATAGCTCGAACCAGGATAAATCGTCATGTCTCTCTTGTGTTCTTGAGTACCCGAGCCACTGGAGACCTATACTTCTGACATCTAATGAACAAGATGCTTGCTGCAGTTACAAATTAACCCATGACACTACCTTATAACAATTATTTCCTTGTCGCTTTTGCCTTTGGCTTTCTTGAAGTTGAAATGAGGATAGGGCATGATGCTCTGAGGACTACTAGATGGGGAGGGCCACATGCGCAAGGGTGAACTTCTTCCACGTATTGCGATCTAAAGATCATGACTACTGCTAAATCAGACAAGAAATTTGATGGCTTTCTCATAGGCCCTCCGCTCATCACACTTTCTAGCCAATAAATGAGTAACCAGGTTCAATTCTATAGCTTTGAAGCAAGAGGGTACCGGTAGGCATCATTGCCATTCCCATCCTTGAAAGTGACCCTTGGCACTCTGATGTAAAACCAGTGTTGGTACCAAACCGTGCTTCGGCTAGTTATTTAAAACCTCTCCTACCCTTGTGAAAGCCTCATCAGAATAAAGGTGCAACTAGCAAACTGCACTTCAACTGGTTATGAAGCTCGTAGCGAGCCCAAAAGCAATCAATGTTGCCCTCCACTGGAAGGTACAGTAGGGGCCTAACAAAACTTAGCCAGGACTCTGGGATTGTCTCATCATTGTGTTGCTGAAAACTTGATATTTTCCCTCGCAGAGCATTCGTCTTGCCTACGGGAAAGAACTTAGTCAAGAAGTTGGTGGAACAGATCGCCCACGTAGTGTTCTTGTCCTTGTTAGCGTAGAACCACTGCTTCGCCCTTCCCAAGAGTGAAAATGGGAAGAGACGGAGTAGTATGGCGTCTCTTGTAACTCCTTTGATAGTGAATGTGCTACATATCTCTGGGAAGTTTTGGAGATGAGCACTTGCATCTTCGTGCGTCTTTCCACAAAACTGGCTTGACTGCACCATGTTGATCAGCGCCGGCTTGAGCTCAAATGATCCATCCCCAACATTGACAGTCGGTCCAGTGTGGATGTTGTCAGTGGTGGGAGCAGGGAACTCGCGAAGTGATTTCTCAACCATTGCTTCAAACTCTGGTGTCAAACTCCGAACAACTCTTGATTGATCTTCTGAATCAGTTGAAACTCCAAGCTCAGATGAAGATGATGATGATAATGACTGTGATGAGTGTACTTTCTTCAACTTAGCTCTATTTCTCTTGATTATTGCTTCTGGATTGTCAGTGTAATTATCTGGAAGATCAGATCTTTTCATACATCACCCTACATAAGATACATCAATAGACCAAAGACAAGGGTGAGCCTACATAAGCTAGAGATAATAATGGTGCCTCATGTGAGAGTGGTTTGCAAGTGATGTCTCTAAATCCTTTTGAATATCCATAGCCTTCCTCGGCAACGGCGCCAAAAATGCTTGTTGGCATTTCTTACGTCACTTACTAAGAGTAGAGTTTAAACCCTATCCCGACACGGCGCCAGAAATGCGAGTGGAGTAAAGACTCTATCCTTAGTGGCCAGGTTGTCATCCCCAGCATGACACAAGAAATACACTGTAAATATGCAATGCTCTCTTAGAATGATGAATATAGAATAAGGTATCCGCAAGCGCATGGATATAACCATTGTAGCATTTCACCAAGGAAAGTTCCAGGTATCGTATTTATAATTCTACCCATGGGAAGGAAAGGAGAGGAGATAGATATCACTTGCATGTATTCTCTCAAGGGCAACCACATATTATCTATCTAACTTAATGCAGGGGTAAGTTACATGATAAATATATATATAATGAATATGAATGATAATCAAACATAGAATGATAAAGGATATCTCTAGAGTACTCTAGTCTATGACACTAGCATCAATTAGAATGATCTATTTAGATGTTTCCTATGTTATTCTAACTATATAGTCTAGCATATTATGATTAGTGCAGTTATACTTGGTAATCATAGCGGGAGTAGGTTATATCTACACATATGCACATTACTGACGAAAATCAGAAACAGAGCAATCATCTCCCCGTAATTAGTGTCTACAGAAACTACATTCGGAGGGTGGACTACAGAGGACTCAACGGATATATCACCCCCGCGATCTACCACACGACTCGGAATATAGCATGCAAACATAGGTAAACACGATATACACTATGCCAGAAAAGCTAATTAGTGACGCGTCCAGAGGGTCATTAGTGACGCGGAAAAGACGCATCACTTTTATTGCGTCTGTGATGTGGACAAATTAGTGACGTGTAAAAACGCGTCACTGCTATGAAGATACCAGTGACGTATATTTAGTACGCGCGTCACTGATGTTAAGATACCAGTGACGCATATTTAGGACACGCGTCACTGATGTTAAGATACCAGCGACGCGTATTTAATATACGGGTCACTAATCTTAGTATAGCAG
>Ga0182004_10000674_pt1 | contig 22136 bp, 16 predicted proteins | sample Sormic07211540_1_FD_120479 | JGI IMG/M metagenome (GOLD analysis project Ga0182004, IMG submission 120479) | Endophyte microbial communities from Sorghum bicolor roots, Mead, Nebraska, USA - 072115-40_1 MetaG | ecosystem: Host-associated > Plants > Roots > Unclassified | place: USA: Nebraska...
AATGCATGAGTTTCACCTTGACGTTTCCTAGGCTGAGCAAAGCATTTAATTACTGCAAAATGATTGGATCACATGCAAGATGGTGAAACAATTTAGTCCTCAGTGGAGATTTCATCCCATTTCGCCGCGTGGGAAACAACGCCCGCGGAGTTTCAGCATGGTGAAACTACTTCCTTCTCTCTCCTCTTCGTTTCATGTAAAAAATGCAATTTTGCTGACATGACGCTGTAATAAATATGCATGACATCATGATGAAATAACCCCCAATGAGACTCGTCTACCTGTTTAGTTTGTCACCCAAAATTTTTTCATCCATCCCATCGAATCTTTGGACATATGCATGGAACATTAAATGTACATAAAAAATAAACTAATTACACAGTTTGGTTGAAAATTGCGAGACGAATCTTTTAAGCCTAGTTACTCCATGATTAGCCTGAAGTGCTACAGTAACTCACATGTGCTAATGATAGATTAATTATGCTTAATAGATTTGTCTTGCAGTTTCCTGACGAGTTATGTAATTTGTTTTTTTATTAGTTTCTAAAAGCCCCTCTCGACATCCTTCCGACATATCCGATGTGATATTTAAATAATTTTCATCAGCAATATAAACAGGGCCTAAAAAGACGAAAAGGCGCGGCGTTTTGCACTAATGTAATGCCCCCTCCCTGATTCGGTGATTCCTCTCCCTCTCTTTCTCATTTCGGCATTTCTGCTTCCCGCGCTCTCATCTCCTCTGCTCTCCTTCCTAGAAAATCCACAAAAATCCCTCCACATTCCTGGGTTCCACCATCTCAGCGGACTCCGGACTGGCATCAGAGAGGGAGGGAGGGAGGGAGAGAGTTGAGTGAGAGAGAGAGAGAGAGAGAGAGAGAGAGAGAGAGAGAGAGAGAGGCGAGGGGGCTGGGGCGGCGGCGGCGGCGACAATGGGGATCCAGGGGCTGCTGCCGCAGTTGAAGTCAATCATGGCGCCCATTAGCGCGGAGGAGCTGCGGGGCCAGACGGTGGCTGTTGACACCTACTCCTGGCTCCACAAGGGCGCTCTATCCTGCGGCGACCGCCTCTGCAAGGGCATCCCCACCACCAGGTCCCCCTTCCGCCGCCCCTTTCTTTGACCAATTTCCGCTCCGATACTGTAGGGTTTCTTGAGCCGTTCCGCCGGCCGCGGTCACATGATGGGCGAATCGGTGAAATGTGGTTCTTTCCATTTCGCGCCTGAGCCCTTTGACGTCGTGGCAGTCCTGGGAACGATTGCTTCGTGAGGGCAGGGCAGGGGTTTTCTTGGTTTGATTCTGTTGTTTGGGTCCGGGTTGGTGAAACCCTTTTCGGGTGGGCAAAGGAGTGTTTTGCTTACAATTCTTCAAGATTTCGCCCGTTTGTGAGGGGGAGATTTATTGTTTGCATTGCCTCAGTCATCGTGTAATAGAAATGTATTGCATTTTATTTGGTCATATCGTCGAGACGTCGACCAGTTTGTGTGGAGGTTTCAAGCTTGTTTATGTTGGATGGAGGAGGGGGTGTACAATAACACAATGTTTCAATTTGGGAAAAGTTAGTCCAAAACGTTCTATTTACAGAAGTATCTGCAAATACTAGAAGCCTAGATATCTTAATATCAGAACTCTTCAATGAGATCTAAGAAGTCTTAGATGAAATAGTGGATCATATAGTTTTAGCACCAGTTCTTTAACATGTTTGGGGTTTTACTATAAACTCACATGCGATGGTTTTCCCCTTGAAATTGAACCAGGCATATTGAATATTGCATGCATCGGGTCAACATGTTGCGGCATTTTGGCGTCAAACCAATTCTTGTATTTGATGGAGGCCTTCTGCCAATAAAGAGCTATCAAGAGACGAAGCGGGCAAGGTATGCTCTAGTTTGGGTTTCAGAAAGAGCCAACATGTTTCAACTGCCAATGAACATTTACATTACTTTTACACTATCTTAATTGGATCTGTTAGATCTTAAACTCTGCTTTGCTATCCTGATGCACTTTCTCATGTTTTGTAAGTTACCTGCTAAAAATGTCGCCCTTCAGGTCAAGAAAGGAAAACCTTGAGCGTGCCAGGGAACATGAGGCTGCTGGGAACTCACGTGCTGCTTTTGAGTGCTATCAGAAAGCTGTTGACATTACACCTAGAATTGCTTCTGAACTGATCGAGGTACAGTTAAAATTTCTTGTAATGTTAACACCTAACAGTTACCACCTAGTTAAAATATTTCTAACAGACTTGTTCAAATGTTTCTTCAAATATGCAATGCAGGTACTGAAGAAAGAAAAGGTTGATTATATTGTTGCACCTTATGAAGCAGATGCACAAATGACATTCTTATCTGTTAATAAACTTGTTGATGCTGTGATCACTGAGGATTCAGATTTGATACCATTTGGTTGTTCTAGAGTAAGTACACTATTACAACCCTACAACCCTTTGCTCCCATACACAGCTAGATTTCCTTTCATAGCTTGTTATATGCCCTTCAATAATGTACACTTTTTCTTTGATGTGCAGATTATTTTCAAAATGGACAAATTCGGGCAAGGTGTTGAATTTCAGATTACACGACTAGAGCGAAATAGAGAGCTTGACTTTAATGGATTCACAAGACAAATGTTACTCGAGATGTGTATTTTAAGTGGCTGTGACTATCTCCCCTCATTGCCAGGAATGGGTGTGAAACGAGCTCATGCACTCATCCAAAAGCTAAAGTGTCATGAGAAGGTAAACCCTATCTTCTATGTGTCTCTTGCACATGATACCATTGTGCCTAGTTAGAACTTAACAGACGGTGAAGGGAGTTCAAGCAACATGTATAACTGCAGGTGATCAAGCACCTGAGGTATGGTGCTGTTTCTGTTCCACCTCAATATGAAGAGGACTTCAAGAAGGCAATCTGGGCATTTAAGTTCCAAAGGGTGTATGATCCTGCTACAGAAGATATTATTCATTTGTCAAGTGTGCCTCATGACCTCATTGAAGATTTGGAATTTTTGGGCCCATATCCTTTGCCACACTTGTATTTAGGTGTTAAAGCTCTTTCATATGAGATTATCCACTGTTCTAGATGTTGTGAAGCTGTTTCTTGAATTTAGTAAGCCACTCTGTCTAATGATCATTGCAGTTGAGTTTAGAAATAAGCTAAGGGCATTGCCTTGCTAGCTTTCCTTAATAATTCAAAAAAAAGTTAAAACTCGAAGAAACTCATGAATTAGAGCTTTTCCTTAATTATTCTTTTACATGGTTACCGCAGAATATTGCCAAAGGCATTGCTCTAGGGAACATTGATCCACTCACAAAGGAACCATTCGAGGTATCTTGTCTCCTTTCGGAAAGAATTTGGACTGATGCACATTTTTCGCCTCACTTTCTATCATATTCTCTCTCTCTCCAAGCAGAAATTGAATTTCATTGCACACTGCATATGAAATGTGTGCACTTTAAGACAAACAAATTTACTCAAAAAAGCACAACATGACTACATGAAAATATGGATGAACCAAACAGGAGGGTTTTTGCGTTAAAAAAAAGGGAGGGTCTTTGGAGATGTAAGAGTATTTTGTTAGGGAGTGTATATGAAAATATGGATGGTCACGGCTTCATTTTTTTGGGGTTGTTGCACTACATACACTTTTTTTGTCACTTCTTAGTTCTTACTGCACTTAGTTGTCAGGACATGTGAATTACCAATATTTACTTGTAGCCTTTTTTTCTTGATTGCTTTCTTGCAGATCAAACCAGAGTGCAGTGCACCTGCTGTTCATAAGGTTTGTCCAACCAGAGAGCCTACTGCACCTTCAAATGGGAGGAAGAAGCTAGATTTGCCTGTGCAGAAAAACATTTTGACCAACTATTTCTGTATCCTCTCAATATATTGCAATTTCAGTCATGAATACGTCACATCAATCAAGTTACTTACTAATAGTAAACTCTTACTGACATATTATATAAAAAAATCGCAAAAATATAAGTTCCTTGAGCTCAGTATTAAAATTTTTTGTTCCTAGACATGTCTTAGATCATTTTATAACATCTTATATTTTCCCTCAGTATTTTAGCAGGCAGGGCTGTTGAGTGTTGATATAATCTGTCAATTTTTTAGTGGCATAATATTCACACCTACGTTGTGATTGGGTTCATTACTTTATTTGAATTTGAATGACTTGTACACAGCAATCAACTGCCTGTTGGATTACCCTTGACTTTTTCTAAGGCTTAGCATCCCTTGAGGCAAAACGGAAATTCAGGGCGCCTAAAGTAACACATAAGCAACAAATATTGAATGAATCTTTGCCTAGCCCTCAAACTCAAGGCTCTGATACCCCTGATTCAGTAGAAGATACTAGGTTGCCAACAGATCACATCCAAGCTTCTCAATGTAGCTCTGAGCATTTAAGCTCTGAACCTCCTCAAAATGACCCAATCAGTGTTGGCTCTCAGTGTAGCTCTGAGCGTTTCAGCTGTGAGTACCCCCTCGATGATTCAGACAATATTTCACCTCAATGCAGTTCACTTGATGGTGGTATTGATACTCCTTGCAAGGATACGAGCATTATAGACAGAAAGGTATTTGGTACTTCCCATCACTTCATCATCTAGACATATCCAATGCTGTCCTGTTTATTAACTCATGTAGCAGCCACATTTCTATCGCCCTCAAAGCTTGTTTGTACCATTCAGGTTGAGGCTGACTATGGCAACGAAAATACAATATCTACAAGTTCTTGTTTAGTGGGTAATACTACTGATTTGCATAGTTGATTCGTGATTCAATCTGCAAACCATGATCTGAATTATTTGGTTATACAAAATCATAACAATCTTGTCATTGATTCTTAGCTTGTGTGTGTATTCTCTTTTTCTAGGAAATTTGTCCTGGACATCAGAGCCATTTTTACTTCCCCATAACGTGGAACCATCTATACCAGTTCAACATCATACTAAAAGCATTGTGGCCTCTAAAAATAATAACATTACCGTAAGGAGTTCATACTTCAAAACGGTAAATAAGAGAGTTTGCACAGATCAAGAAGACTATGATGTTGGTACTGGTAATCTTTCTGGAGATCAACTGAGGAAATCTGGCATGTTGAAGAGAAGAAAGCTTTCTGGCATCCAAGATTTCAAAGATGTATTTTTCTTCTTTTGAATCATCATATGACAACCAGCACCTCATGTATATAGCTGGTCCTAAATATGCTGTTTATGCAGGAAACTTTACAACCAATTCATTCTGATGATAGTCCACCAGTCGTTGATGAAGGTAACTATCTACCTTTTCTTCTAGGTGATAAAGTCCTATAAGTTAGAGATGCAACCTTGGTGCATCGTATTCTTTAACAGTCTTAGGTGCCTTCTTGATCTTCCATGTAGTTCTTCCTGTATTGTGATATATGTTCTTATGTATCAAACTATATAAGCCTTTCTTAATTCATTGTCTTGATCTAAGAAACTGCTGCAGATCAAGATACAGATGATCCTGATGATACAAATACAAGAACTGAAAGAAGATTTGGATGCAATGTTTCCCATGTGAATACATACAGTGGAATTGCAGAAAAATCAATGGATAAGTTTGCTGCATTGGTATCATCTTTCAGATACCCTGGTCCCCGTGCCAGCGGCCTTCGTGCCCCTTTAAAGGATGTGAAGAACACACTTTCTGTGAGGTATGCAGCTCTAGAACCTTTTTTCAGAGATTTAAAATTTCTAAGGAAATTAAGTATGATTGGTTTACTTACTGGAGACAGCAGTCTTGTTACAATAAGTATTTATTTTTTATGCCATGCTTATTTCTGCTACAGATCTATTCTCAAAGCTCCAGAACAAGGCACATTCAGACGCACAGCAAATAAAACAGGTCTAGGGCCCCCTTCAAAAAGCAGATATACAAGTGATGATAAGAAAAGTGCTGCCAGCCCCCCTGATATTAGCACATTTGCTTATAGGCCTATGAAAACTGCTGCTTCTGATCAAGGCAAAACCACAGGTAAAGCTACAGACAGTACTGATGGCCCTGCTGATTTGGGAACGTTTGCATACACATCCGTGGCACCTGCTGTCTGCTATCCTGATCGGAGCAAATATGCAGGCACAGCTACGAGAATTGCAGACACCCCTCCTGATCTGAGCACATTTGCATATAAACCTGTGAAAGGTGCTGTCAGAAATTTGGGTGGGAGCAGATTCACAGGGACAGCACTGAAAGCAACTGGAGGGGCAGGAGGGCCTTCTAGGAGCCAATTCAAATAGAACCAGTGCCTCACATGTTGGCTTTCCTAATCTGACCTGAAAAAGGCGAGGTCCAGCAGCAGCAAATGCTGTGGTGAAAGGAAAACACCCCCTGATGAGAGCATTTCCATTTCTGAGCAAAAGGAAGCATCGTTCAAGATAGTTGACATTCAGACCCTGGAGGACCGCGAGTGGCTGCAGAGGTTTCTTTGTTTCAGAGCCCCTCTGCAGAGGTACCGCTGCTAGTAGCAGGAGCTCTTTATTTTGAGCTCATCTTTTGTTGTATTGAAGCCCCAAACCTGTATCAGCAGCCCCTATTGTTGTATTGAAGAAAGCAATCTCATTTGCGACTGCATTGAACTGTAGTTAAGATACTTGTATGTTCATCCTTGTAAGTATGAGCATTATTCAGACGGCATCATTGAGGTTTCTTGAACATTGAAAAAACGAAGAAAAAACAGTTTATATGGTGTTGTCCTCGGTATAGTTTTGATTCTACAATTTGTTTATTGTTGCATTCATTCTCAAGGTTGGCAAGTGAACACTCTCTGAACTTTCCAAATCCAAACAAAGCCAAATGAAAAGGCAAAGAGGAGGGATATATAACATAAAATATTATTAGAGTTTAGGGTTTGTGATATGTGTACAGGTGCTGGTCCCTATCCGCACAAGGCGTGGTAGAGGTCCAAGGCGTCAGGGTCACCACGACCTGAGCTTGTATGGCATCCGCCTCGGAGGATTAGGCGTCGACTAGGTGCGAACGGCGTCGGGTGGACGCCCAAATCGTGCCAGCAGACGCCAGATACGAGTGGGGGCACTGGCGCGGGAAATCAACCCCTCCTTCGCACCAAAATGAAATCGGCGGGAATCAACTGCACAGCGTGGTAAATCTCCTGCTCAGAGGCAGGCAATAACCGCGGGTGTGGGCATCTTGAGAGAGAGAGAGAGAGAGAGAGAGAGAGGGAGAGGAAAAGGAAAAGAGAAGGCGAGAGGCGGGAACTCTTGGTGGTGGCGGCGGCGGCACTACATCTCCACTTGCCACTCCTCTGTTCAAGTTCATCGGTGGGCAATAAACGAGATATGTATGTGCGGCAGTAATATATAAAGTTCAATATTACAACGCCTTACAAGTATATGGCGTTGCCTAGACATCCGCCACAAATGCCTAGGCGTTGTGAAGGGAGTCTAGTGCTGCGCCTCGCCGCAGCGCCTCAAAAACATTGGTCATGACTTTAAAAAAACTCCAAAGGTAAAATAGACATTTCTCCTGGAATTTAACGTCGTTAGTAATCCAAACTGATGGAATTATTAAATAGAAAAGAAAAACTCGAGTGGATTTATAAAAAAAATTCAGTTTAGGTGTAAAATAGGAAAAAGAGCATTATTTCAGGTGTCAAATAGGAAATTTTCTAAAAAAAAGTCCAGTTACAATTTGCAGTCTTTCTTGCCCATTGATTTGCCGGTCTTACGCACGAATCTCAGCGCATCCATCTGCACCCGCCCAGATTCCGCCGTTTCCCAACCCCGGCTCACTCCCAGCAGCCTCATCTGTGCGACTGTCACACTCACACGGCCATGACACGGCGCCGCCGGGGCAAGCGCGGGCGCACGAGCCCAGGCCCTCCGACGAAGCGCCGCCGCGGGGGCGCGCCGGAGATAGAGTCAGACGACTACCCTGAGCCCGTTCCGACTCCGGCGCCTGCTGCTCCCCAGCCGTCTTCGGTGATGGTCGCCGGGCTGCCGCCCGGCTGCGGCGTGCTGGAGCTCAAGTCACGGCTGGAAGCGTACGGCCCCATCGCGCGGGCCCGCGTCGACGCCTCAGCGGCCACCGGGTACGTCACCTTCCGGTCCGGTGCTGCCGCCGTGGCCGCCATTGCCGCGTCCCTCGACCCCGGTGGAGGCATCGCCATCGGATCCAAGAAGGTAACGAGGGCTAGGTTTCTTGAATTTGTGATGCAATGTTGTTCGATTAAATGGTAGTAGCGCAATTTTTGCTCGATTGTACACACTAGACAGCAGAAGCCTGAATTGGGGTCTAAACACCACATTGAAGAAGAAAAGATTATTGCTAAGTTCATTGCCCCAATTCATGTCAAGCACATCGGTAGTGTCATGTAGGAGTAGAAATTTTGCCAATTTGTTAGTAACAAAACTTCAAAAGCTTCAGAAATTTAATTATGCTTGGTGGGCTGAAGTATTGCCTTATGGTTGTTCACAAGTCACATTTCCCATCTCAAAATCTATGACTAGTCGGTGTTCAATCTCAAATTCTCCAAACGTATATCAGCAATTTTCTCTAGAAAATATACGCACGTTTACCTTGGGTAACATTGTTTTTCCTTCGATACGATACAGGTTTTAGTTGTACAGGCCAGCGCAGCACCACATAACTCAATAAGGGCTGCTGAATCCGCAGGGCGATCGTCGCACGATGCAACGGTGAAGAACGTGACTGATAATTCAGCCATGCTGAGCTCCAAAGCAGCTTCTGGAGTGACTTACAAGGCGCGGGAAATAGTCGCTTATGATGATCTGTTCTAGATTTCTAGTGAGTGTGGGTAGTAAAGTAGTTTTCCAAGGGACAAACCAGCGTTGTCACCTTCGTACAACCTAGTAGGAACTTGAGAGCTGCGCACATGAGCCTCTGTAATCTTAATTAAATCTAGGCCACAATGTTGCGTTTAAGTGAGCAACTCTTTCCTCTCTTCAGTGTACCACTACCATTCATGAGGAGCTTTCGTGGAAACATGGAGGTTCCATGTGTCTTTGTGGTACATATTACCATCCAGAATTAAGACGCAACACAAAATGCCACAAAATTCTAAAGTTTGAGGACCTATTTGGGAGTGCTAGAGTTAGCTATAGTGGACGGATGAGCTAGAACCCGAAGAATAAAACTGGGTAACCATAGTCGTGTAGGCATTCTGCCACTCCACATTTTAAAATCTTAGAAAAACAGAAAAAAAGAGGTTAGATGAAATTAAAATGATTCAGAGCATGGTGACTGTTTCCATTTTTGCTCCTTTGAATTACCACCGTTATATTTTTTTCTTGAACACGCAGGAGAATTGCACATCATTTTATTAAAAAAAAAGAATGTACAAAGAGTGTAAGGGGAGAAGAGTCCCCGAACAAACACACTCACACATGGCCTTGGATTCAGCATTCCTGTAAATCCTGAAAAAGCCACCTGCAGCACCCTGAACACATGGGCCTATTATTTATACAATATTGTAAATACTGAAAAAGCTATCTGCTCGTGATTCTTCCTGTGCGATGGTGTCTGCAAACCTAGCCATCGATGTGTAGAGTGTTCAGTTAAACTGCCGCTCGTTGGTAAACCATTTGAACAACTGTCTCGTCTGTTGGTAAACCATTTGAGTGACCCTCATTGACCTATACAACGACTCAGCCAAACTGAAGCCCAGCTGCGCAGTTGCATGCTATTCTTGAAGCTTGTTTGTCTTCCTTTTCAAAATACCACTCAGCATGTCTGACTTATGCTGCTGCAAATTTTGAAGTAAGTTAAAGAGAAGAAAAAACAAGGAGAACTAAAGTAGTATAAATCGTCAAATGGTGAGATAGAAATGAAAAAAGAAATAAACATTACAATTTTTTGGTCAAAACAAGACAATCGAATTGTGTCAGCTGTTTGAAGAGGAAAACAGCCATGCAGTAGTATCTGTTTGATAGATTGTTCATGGGTGGTGTTAACTGTTATAAGACTGGTTGTTTGGCTGATTGACAGAAGAAGCAAATAATAGCTGTAGAAGAAGATAGTTCACAGAAGTAGAAGAAAGCTTATTACTAATAGCTGGATGCCCCAAGCAAAATTGGAGGTTTTGCCACACAGAATCAGACTGTTCCAAATGGTAGAATATGGAAAATCACGGCTGTTATAATCTTCCTACTCCTTTTGGCTTATATGAGGCCAAAGAACAACATGCCATGGTATGAAGGTACTGATGATAGCAAGAACCAGAACTAGCCAGGTTTCTCTCTAGAAACTGGCTGGTTTACTCCTGAATTTTCAAGACTGAAATATTATTTTTTCCAAATTTGATGTTTGGAGTTTAAACCCGAAGAAAACACAAGTATGTAGGTATATAAGATACTTTGAGAGTGTGAGGTCTAGTGCTACGGGGCTAATACTGGTCCTGAAAGAAATGCCTAAGCTGTTCTAGTTTCCAGACCTGTAACAACCCTACTACTCATACCCTAACTCACACCCAGTTTCCACATCAATATAAAGCAACCAGAATAAAGGCCAAAGGAAAATACAAAAAAGCTTTTGTCCACTGATGATAGTGTTCAGTGTAATAGGTCTAGAGATTACCAGTTTTCCTGCTTGTAATTCGATATCCTTGCAGAACCGGACGGGCAAAGGTTGAGAAGGAGCAGCTGGAGGAAAATCTTCAGCTGGCATTGCAAATGGGCGAGCCATTTTATCAAATTTGTCTAAGGTGATATATGATCCAACTTCCTGCAATCTCTCTGGCTCCATAATTGGCATTGTGTGGTCATCAGGAAGCAAAGATTCTTTGCCTCCACTCTACATCCATACATAAGAATAGTGTGATCATGATGTATGCAAAAAATATATTCATGTAAGTCATTAGAAATACTGAAATGGACACCTTCGAAGCATTTAAAATGAATAAATATACCTCCAAGGAACTTATATCTGCACCACGACTAAATGTCATTTCTATACGGAATCTCTTTGGGTGTTCCAAAGGTACCTGAGATGGATGTTCCATTGACAAAAGAATCACATTATTTAGTGTTAGATGTGCATGTCATGTTTTCTAGTAGTTTAAAGTTTTTAAACTATTAGTCAGGAATACTATGGTAGTAGAAGACTTAAAATTATCAGATGGGGATAAAAAATAGTATTCATTGCACAGTTACTATAGAAACTCTAGAAGCGTTACAAGCAGCTAAGTAGTTAGTGTTATGTTCTTGTCCATTAGTATGTTGGTTATTGGTGCAACTTGATTGTTAGGCAATAGGCATGCAGAGACGTCACTGAACTGAAGAGTATGTATAAGTAGACTGTTTATGTGATTTAATCAGTATCAGTTGCTGAGGGTATCTTAGGGTGAAAGGGTCTATTAGAGTACGTAAGGAACCTAATGGGCCTAGGCTGGCGCCATAGCCCATTAGTGTTAGGGACTTAGGGTTAATTAGAGATAAGAGTCGCTTGCTTAGGGGTCAATAAACCTCTCTATATAAGGAGAACTGATGTATCAATCTAATCAAGCAAGAAATAAGAAGGAAAACCCTTCCCTCTTGCCCGGCTGTGGGCAAGGCCCCCTGCCGGCCTCCTCTCGCCCTCGCAGCCCTAGCCACTGCCACAACATCCGGCGTGAACAGGACCCGTGGATACTGTAGCTCCGCGGGTACTGTAGCACATCAGCAGCCGCTACTTCCCCATCTCACCCCTCTCAATCCTAGCAGGCACATAACAGGGTCCCAATCGTTTTTAGTAGGTGTAGTTTAAAAAGGAGCTTTGCCTATAAAATCTTTATATACTATTTTATTAGAAGTCATCAAAAAATAATTAGAAGGTGCTTTTAAATACAAAGCCGATTGTAGTAATTTTGGGGCATATTATTGACATATTATTAGACTAATTGCTGGTCAAAGCATGGTTTTAGACAGCCAAGATGCAGCCACTAAAAACAAATGGACGGAGTACTCATATAAATATAAAAAAGGGTAACAATACAAATATTAAACTGGCATATGACTAGGAAAACCAATACCTCTGTATTTTCAAACATACGCAACACAATGTAACTCATGTAGTCGAGTTCACGTGTTTTAAATAGCAGATCTAGAGAACTTCTGCAAACAAGACTCTCTTCTCCATTCAGAGATTCGTCTAAATTGCAGTAGCGAAGTATGTTCATTAAAGAGTGTATGTGTGATTCCTGCCAAGAACAAAATCCTGAGTTCCACTTATGAGGGGGATAAAACATTATATGAAGGAATAATGACAGCAAAGACAAGATACCTTTTTTTTTCAGCAAATAAAACATTATATGTTCATTAGAGAGTGATAAATCCTGAGTTCCACTTATGAGGGGGATAAAACATTATATGTTCATTAGAGAGTGTATGTGTGATTCCTGCTAACAAATGCCACCAAATAAAGTATCTCTACCATATAATGTTTTAGAAAGAAAGATAAGACACTTTCAGCAATTCGTCAGGGAAATTGTATCTTTAATTAGCACTACAATATGATTGAGTCATGAAAATTGTTCACAAGAAATACATGTGTAATATTTGATTAGCACTAAAATATTAAGCAAAACATTGCTTCATTTTTTTTCTCGAACACGTAAGAGAGCTGCGTATCAATATATTAAGAAGAAAAGGGTTTAAAAAACCCATGGTACAGCCAGGTTTTTTAAGAGAGAACCTAGCAAGAAAAAACAGAGGAAAAAACACCTAAAACCAAGAGGGATAGGACCTGACCCAGGAAAAAACTCCTAACAGTACCATTATACGTTATGGTTTAGAGTTTGCAAGTCAGTCATCATACCGATGTAAAATACAGCCTTGTTCGAACACGTCGCTCAGGATCAACCACATTGGCATATCTGCAACAAAATTACTTCATATGTTTTCCAACTAAAACAACTGAATCTCTTAGTAACTTACTTTGGATCCAAGCAGTATTTTGTTTCCTCATGGGAGTCATCTAGATCAATGGCCTTCTTGTTAGAGCTAGATCTTTCAATACATTCATTCCTAACCTCCTCATAGTAACTCCTCTCCTTACGTTTTGCAGATGACACTGTTGTTGTATCGTTATGTGTGTTAGATTCAGCAGCAGCAGCAGTAACCTCTCGTCTTGTGTTATGCAGGTCAATTAGAATCTTCCCCAATAAACGGCGTGCTATCTATAGATAATAACAGAAGAAACAGCGATGTGATTATGTCCAGAAAACAGAAACCATTGTCTTTGTTACTACAAATACTGTAAAATATGAATATAGAACATGCATAATGCAAGAGCAGTGTCCCAAGCTGCTGAATTCTAGTACATGCGAGTACCTTTGAGCCAATTTTGAGTTTCTGCTTTGGATTTATTCCATATTCATTTGGAATGACACCATCAGCTAGCAACTGAATGAAAGAGTAACAACAAAACAATTAGATAAATTGGGCACAAATGGACTAAGATCATTAGAATGAGCAAGTTTCAATTCACAATTCAGGATTTAATTTATGCATGTTACACTGAATAGCCATGATAAGATAGGTACATGTTTCTAGTAGTGGAAATCTACTGAGTTCATGTAGTGCTAAATGTACTACGTAACATGAAAATTTACCGCGGCCAATCTGTTAGTTGTATAAAAACATGATTCACCTGAGAAACTTTGAAGAGATCACTCAGACCAGTAAGGTTGAGATGTGAGTTATGAAGAAGGTCATACCTATCATACAAGAACTATCATTAGGAAGATAACACATCATTATAAAGATGAGTATAATATAAATAAACGAGAACTGCAAAATTGAAAGACTTCAGTTGACATGAATTCAGATGATGAGGCAAATGATTAACTAAGTTGACAAATGCCAAATATAAGAAGTTATGATTCTCCTTTATACTTCAACCTGATCTTTATCAGGAAACAAAACAGTGGTTCCTTGCAATATTTGCTTCAATGATATGACATGTATTTTTGGAAAACGGCACAGAAATAATATCTCAAAAGTTCATTATCAAAACACATTAAATGGATGGGGATCTGAATATATAACTACAAAGATCTAAATAGTGTGGTATGAACTCTTTTCATGGCAGGTCTGTATTCGTTTTAGGTGTGGGTGTGTGAATTGGGAGTTTTGGGGTGTTTCTGGTTCCATGCCCTCTCCCTTGTTCTTTCTTCTATTTTAATGAAATGACACGCAGCTCCCATGCATTGCTCGAAAAAAGGTGACTCTTTTACAAAGAGAAACCCATATACATTATGTGATGGTAAGATTACCTACTTGCAAGAGTCATATACGTCAGGAATTTGTGAAGTGTCAAAGCGCCTGCATCATAGAGAAAATTTTTACAGTGGTTACACCAGGTGGATTTCCTTCTGAGAACATCAAATGCTCAACAAGGATGCCAAAAGGATAGAAGACATACTTTTTCCTTTCATTGTAGAGACCCCTCTCTAGTTTCTTCCAACGGGCAAACATCAAAAGAAAGCTTTCACTACCACAAGGCAATCCAGCAGAAATACGATCCATATCAATTTCTGCATTCCCCAGTGCCGTTGCTATATCATAAGGAGGATTTGGTGAATCACTACCTATGGCAGCTTTCTCATCTTCATTATCAGAAAGCATCTTTACTTGCGTGGTTATTTCCTTTGTCAACTCAGCCTGATAAGACAATACAAACCTATTATCATTACAGTTGTTTTGACACTGAAAGTTGCTGCAAAACAACCCACAGAGGTTGCGGGGTAGCAATAGTTCTTAATATAGTAAGGAACTCATTATGTTAAAGTATAGAATTGTTCAAGAGGAATTAGGAGGAATTAGGAAAATCCTCTATGAAGAACTCAATGAGAAAAAAATGTCCATACCAAATCTGTGAGAAGCTGAGCAGCATTTTTAGGTACTCTAGCTCCATCAACCATCCATGGGACTTTCATAGGTACATTACAATTTGCAACTTCAGAAGATGTGATGATATCATGCAATTGAGCCTGCAAAAATCAGGTATATTTAGAGACATAGGAGAAAAAAAAATTGTACATGATCCATATCTCAAAAAGATGATTGCATATGATCGAACATGTACAAAACCATACACATTCTAGATTATTTTCCAATTTGAATAAAGATGCATAATACATGGCTCCATTTTTCTTGCCTTCAACTCTTCAATTCCTGTTGGACCACACTTCTTTTGATCTCAAATATTAACTGAATGCATCATACTTATAAATGTTTTACCCCAAATTCACAGTTGACAACATTTGAGTGGCAACTTTGACTCCCTTGGAAAACTAATCTAAAGTTTGAAAACTGAAAGCAACAGTTTCTTAAGTATTTGCAATGGCGTCTGAAAAATACCTTTGCTTCATTTATGTCAATAGTACCATCCTGAAGGCCATCTAGCATAGACGAGTCCTTACTAACAAGTGAAACCTGGAGATAGTAAAATCAGGAGAATTATGATCCTGCTTTGGTCTGACTGATATAGATTTACAGAAGAGGAACGGACCAGGATTGGAGTCAACTCCCCCTCCAAATCAAGAAGACCTTTAGCAAAAGCGGCAGCAGACATCTAAGATATAACAACTACCATTATGTAGTCAATCAATAAAGAACTGAGACTCTGAGAGTACAAAAAGAATAATGGAAGACAGTAAAGACTGGGAAACCAGCTCTTTCTGCGATGACTAATGTCCAATCAGACACAAGACCGATAGTTCTTTTTTCTTGGATGCCATGCTCGTTATAATTAAGTACAGTGAAACGACCAAACTTTTTACAAAGCATTTGGCAGTTTATAACAAGGTAACACTAATATACTAGTTTGAGAGTCACAATGTCAGGTGACCTAGGGAAAAACATTCAAGGTGATACAACCACAGAATTATACAGTACTATTTATTACAAAGCACAGTTACCAATGAACTACTTGAACCTAATCACTTCTTCACAATCCAATGCAATGAATAATTATAACATGGCATGTCACATAGGTATAAATACATTAAAACATACACCTAACTGTACAACTTGCTACTAGGTAATGATCGTTTTTCAAATCCTGTCATAGTAGCATAAAGTTTGGGGCATAATACATGTGGACATAAATAAATTTGTCGATTGTCTACGGTGACGCTACCTAGTTTGAATTCTTAATTCAGAAGAAGAATTAGCTACTCCATGACAGTTAAGACTCCTAGAAATCTCTGTCAATATGTTGATTGAAGATTCTTAAAAAAAATGTTGATTGATATGGAACATGATGTGTCATACACAAACAGAAGTCGAGCCTAGCTCAGTTTGGGAGGTGTGGATGAATGCCTAGACCACCTACCCAGTCCTCATCGAGGAGAATTTGGGTGTCTACTATTTTCTTATCAATATTAATATTAATGTAAAGCCACCTAAATCCTCCTAGGTTGGTCTATTTTTTTTACACAAACAGAAATGGAGACTATTTACATACCTGAACGCGACCTTCATCTGAGCTGTATATCTTCAGATCATGCCTATATGTACTGTGGAGGCGAAGCAATCCTGGTCCTTCACCTATAAAAAATTTCACAAACTTAACCAGAGAGAGACAATGTTGGTAGGCATTCAAGAAAATCGAGATGGTCCTGCAATAGATAAATAGCAAAAGACTGGAAATGAATTTCAATTAAGCTGAGCAGAATGGTAGGGTACCAAAGTTTATTTTATTCTTTTATTTTTTATTTATTTATTTATTTTTGGTGTGGAAGCAAGGGAAGGAGCTCTACCAATCAATTAAGCGGAAAGAAATTTTATGTACAAGATGGCACTAAGGCCAAAAGGACCACCCAGCCTAAGTGGCACAAAAGTTCCAGAACAGGAAGAACGCAAATCAGGCAAAAACACTAGAAACACTAGACAATATCGTTGAGGATGTGAAGCTCCAAAGGCCATTTTATATTGCTCTAGATCCTCTTTGGCTTGCCCAGCTACCTGAAGAGTTGTGGAGTAATTGTTGTAAAAAATTCTCCGATTGCGCTCCTTCCAAAGATTCTCCACAATATATAGGGCCATTCCATTGAATTACCGTCTCCTCTCTTTAGGGACTGAGGGCAAGGTCGCCTCCCACCAGTCAACTGAGGTGTCGGCATTGGCCTGAAGGGCTGGCTGTAGGTTTCCAAAGTTTTCCCAAGATGCCACCCTGCTGTTCCAGATTTCCTGTGTGAATGGGCAGGTAATACAAAGGTGATGTCCTGTTTTGAGCGGGCTGTTGCATAGGACGCAGCTATCCTGGTGAGGGTGAGGCCATCCTCTGACTGCAAGGTTGTCAGCTGTTAGAATTTTGTTTTGAATGAGGATCCAGGCGAATAGCTTGCACTTGTTCACCACATGCGCGCGCCAAATGATGTCTGTTTTGAACCTGTGGTAAGTGCCGTAGAACTGTGCACGGTAGGCCGATTTTGTGGTGTATATTGCCTATCATTGGTCTATTTCCATTTAATCTGGTCATCCATATCAGGCTGCAGCTGTACGTACGTCGGATCCGAAAGGACACAAATTCTTGTAAATGTGTGGCTGTTGTGATTTTATTCCGCAGCGAATGAATCCAAGTATCTTGTTCTAGTTCTTGCTGCACCGTTTTGTTCCTCATTCTTACAAATTTGGAGAGATGAGGAGCTAGATTTTTGGGCGAATGTTATGGTGGCTGATAACCCAAAATCAAGAATCAGCTACAATTGTAGTAAAGCAGCTGAACTGAAATTACCAGACCTAAATCAAAAGACTTTACAAAATTTTCAGGCGAGATTTACTTTTGTTCAGTTAAGTCTTGACCTCAAATTGAGAGCCAAGGGGGTCAGCAAAATAGAAAAGTTCCTAGATTGGAAAATATAGTGAAGACTATGCCAAAATGTATGCTAATCAGTTCAGACATGCATTTCAGCTAAACCCAATCATCCAAATAGTCATTTGGAGACAAACGGCAAGATGGACAATTAGAATCTTCAATGTAGAACATTGACCAAAGTTTAGAAGGCCATACTTGGATACATATTATTTCTGAAGTATCTTCCCAATTCTTCCGCCTGTGCAATCAATCAAAACCATCCAGGAGAGAAATAGAGTATTATAAGAGTTACTCAAAATAAACCAACAACTCATCAGAATGTGCTGAACCATTATTTCAAAAAATATTTAAAAAAAACTCAAAGGTGAAGTAAATTCGACCTGCTTCCTTCCTGCATGAGTTAGAACACCACCATACTTAAGAACCATTAGGGCTTCAACTGGATACTCCTCCCCTTCTCTGTTATCTTTAGGAACGTGGACCCAGTTTGATGGTTTTAGCTGTACCTTCCTATAGATACCAGAAAAATGTCCACCCTGATATCCATGGTGAAATTTATGTATCAGAGAATTAATAAATTATTATACATTTTAAGAATGTAAAAATGCAAAAAAGAAAAATTGCAGAGAACATAAATATAAAAGATAGTAGATACACATTCTTGTGAGCTGCAATACAGGTGCCTCATCAAGGGAGGAATGCGGCAGCAGAGGAGAATTGAGTTCTTGTTCATGCTGACCACTTGGCAAATCTGGAAGCACATTCACGTGTGTCCAACGACGAAGAATCATGAGCAGCAGCAGTCACTGACTGCATACTCGCTGAGGCCACACTCTGGTATCAGCCAGGGCAAAAGCACTTGGGATGCTGTTAGGCACTTGTACATAGACTCAGCCCCTTGCCCCCTTCCATTCTTTCATTGGTTGTATTGCATCCAAGTATAGTCCCAACTGTTTGCTGTAACAGATCCTGGACCCGAGTGCGTGCTCCAGCCGCCACACTGTAACCAGACTCTATTTTGTATCTATACAAAGATACACAGCCCTCCTGTGTATTCTCGAAAAAGAAGCAACTATTTTACCTCTTCAAGGACGGCTCTAACTTGGCGTAGCTTCTCCGCGTGCTCAACTTCAACGTCACTATCACTTTCACGACCAGATCTAAAGTTTATAGATAAAATCAAAAAAATAATATATAAAATATGGAAGATATACTCCTAAAGTACCTGATTACACGGAATAATGCAGCACAACAGAATAATCCAATTCGCAAACCAAGTTGTACATCACAAATGAAATGTCACACAGGATCCTAAAAATTACCTAGCTACACTTGCCACAAACCAAATAGTTTATGAGAGCAAATGGCATAATGGCTTGGGTGGAAAACAGTGAAGGTAGGAATCAACTAAGAGCATATACATAGTCTTGATAAGATGATTGCCTAAAGGTTCATAAACAATAAGAGATGAGAAATTGACACTATAGGTTTTACCTAGCACGCGGAACCAGGATTCTTGTTGCATCTAATAGATCTTGCAGCTGCAAAGCGCTTTTAAGCTTAGCCTGAACAATAACAATAAAAGGATCAGATCAAGCAAAAGAACAAACATTGTGAATGAACGAAAGATAAAATGAACTGGACTGCCACACCTCTGCATGGGCCTTTCCACCATTGTATTTCAACATCAATTTCAAAAGCTTTTCTTCAGTTACTTTTAGCTTCACCTTCTGCTTTGGTGTGCGATCCCCACTTACAATATGAAGTAGGCATGCCTCTATAGTATCAGAAAGCATTTTGATAGTTATAGGATTTCAGGAGATTAAGTTCTTAATTATTATACTTACTGGCGTATAACAGCTATGACACAGCGCAGCTCTTCTGATGGCCTAGATATTCCAACAGTTCCCCTCTCACGACATCTCACAGCATCAGATGGTTGGACTGGCTCACTGATTTTCCATGGAAGACTAGTAGGAATGGTTGATGGAATATGTGGAGCTTTCTCATCAAGAAAGATTTTCCTCAGAATGCATGCAGCATCATCATAGTACCTGGATTAGGAAGCGCTCACCCTCTGAATAAGAAATAGCAAGGGCTCTTACCTAGTGTAAAATGTTACAATATTTGTTGTGACAGAATGCTTACTTGTATGAACTTTTCACGAAACTCCAGCCATTGACATCACATACATAGGATGTTGCCTCTCCCAAGTCGCACCTTAGAAGATCAAAGCCGCACACCTGCAGAAACAAATTCGAAAATTCAAGAGGAGGAAGACAACCGTAGGGGCAATATGGTCTATTCACTGCCCTCTCTCCCTCTCTCTCTCTCTCTCTCTCTCTCCCCCAGAATGTGGAAATGAATATTTTGATGGCCACAGTGTCCAGCGTCAAAGAAACACAATTTCATAATGGTTCTGGGCAAATTTCAGAGTTGGCGGTGTACATCAGAAAATTACATGATTGAACGGTGTCCATGAGTAAAATTTGCCGTTATTTTATTATGATTTTTAACAAAATTTCCAGGCCCCCACCAGTTTCTAGTAAACAACCTGTTACTAATCTGTTCTCCGTTAACTTAGATATATCACTGATTGCAAATTAAATCTACCAAAGCAACAAAAAGCAATCATGTTGCTTACTTAGTGTAATTTGGTAGAAAGGGGTTTAATTTACCGCTTGTCTGAAGGCTTGGCAAATGCTCCTTGCAATTTGTTTCTCAGAAGGGGTTAATAGAACAGGATAGCGCACCTTCAAGCAAGACAAATATTATAATGCAACAGTGCTACATTGTGCATATGGGAAACACACACCCTTTTCTACATAAAAAGGGTTTGAGTTTCAGTCAGCATGTTATAAACAGATGTTTAATGTATACAATGAGACGAATCCTGTCCCAACAAAGTAAGGAACAGTACCTCTTTTCCATCAGAATTCCTCATGACAACCCCATCCACAACTGGAGACTTCCGCGCTTCAGCATGTGCATATACAGGCCCAACTGTATAAACCTACAACGAATGTCAAATACCATGCTCAGCACTTCCTTTTGAGGATGACAGTAGGAGAGGACTACTCTAAATAAAGAAAGATATGAAATAACAAGTTAGCAAGGTTTGCCACCTTGACATCTGTCCCTCCTGTAGGCATGAACTCCTCGTAAATGTAAGATCCATCTCGCCTCACCTTCCTCACATATGGATAAAACTCACTAGATCGATTACCAACCTATGTATTCATAGGAAGATTTTTGTCAGGTCAGTGTATTTTGGAGGAATATTGAAATACACATTTATGACAAGATGAATAACAGACATGAACTTGTTTATATCAAAGAAGTAACCATAGGAACACTTGAACGAAATAACCACATAGTATGTATTGTTGGAGCTTATTCTTTATCGTTTATCTAGCAGTTTACTACACTGAAGTACTGAACAAACATCAAAGATGCTAGTTCACTGTAATACTCTTGAACTTAAGTTAGTGACTAGTGAGAAAGCATGACGGCATCAGCTCGATAAGAATAAGAAAAATGATATAACATAAAGCAGATTGCCTGATAGTCTATTTTAGCTTATATTATCTATAACTTCTTTAACAGAAGAAAACTATGATGAATGAAATTGTTAACAGAAATATCAAATACCATAACAGGTGGCCACATTCAATCATCTATGGCATCAACTTGAACTTGAAGGTAATAAATCCTCACCTTACGAAACAGTTCTTTCATTCCTCCACCAGCTGAGCTAGGATAGTATATCATTATGTTATGGTCGTCACCTTCATACAACAACAATTGTAAGCAGCAGAAACATGTTTATTCTGTTATTTTACAAAGATACAATATGATATAGGTGTTGGATATTACTTGACTAATTTTGCATGCATCAATACTCATTAGCTTGCATACAGAAAAATATAAATAAAGAATCGTTACAGAATAATTGTGGAGTTAATCAGTTAAGTTCTCACAATAAAGAAAAGTAAGAGTTGAAGACAAACAATGAATATAAACACACTTCAGAAAAAAAACTGTCTGCAATATTTGATATGTGACAACAATAAAGAGTTTTAGAGATGAAGGCCAACAATAGCCACAAAAACAAAGAATAAAAATGTAAAAAGAGGTAAGGGCGGGGGGGGGGGGGGGGGGTAAAAAACAATGTCGAACAAATATTTCAACACCAAAAGTATAAAAAACGAAAGGATAATAAAGAAAATAAAAAAGAAGAGAAAAATTTGCGCAGATGGTGGAAGGAGCTGCGGGGGGGGAGGGGGTGTGGGTGGGTGTGGGCTGTTAAAACAACTGTCTATCAGAATTTGTAGACCCA
>Ga0182004_10000675_pt1 | contig 22136 bp, 15 predicted proteins | sample Sormic07211540_1_FD_120479 | JGI IMG/M metagenome (GOLD analysis project Ga0182004, IMG submission 120479) | Endophyte microbial communities from Sorghum bicolor roots, Mead, Nebraska, USA - 072115-40_1 MetaG | ecosystem: Host-associated > Plants > Roots > Unclassified | place: USA: Nebraska...
GATGATTTTTTTAAGCCTCTTGTTTAAAAAAACTTTTTTTTTAAGCCCGGGACCACCGGCATTTGTTTTACCAAAACTGGATCGGGAGGTATAGTATTATTCTTTTTCCCTACGCATCTGGGAAGGCATCGCTCGCAGTGCAACGACAACGCCCACGCACCACTCTTTCGTTCTTCCCGTGCACGTCCCCGACTTGGCCAGCATCTCGGTGCGCAGCTCAACTATCTCTACAGTGCTAACTAATCCTACGACGGAGTACGTTCACCCACCAGGCCACTACGCTCACCGACACGGAGGACCCACTTATTAAACAATTTGTGGGCCCCGTGTGCGAGAGTCAGAAGCCTCCCACAAGCGAGCCGGTTTTTGTTTCCTTCCCGCACCCACAACAACGGAAACAACGGCCTTCGTTTACCCCCCAAAAAGACCAACCGGAGCGAGGAGAGCAAAAAGGGGAAGAGAAAATGAATTGAAACGAACAGCGCGACCCGCGACGCGAGGGAACTCCCACCGGTCTCGGCGCCTCCGCGGCGGACAGCCTCTCCGATCTCGAGCGCGGTCCGCTCCGGCTCCTCCCTGCGTCAGCTCGCGAGGCCCTTGGAGCTTCGAGTCAGATCCGGGCGGGCGCGGCCCAGGGTGGCTCCGGTGCCGTTGAGCCGCGTGATGTAGGGTTTTCGCGCGCCGCAGAGTGGGACGGGGACTGGGAGCGATGGGGCGCCGGAAGATGTCCGCGGCGGCACCGCCGTCTCGGAGCTGGTCCAACGTTGGCGGAAGCGTAATCCCCGGTGAGATCCGTGGCTTTGTTCTATGTGTGGCGTTTGTGGATCGGCTTGGTTTCATGTCGAGCTAACTTAAGGGTGTTTGGTGACCATTCTAAATGAGGTGGTGCAATGAGTCCATTCCTCAAATTTGGTGGAATGACTCCATTCATAATACTAATTATTAGTTTGCGAGGAATGAATTATTAGGTTGCGAGGAATGAATTATTAGCTCGTAAGGATTTATGTGATGATGAATAGCCCATTCTATCCACAAACTAAGATGAGGAGTGAAAAGATGATGGACTAACCCATTTCTCAAACCAAACACCCTATTAGCTTTTGGTTTAGGCGTCGAGCCGATGACTAATGCTGTTTGTCTGTTTTCCTTTTATATCATGTATTTGTTTATTTTGCAGAACTTCGAGCGAAACACAAAATGGACTTGGAGAATTTGACGCTGACAAAACAGCCACTCAGAACATTGCATTTTTTCCTGTTAGCCATGTTACGATACTTGAAAAGATTAGCAACGTATATCCTGAGTAAGGGTGGTTTCTTCTTTCTCCTAATTGTTCTGTTGGTAGCTTCTGGAATCTTACTCGCCGTTTCGGATGGCCAGAATAAGAAGGTGTGTTGCATATCCTTCTCATGTCTTTGTCTTAATCTATGGGATATGGATAGTCATTTTATAAGAACAATGTTGTTGTTTTATTATAGCATCTTGGTAATGTATTTGAAGTTTTGAACGCTAATGTTGTTTGGCTGACAAGTATGCAGCATGTGCAGGAATTCCTTAATTATGCTAAATTTGTGTTGTGGTGGGCTTCATTAGGTGTGGCCTCGTCAATTGGACTAGGCAAGTTGTATTTTCACACCTCTCAACACTGCGTATTTTAAAATAAAAGCAAATTAATAAAATGTCGCTGGAGTTTACTTATTGACCTCTTTGGTCTTGTCCTACAAATATTTGGTTATCATGTCTTAAGTCTTAACTGTATAGTCAGTATGGTATGCTTGAAGGCTTTGAAACATATATTCTTTAATAATTTGGTCTTCGTTGCTGAATAGTGTATTAAAGGAATGATATGAGTGACCATCCTATGCCTGCTTAGTTCGTGTTTGCAACCATATTAGGATTTTATAAAGAAAACAGTTAAAGGTGGGCACCAATTGCCAGATTACATATCAAATACAGACAACAGGAGAAATAACTGGCACTAGCTTGAGTGAATAGTGGCTTTACTGTTTGCCTTTTTCATGCCATAATTATTTGCTTCTCAATATCTAGCTGTCACATGATCCAGATCCTTGCCAGTTTTTTTGTGAATGTTTCATCTGTAACTGATTCTTCATCAATTTCAGTACACTAGATTAGTTACCCTCGAACAATTTACTGTGCTGAGCTGCCGGCACCTTTTTTTCCTGCATGTACCTAGCTGTTTATGCAGAGCAGCCACATCAAATAAGTATGCAGAAAGCTGATCCCTTCTTTCCCTTATTTGGAAGGTTATTTATGGCCAGTTAGTCTTGATTCTTGAGACATTATTCTGTCAAGCTTCTGTAATGTTATTTAATCAATGCAAGTAGTCATGCCTTTTTTGCTAAGCATGGTCTGTTTGTTATCTGGATTTTACTGCCTACAATTAATGCTTGTTAAAGTTGTAAACTGGGACATGTAAATTTGGAATGTTTTATTGCTGCAACAGAGAAGCAAACTCATTTTCTAAGCTGATGATTTGAAATTTTAAATGCAGGTTCTGGTTTGCATACATTTGTGCTGTATCTGGGTCCTCATATTGCTCTATTCACTATTAAGGCTGTCCAATGTGGTCGAATTGATCTGAAAATGGCTCCATATGACACCATACAGCTAAAGGTTGGGCCATCATGGCTTGACAAGAAATGTTCAGAATTTGGACCGCCTGTGTATCCAGCATCAGCTCATTCAGTTAGGATCCCAGTCTTCGACTTACTACCTCAGATACAGCTGGAAGCAGTTCTTTGGGGAATTGGGACTGCGCTTGGCGAGCTCCCCCCTTATTTTATATCACGAGCAGGTAAAATTGCAATGCCTTTATTTTTCCGTCTAAAATTAAGTAGTGATTATTATATAGAGGAGTGGGCCTGGTGCAGTGGTAGATCCTCCACATGGGGTCTGGGGTCTCAGGTTCGAACCAGCCTCAATGCAAAATTGGCAAGGGAGCTGTCTAGAAACCTTTCCTAAACCCTACCTTTGCATGAACTTTCATCACTGTGTGTTATGCCTGTTCAGTGATATTCTATGCTATATTCCTCCACAACTTTTGCCAATCGCTGAACAGAAGTGTTACTAGCCTCTGTAGTGCTTCTAACTAAATTATCTCAACAACAACAGATACATCTTTCCTACAGTTTTACTATGTAGCATGCTGGCTTGCTGTCGCTGCATTCATTTAACTTTGATTTCATGTCCTTCTAGAGGCCCCTGAATATTTTTGCATAATCAGTATACGATATATTGCTATGTTGAGTTTTCCCCCTTAAATTCATAAAACTCATCGTATAACTGAATAATAGACCAATGTGCATAAGGCTGTGCCCATGCTGATTATTTAGGTAGCATTTGAGGTTCTGTGGAGTTTCAATTGTGTGATGGATTTTAGGGAAATAACTATTTAGAGGAATGTTGCCTGTGAGTTCTTGGGAAGAATTGGAAGGCTAGTTGTGGCATTCTGTTTCTGTTCTTTTAATCAGTTTGAGCTGCCTAACCTAAATGGATGTTGTGTCATGTTGCAGCTCGCTTATCAGGTAGCAAGTCAAAAGCTGTTAAGGAGCTTGATGCCGCTACTTCCAAAGAAGATGGGCCAGTATCATCCACTCTTAATCGAACCAAGCGTTGGCTTCTCTCTCACTCTCAACATCTCAATTTCTTCTCTATCTTGATACTTGCTTCGGTTAGTCTCCCATCTTCCATCCTTTGTTACCTAAGTTCTTCAGTGTGGATATTTTACACCCATAATTTATGAACCATTTGATTTTGTGCCTTCACAATTAATCTTTTTTGCACCTTTGTACCATGTGCAAGCTTTAGCTCCACATTTGAAAGCTGTCTAGATAAAATGACACCAACAAATAAGCGTATGGAACATTCTCTGTACAGCAGTTACCATAAGTTGCTTTGAAGGATTTTTATTCTATTTTTTTTAAAATAATTGCCTAATTTTGATGCTCGTATTAGGTTCCGAATCCACTCTTTGACCTTGCTGGTATTATGTGTGGGCAATTTGGTGTGCCTTTCTGGGAGTTCTTTTTTGCTACTTTGATTGGGAAAGCCATCATCAAGACTCATATTCAGGTGAGGTATCTAATCTTATAATATAATAGCCAGTAGTTATGTTTATTGTGATTTGTGTGTGCCTTTGTTCTACTTGTTGCCACACACTTTATTGTTAGCGTGTGTTCAATCATTTGGAGAGATTTCAATGATGGCTAGTGGTCTTTTTAATCTTTGAGAAGACATTCATTTAGTAACTTAATTAGATGGAAATGTTCTTCCATGTTGCATAGTTTCATATGCTTGTATGCCATCATTCTTATTGACTTGGATTCAAATTTTGAAATCTTACTTTTTATCTGAGAAAAAGCCAACAGCATAATGAGATTTAGACTTGATGCTAGTCTTGTTTATGTTAGGCCTTGAAAGCTTAGCTCTTTGGATATGATTTCAGCACAAACTATGTCAGGATTCTCATGAGTTGCTTTGATCTATTAGTAGGATGAGCGCTCAGTGAGTTGTGTCCTGTTTATTTCCCTATCCCCTGATTAATTCTTGAATTCCTACTTGCAATAAAATTAATTATAGTTCAGTAATGGAATACAATGTGATGATCTGGATTTGGTTTGATTCTGTAGGTTTATTGGGTATCCAAATTAGAGAATATAAAACCACCAAACTTTAAAATGAACTTCTATTTCTGAAGCACTCACTAAAATTGATTGTGATACTTCTCTGGTTAAGCTTATTATGGTACCTGACTTCCTGAATTTTTGAGTCATTTTTTTTGTCAGGTGGTTTTGACTCCAATACTGGTCTAACATGCATTATTTTTCTCTCTTGCAGACACTATTTATTGTGTCACTGTGCAACAATCAGCTCTTGTATCTTATTGAAAAGGAGCTAATCTGGATATTTGGTCACATTCCTGGGTTTTCTGCCACCCTTCCAACTGTGATTGCCAAACTTCATGCTGCCAAGGACAAGTATCTATCACCACCAGCGCCAGTCTCACCGTCCTCACAAATGGAGGTCAGTACCTTCAGTTTAAATCTGTGACAGTTTGAGCTTGAATGACCTGTCTTACCTGCCCATAATATTCATCTCAGTTTCTTATTGGTTCGATAATTGTACCATGTACAGGGGAAACAGTGGAATCTCTCTTTTACATTTGTCTGGAACTCTATAGTGTGGCTTGTGCTTCTGAACTTCTTCATTAAGATAATCACGTCAACGGCACAGGATTATCTCAAAAAGCAGCAGGATATGGAGATGGAACTTATTTCCGATTCCCCACTCCTGGACCATTCGAAAACTAACTAGTGGCACAGCTAGTGGTGTTTATTCACAGCCGCTAGCTGCAAAGATTCTCCTCTGTAGACTTGACTCCTGGGCTTCTGGCTAGGCCCCTGCAGATGATTTCAAGTTCCAACAATTAGTATTAGTAGTTATTCATCTGTACAGTGAACAAAATCATGGGCTTGGTTAACTAGTCAGGTGATGGCTGCGACCTTTTGTCATTGATCCTGTACTGGCAGTTTGTCGAGGAGTCATTCTGTTTATTTTTCGGACATCTACACGGATGAGCAGTAGGGATTGTTTATGGACCACGGTTGGCTTTGCCGAGATGTATCACTCATACCTGTTCCTATTTATTTTGGGGACTTGAAATGCAATAGAAACCCGGGAGGATTCAACAATGATACATCATTGTGTCAAGTTTACTGTGTGCATTTGGTTTGCAATTGGCGCCAGCAGGAGCAAGCGCACCTCATCGAATTTGCTAGCTCCGGAGCAGGTGGTGAATAGTCTCCGCAGAACAATACGAATCATGTTGCACTAATGGATATGATAGTTAATTATTAGTGTTATTTTTAAAGTACGAGTACCACAGATACGTTTTGCACCAGAATTAGCGCTGTCACCAAGAAATCGAGAAAAGCTCGTCATCTCACCAGAATCCAGACCAGCGAAAAACGCTGACGTGCAATCAGCGGGCATTCATCTGAACGTTTTCAAGGTATATCCTGGCCAATCAGCAGGTATATGAACAATCGAAGATATGAATCAGCAGTTTCGGCGTTCGGCTCGTCGTTCACTGTCACCTTGTGATTTGTCATGGATCGAAGCACACGTGCAGTGCAGTGCAGTGCAGCTCACTGGAGTCTGGATCTCTCGTGTCAGAGTGCGATTACACGTCAGCAAAAACCACGCTAAGCAAACTGTACCGCAACCTTTTGTGCTGTACGTACTGCTACTGCCGCTGGGAGCCCGGGACTCGTTAGGAGTCGTCGGGCGAAGACCTTTTCCACGGAACCAAACAACTGTGATAGGAGTAGAGAAATGTAGAATACAAGTAGAACGCGCATGACATATTACTGGCAGTCGTAGTGCGGCACGACGCCGAAAGTTGTAGCTGAGATCAATGAAATTTTTTCCAAAGTTAGGCCTTGTTTAGTTCACCCCGAAAACCAAAAAGTTTTCAAGATTTCATGTCACATCAAATCTTGCGGCACATGCACGAAACATTAAATATAGACAAAAACAAAAAGTAATCATACATTTTATCTGTAAATCACGAGACGAATTTTTTAACCCTAGTTAGTCTACAATTAGATAATATTTATCACAAATAAACAAAAGTGCTACAATATCAAAATCCAAAAAATTTTCACATCTAAACAAGACCTTTAAAGCTTAGTGCTCTCACGCGGGGAGGAGACGAAGACAGAAGACACCACATCTCCTGTTTACCAAGCGTTTCTAGCACGACTCCGATCAGAGTCACAGTCATTGTATACTTTGCATAAAAGGTCTCTCCTCGAGTAGGGCCTTGTTTAGTTCACCCCAAAAAGCAAAATCTTTTTAAGATTTCCCGTCACATCGAATCTTACGCCACGTGCATAGAGTATTAAATATAGACGAAAATAAAAACTAATTACACAGTTTACCTGTAAATCACGAGATGAATCTTTTAAGCCTAGTTACTCTATAATTGGATAATGTTTATCAAATAAAACCAAAATTGCTACAGTTCCGAAAACTTTTCAGTTTTCGGAACTAAACAAGGGCTAGTCTCGTGTGAAAAAGGCTGAAAGCAACAAATACAAAAGAGCGAACGCTACCTAATGCCGTGCCTAAGCTTCATTGCTAATCCAGACGCCGTGCCTAAGGGAGTTGTTTTTGTTTTTGCAGACCATTTTCATACTAGGGAGTTGGTCCACGGCGGTCCAGCGTTAGCCGCTGGCAGACGAAGGGCGGTTTGACTTGATGAAAAATCTGAAAGGAAGGAACAAAACTTGGGCATCTTCATAAAAACGCGGCAGCACAAACAAAACAAATCAGTCTCTGTCGAGTGTCGACAATCAAGCAAGAGGGCGGGAGGATTGCAGAATAAGAATCGCACTTATGTTGCCTTTTTAGATTTAGGTGATAAATATATCTTAGCCTTACCAGGCCTGTTATTGTAATCTACAGGAGTAATCCCTGAAAAGGGCTGGTCGTGTAGACGAACCATGTTTTCTTTTCAATATATATAAAAATGCACAACGCTTTTGCATATTCCAGAAAACGCATTAAAAAAAAAGAAATGAAATGAAATGAAAAGAAAAGGACAACTCTCTTCCAAAACGGTATAGGCCTTGTTTAGTTCCAAATTTTTTTTGGAAATCGACACTGTACTTTCGTTTGTATTTGATAAATATTGTCCAATCACGGACTAACTAGGCTCAAAAGATTCGTCTCGTCAATTCCGACCAAACTGTGCAATTAGTTTTTATTTTTGTTAATATTTAATACTCCATGCATGTGTCTAAAGATTCGATATAACGAAAAAAATTGCAAAATTTTTTTTGGAGTAAACAAGGCCATACTCCAAAGTCCAAATTCACATCAGGCCACTTCCAAAACACGAGCAGTTTCCTCGAAGATTCGCTACGGCCAAGAATGAAGCGTGTTCCCACTGCCACCGGTCGTGGCACGTCAGCTGAACAAGTATAAAGTAATGCAGGCTTTGGCCTTGTTTAGTTTCAATCTTTTTTGCAAAATGGGTATGATAGTATTTTTGTTTATATTTGACAAACATTGTCTAATCATAAACTAACTAGACTCAAAAGATTCATCTCGCAAATTACAAATAACTGTGTAATTAATTATTTCTTTTATCTATATTTAATGCTCCATGCATAATGCTGCAAGATTTGATAGGACTGGAATCTGAAAAATTTTGCAAATTTTTTTAAAAACTAAACAAGGCCTTTTGTTTAATTAAGTGGATGAAAGTTTTTGAGTACCGTATCATTTTCATTTGTATTTGATAATTATTATCTAATCATAGATTAACTAGCTTAACAAATTTGTCTAATTATGCAATTAATTATTTTTTATCTATATTTAATATTTTATATATGTGTCATAAAATTTGATATAATAGAAAAAATCTTGAAAAGTTTTTTAGATTTTGGATGTAGTTAAACAAGGCCGCACTAATGCTGCTGCTGCGGCTGCTGGCACGGAGCAGAGCGTGGATGCACAGATTTTTCGTAGGAAACATGGTGATTCTGGTTTCCTGGTGGCACGAGGCCGATCGAGTCGGCGAGTCCCCGAGCAGCCGAGCTCGTCCGTCCGTCGCCCACCCCACCACCGGAGCAAAGGCCAGTTCCGGTCGCAGGCAGCGTGTCAACTGTCACGTCATTCGCTAGCGTGGAAAGGCCTTTCGCCATGAGACGCGCACGAACGGTTACTTGGCACGTCCTTTTTGCGAACGTCATAGAAGAAGGCACTTCTGCAGCTGCTCAAGACGGCCCCGGACGGCTCTCTGCCACGGACGGCCCCTGCTCTCTGCCCGTGCCCCGTGTGCGAGACCCTGACTGAGTCCCTGACTATATAAATTGATTGACGAGAGATAGACTAATCAAGTCTCCCAACCCGGGTCCTGTCTGTCTTGGTCCCCATTCCAATCCAGCATCCACACCATTGCGAGAGATCATCAGAGGATCGCGTCCAGCCGAAGCTAAGAGGAGGAGGAGGAGGAGAAGGATCGGAGGCGGGGGATTGTGAGCGTGTGCTGATGGCGGCGGCGGCGGCTGTGGCGGCGGCGGCCCCGGCGGCGGGGACCGGCAATGTCGAGTTCATCCGCGCGCGCAGCGACAAGCGGGAGTACCGCCGCGTGGTGCTCGCCAACGCGCTCGAGATCCTACTAATCAGCGACCCCGACACCGACAAGGTCCGTCCCCGTCCCCCGTCTCCGGCCGCCGCCGTTCGCCTTCTCTGCTCCTCTCTCGCAGAGCGCCGCGAAAGCGAGGAATGCTTGTGGGCTGAAGGATCATATTATTTGCGCGATTGATTTGGTTGCTAACCTCTCTCTCTGCTTCTCGCTCTGCTCAGGCGGCGGCGTGCATGGAGGTCGAGGTGGGCTCGTTCAGCGACCCGGAGGGACTTGAGGGCCTCGCGCACTTCCTCGGTGAGTTCACTGATTCCACTCCTCTCCTCACTTCCTCAGTCCTCCTCATCCCCTCGCTCATCTCGCTCTGCTCGTTGCCAACGCTTCGGTTTCGCCTTCGATTCGTTGCGTGCTCGTGCTGATCGAATCAGCAGTCTGATTCGTGTTGATTCGTGGAGTGAGGATCTGGTCTAGGGCTGTAGCCAATGATTGGGTTGGGGATTGCAAGCTGCGCCTGGCCCCAGCGCTGCACTTTCGCCCCTGCGATTCGCTCGATCGCTCGCGTGCGGGCCTGGCTTGGATCTCCTTTTGTGATCCGGCTGCGGTCTCGAATTGCCTCTTGGCGAATCACGGAGATGCCAACTTGGCTACTAGAGCTGCCTTTGTTCGTGGTGCTTTCCTCGGTCAAATGATGACGTTGCGTACTTTCAGTCAAGTCAATGGATGTTCCTTTTGTAGGTCGGCGTCTTCTGTCCGTCGGATCAAACAACTGACGGTTTGGATGCACAGCATATAATGATATAATCAGCGCAAGAGACCTGTGCTTGTTTTTGAGAGCGTCCATGATGATTGATCCTACGGCCTGTACATGCATCCCTTCCCTTGTGTCCCAAGCTTCTTTTGGCCAGGGCCCAGGGGCAATACACCATTTTTCTCACAAGTTTTAAAAATTGTGGGTGATGTCAGTTTATAAAGTCTTTAAGGGTAACGTAGTAAGTCGCCAGGTCGGTGACACTATTGAATCTCATCATACTATGGAGCGATTCAGGAATTGTTTACTCAGGACAGGACCTTGTTTTCCAAATAAATCCAAATTGCTCCTGGACCTTGCTGCCTGGTAGTGGTAGGATCCTTGGCAGCTTCCTCGCTCCTATATTTATATGATGGATGGGGGACGCCGGGACGGTCACGACAGTTCGTGCAGATCTTTATGTGTAGTTGTGTACACTGCAGCGGGCGGGTGAGTTTCACTAGTCACCGCACAAAGTTAAGTGGCACTGTGGTACACGTTGTGGGACTACCAATTACGCAAGCACCGAGCACTTGCAGGATTGTAACCTTACTCTGTATTTGCCATGCATGCAAGGCAACCTGACAGTCTACGCTAGAGGGGAGTGTTTTTTTTTTTGGCACAAAGTGTTGCTGTAATCTTGAAGAGACAACATCGCCTAAAAAGATGTTTGATGGATACCAGTGTCAGTGAACCAAAATTCATTTCCTTCTAATCATAGTCATGATTTCTTACCGTCTGTTGTAATGTCGACAATACACTATCTGTTTCTTTGTTTTCTTCCCTATCTTGGTATTGAGTTATTACCATGGTCTTGCTTACAGAGCACATGCTATTTTATGCCAGCGAGAAGTATCCTGGAGAACATGAGTACACGAAATATATCACAGAGGTACATTCTATTCATCAATTCCAATCCAAGTTTGGGGGTGGGAGAGAGGTGGGGGGGGATTCATTCTCATTTCATTTTGCAAAAAGGTTTCATCCTTTGAGTTCAACAATTAACACAAATCACACAACCATATAGATTTCGATTAGTTTGACTCAGTTGCAGTGTGCTCTACATGATTTTAGAAGCGGAGCCTGTCATAATGTGGAGAAAAGACGAGAGGAAATGCTTTTATTAGACAGGTGGCGTTTTATGACTCGTGTATTGTTCAGGGAACACTGTTTGTAAGGTTGTACCAAAAGGCCATAGGGGCATGGTGGTTAGAGTACAACTCAAATGGTTCAACGTACCAGTCTTACCATAAATTAGTAATGCAAATCTATAGCCTGCAGCTCGTCTGTGTATGGATATTTTGGTGGTGTCTTGTTACCCTTACATGGCATGGCAAATGCTGAAAAAAGGCAATAAAAATTTACTTTCATAAGTCAGTGAGTTGCTAAGCTCTCCTCTCTACACCTCGGACAGTTTCCTGCCTGGAATTCTGTTATATGATTTGTTTTGAAGTTGACTGTTACCTTATATTTTTTAATAATATTCCTGGCCACTTTTAGTGTACATTGGTTACAACTTTGACTATTTGGTATGGTGTAAAAATACCAGCATGGTGGCTCTTACAATGCATATACAAGCTCAGAGACAACAAATTTCTTTTTCGATGTCAATGTGGACAATTTTGAAGAAGCCCTAGATAGGCAAGTTTCTTGTTGAGCAGTATTTTGTTCTCAGGTTATCTATGTATGTTGGATAAGCTTCTGAGTTCAGTTCTGCATTACTGCATGGTTATTCATTGAATAAAAATGTGGTTATTTCTGGTGCACAGATTTGCTCAGTTCTTCATTAAGCCACTGATGTCACAGGATGCTGTTCTTAGAGAGATAAAAGCTGTTGATTCTGGTGAGCAGTTGTTTTGTGCGTGGTGACTATTTGCATTTGATAATGCATATCCTTCTATTTGTATTGCAAATAAAATAAATACTAATCCTTGGTTCCAAAATGTAAGTCGTTTTAGTTTTGCCCTAAATCAAACTACGTTATCTTCGACGAAGTTTACAGAAACATGCACCAACATCTACAATATAAAATAAATGCACGACCAAGACATATCCCATGGTGGATTTAACAAAACTAATTTGATGTTGCAGATGTTGGTGTATTCTTCAATTAACTTGCTCAAAATTAGAGAATTTTGACATAGGGAAAAATCAAAATTACCTTATATGTCTCAAAGCAACTAGCTTTGATGGTTGATTATTTTTATACTAGTCTGAGCTAACAACCATAATAACTATAATTTGCAGTAAAGAATTCCACATCCTGTCTAATTTGTCTATTTTATTTACCTTACAGAACACAAGAAAAATTTGTTGTCTGATGGCTGGAGAATGTATCAGGTACTTGGAAGTTCAGCATTGTCAGTTCAAGATACATCAGCTAATAATTTTGCATTCCGTGCCATCTCTCTATCAGGAATAGCAGTCAGTAGTGCATAAAGGCATTTTGAGTACACAATTTTCTTATTTGCAAGGTGTGCTTCTATATATTAATAAAATAACAGTTTAAATCTTTAAGGCAGTCATAATTATGTTACAAACAGAATCAACCATAGTTTGCATTATCGAAGTTTTGGTTCTCTTAATATCCTAGTTTATCAAATTAACTTTACAAGTTATGCTTCCATATTATGAGAACACCACTGTAATTTTTTGTAGCAATCATACTCACTTTGGAACAAGAATCAACCATACTTTTCATTATCTAAGTCTTGCTTATCCTCAAAATATCTTCCAGTTTTCAAACTTACCAGTTCACTTTAAAGTTTTGATCCAAAAGCCATGCTACATTGTGGCCTCAGTTTCTTTCTTTTTTAACTCTCACAGCTTCAAAAGCATCTGGCTTCAAAGGATCACCCTTACCACAAATTCAGTACAGGTAAGAATGCTCTATGTTCAGATAAGTTGCATGGGTACTCATTTTGGCAGCTTATTATCTTTGTTAGTTGTTGGACCTAACTAGTTTGGGAAGCAAGAATTATGCAAAGGAGAAGAGCCAAAGGAGCTAGTTCTTATATAGGCATTTAGGTCTGGCTGCTTCAGTAAACAACATAGCTACAGTAACCAACTTTCTATCAGTACTTTTTTCTCTCTCTGGCACAAACACAGCTGCTATTCATTGCATTAGAAGCATAGATCTCAGACTGTTATAACTCAGTTCAAGCTAGCAATCTAGGGACATCTTCTGGCCATGCATTATTGTGTATTCATGGGAATTTTCAATCCCAAATATGTAATGAGTTTTGGATTTGTCATTTTGATTTTTCGAATTTTCCATTTAATATATCAGGAAGTTGGGAAACACTAGAAACTAAACCAAAAGTGAGGGGCCTGGACATCAGACTTGAACTTCTGAAGTTTTACGAGAATTATTCAGCGAACCTTATGCATCTTGTTGTTTATGGAAAGGGTAAGTATTGCAAATTAGTACATTGGAGTACATAAGCCTATTTGTTACTGATAAAATGATTTTGCAGAGAGCCTCGATTGCATTCAGGGCTTGGTTGAGCGTATGTTTAGTGACATAAAAAACACTGATCAGAGAAGTTTCAAATGTCCAAGTCATCCTCTTTCAGAGGAACATTTGCAGGTAGAATATGGAATGCTTGACAGTTCTATTTGTCAGCGCATTTGACAGTTCTAATTGTTAGAGAAAATTGGTTTAATGATGGCAAATGTGGGTGATTTCTCATATATACAGCTTCTTGTCAAAGCACTACCAATAGAAGAAGGGGACTATCTAAGAATTATATGGCCAATTATACCTAGCATCCAGTTTTACAAAGAAGGTCCTTGCCGTTACCTGAGTCACCTCATTGGCCATGAAGGCGAGGGGTCCATCTTCCATATTATAAAGGAGCTAGGTAAGTTTGCTTCCACAGTTGGTTGTTTTGCTGACCTTATCCACTCGAGATATATAGTTGTGTCATCCTTTACTTGTCAACCTGTAACATATCTAATCTGACTACTGTAGGATGGGCCATGAACTTAATGGCTGGAGAGAGCACTGACAGTAATGAATATTCCTTTTTCTCAGTAAGCATGAGGCTCACTGACGCTGGTCATGGTCAGTTTTGATCCATATTTGCTTACTTGAAGTAGCATAACTATTTTAATTTGAAGCACTTAGATATTACTTAAGCGGTTAAGCCTTTTATGCTGCAATGATTGTACATTGTAGAACACATGGAGGATATTGTTGGGTTGATCTTCAAATATCTTCATCTATTAAAAGAAGATGGAGTCCATGAGTGGATATTTAATGAGGTAATGGAAAGGGTGATGGCTTACATATCAAGTAATATTATATTCGATGAATTGCTTGTTTTCATGTTATCTTTTCCTTTCACAAAACATTTAGAGGTTGTTTGTTGCCAATACCGGTTGATAAGTCATAATATCAACTCTTCTACATGTGATTAGCATCTTGTGGAACAAATTAATTGATTTACATTCGGTTACACAAAAAGTAAATGCTAATATTGTCATTTTCTAGCTTGTGGCGATAAATGAAATGGAGTTCCATTATCAAGACAAAGTCCATCCAATCAACTATGTGATGCATACTGTCTCAACTATGCGGGTATATTTCGCTACAACCTATAGCATGATCCAGCTTTTGCAGTTATTTCTAATATAAATTTATCCTTATAGATAATATATTGTCTTGTGGTATTCTCTTTCATTGACAACACTAATCAACAAACATTCTACTGAGTACAATTTCATTATTGTGTCAGACATCTGTTGAACTGTAACTGTTCATTATTATCCTTAGACTTCAGTTTCAAATACTTGTAAGCTGTATTGCAGTTGTTCCCACCAGAAGAATGGCTAGTTGGAGCAGCATTACCATCAAAGTATGCACCACAAAGAATAAATATGATACTCGATCAACTATCACCTGAAACAGTAAGGTACGCTCTGCAGTCTGCCATCTATATCATTATCCTTGTAAACACATATACATGAAATGATTCTTTTCTAATCTAAGATATAAAAGGAGGAGAGTTTGTAAATCAAGCAATAGAATCAAAATTATCTTCCCTTTTGCCACTTCCGTTACTGATGAGTATGCAGATCAAAAAGAAAAAAAAAAAGGGAGCAGAAGCTGTAATAAACTTTGTCAACTAGAGTACCTTCTTCAATCTTATAGTTCAGCTAGCAGTAGGAGATACATTAGTAACTCTGGCAAATCTTGTGAAATCTCCCTTCCTGTCACTGGGGGCCAAATACAAAAGCCTACTTGCAGTAGGAGATACATTCGTAACTCTGGCAAATCTTGTGAAATCTTGGTTTATGATTTTGTTCATTCACATATGCATATATGTATCGGAAAATGTTGGGAGTTGATGGAACTGTGCCCGGATGTATACTGTGTTTAATTTTGTAAAAATATGATCTGGGAAGCTCCACATGCTTAGTGTAAGCACGTGTTGGCCTAGCTATCTTATAATCCATACTCACCCACCCACCCCAAAAAAAAGACCAAGGACTAACTTGGTGGCTTTATATTAAGAGGAAAATAGGGCACTCAAATTTGCCTTGACAAGGACTTGACCTCAGTCAACTGACTCTTATAGTCCATACAATTTGGGTAACTCTTTCAAAGGTGGTAGTTAAAATGTTAATCCCAGTAGCTGATTATTCCACTTCAGTTTCATATAATTGAATTTGTTTTCCATGTACTTTGCCCATTGTACCATATGCATTTGTTCTTTCTTTATGCCTTCTTTCTCTTTATTTAGGATATTCTGGGAGTCCAAAAAATTTGAAGGATCTACGAGTTCTGCTGAGCCCTGGTACAACACACCATATTCAGTTGAAAATGTCACTCCTTCTGTGATACAGGTTCACCTTTTCAAAAGTCCCATTTTCTTGTATTCCCTCATTGAATTCATCTTATTTCACCTAACCTGTTGATGTGCTAACATATTGTTATTGATTTTCTCTACTTGACAGCAATGGATTAAAAAAGCTCCTACTGAGAAACTCCATCTCCCAAAATCTAATATCTTCATACCAAAGGATTTATCTCTTAAAGAAGTGCATGAAAAGGTCGGTTTTAGAGTACCTCAATGCTAACATCATTGTACTTTTTTTACTCGAACATGCAGGAGAATCATCTGCGTACTCATATTCATTTGAAATCGTTGGGACCTTGTGTAGTAAATAACTCTAATGAAAAGGGTAATGTTTTACCAGGTTATTTTTCCAACAGTGTTAAGGAAGAGCCCACTTTCACAGTTGTGGTATAAGCCTGATATGCTGTTCTCCACACCAAAGGTTCACATTATCATTGATTTCCACTGTCCATTATCCAGCCACTCCCCTGAAGCAGTTGTTGCTACTGAGCTCTTTGTTGAATTGTTAGTAGATTATTTGAATGCTTATGGTAAGCACGAATCTGTAAATTTGGTGTACTTTTATATTTTTCCATGCATAGCAATCAATTTAAAGAGTACTGCCAACTTTAAGTTCATGTATACTATCTGCATTTTTTGCAGCTTATGATGCTCAAATTGCTGGTTTATTCTATTCAATATATCTTACTTCAGCTGGATTCCAGGTATTTTTAAGTTACTATGATTGCTTATATCTTCAGTGCACACTACTAACAGATATATGCTTCGCATTTATAATTATCATGCTGACTGTTGAAATTCTGTTGCAACGTGAAGTTACTGCTATTATGCTAATTTCTGTTAGAACTCTCCCATTTAACTTTAAATGTTTGCCAAAGGTTTCTTTAGGTGGTTACAATGACAAGATGAGAGTTCTCTTAAATGCCATACTAGTGCAAATTGCGAATTTTGAAGTTAAGCCAAACAGATTTTCTGCCTTGAAGGTAATATGTGGATCTTATTACTTTCGTTATTGTTCCCTTTCATAATATTTCTAAGCCGCATTTAACCTTACAGATGATATGTCAGATTTGAGTTGTTGACATGATATTCCATGGACCCTATGCTCTGCATGTGTGTTATTCTTATTCATTATTGAGATATATTTGTTGGCTTACAAGGAAGTTATGGCAGGCTTCCAAAAATCATCTAGCTAAATAGAAGGTCTTTACACTTAAATTTAGTTTATACAAATGAAGCGATCTAAAATAATTCTTTTTATTTTGGTGTCCAAGTTATGCACCTAATCATGCAGTATTACAGTCTTAGTCAATACCTATTAGAGATGCTAATAAATGTGACCTCCTTCCCAAATTATAGGTTGTTTTGGCTTTTTCTATCTAGATTCTAGACATATCGTATATCTAAGTGCATAGCAAAAGCTATGCATCTAGACAAGCCAAAATGACCTATAATTTGGGACGGAGGGCCTAGCTAACAAAAAGACACCACAATTTGTGCAGGAAAAAAAAAGGCTATTAAGCATATATCCTATTAATCAAGCCCGTGCCTAGGATTTTGAGGCCTTGGTGTGTGAAACACAAAATGTGACCCTAAACTAGGGAAATACAAATAGCTGGTATGTAGTTTCTAACTCTACAAGACGTGGAAAAGTAATGAACTTTTTGTTTCACGTTTCACAAATAGAACAAAGCTAAATTAAGAATAAAGTGAAGTTCATGTAACCAATAAAGGATGTAAGTTTTGAATGTGATCAAACCTTGATGCAAATTTGTTGACACAAGGTCAATAGAATTGAATCCCTAAGCATCCACGTCCAGGATGCAAGAAGCCATAAAGATATTACACACCGTCCAGAGTAGTAACAATGCGGGTTTTGGCCGTATGTGGAACCTAACCCATACCTTGGAGCAAATTTTAGGCTTGACATAACTGGACTTAGTGACTAAGTAGTGATTGGGGGTCCTTAATTTTGGGGGGGCCTGTGCTATCACGCAACCATGTCTAGTTCCAAGGTTTAACTGTTTTGTGTTGGTGCAGTTTTTTATGCATTCATGCATAGCAAGTGGCACATTGCATCATGATTATGATGAAATAGAGCAATATGCACATTTCAAAAAGGCAGTGATGCTAAGGATTATCGTAATTTCTTATGAGTAATTACTGACCAACATCTTAAATCTCAGGAAACTTCTGTCAAGGACTACCAGAATTTCAATTTTCGACAACCTTATTCTCAAGCTTCATACTATGTCTCTTTGATATTGGAAGATAAAAGATGGCCTGTAGCTGAGAAACTTGAAGCTCTTTCTAAGCTTGAATCAGATTCTTTTGCAAAGTTTGTACCACACCTACTGTCGAAAACATTTTTGGAATGTTATGTTCAAGGTTTGGCATTTGTATCGATCATAGTGTTTATTTATTTATGTGTGTCTTGAGTGGAAAATATTTCTAATTGCACGTTTACAATTCTCCTTGTAGGGAACATTGAACCAAGTGAAGCAAAATCTGTCGTAGAAGAGATCGAGAACACTATATTTAATGCCCCCAATTCTTTGTTCAAATCCATGTCTCCATCAGAATATCTGACTAAAAGGATCGTCATGCTTGAAAATGAGTTGAAATGCTACTACCAAACCGAGGGATTAAACCAGAAGAATGAAAATTCATCAGTTATCCAATATATACAGGTATAGATGTCTTCTTTTTTTTTTCTGAAAGAAGGTATAGATGTCTTGTGTCCTTCCATGCAGTAAAGGCCTGTTTGCTTTGTGGACTGGACCTGTCTGGCGCAGGCAGCTCTCCCAAGCAGGGCTGGATGAAGCTGCCTTGGTGGTGCTGCCCAGGCCAGGTTCCCAACCAAGTGCAATCATACCTCCATTTTTAAATATATATTACGTTTAGGACAAACTATTTAGTTAAAAATAAACTAAATAGTTTGTCTTAAGCGTCATATATTTGAAAAGGGAGGGAAAATTAATCAAAAACTTAAGTGATTGGTGGTTTGTACTTTGTAGCTTTCATTAGATTCAGCAAGTTTTACCCCATTTATTTAACATTTTAAAGCTGTGATACAATATTATGCTTACGTCCAAACTAATATCAAGTACTCAAACTCAACAAGAATTTATTTATTAGTTAGAATGACTTAAAGGAGTCTTCTCTGACCCATAGTTAATGTAAGAATTTACTCTCCCTGGTTCAGTATATCTGATTTTCTGATTATATATGGAATTTACCTTGCTAGGGACATTCAAACTAACTGTAAGCATTCCAGATACTAAGTATCTTTAATATATTCAGGTGCATCAGGATGACGCCATTTTGAATATCAAACTTGAGCTGTTCTCTCTAATAGCAAGCCAGCCAGCCTTCAACCAGCTACGAACTGTTGAACAACTTGGGTATATAACAAGTCTTTCTATGAGGTATATGCTTGAGGTTACATGTACTGCTTGTCAATTTCTCCTTTTAGGAATAACATGAAGATTTAGTTCACATTTGAAAATTGAAATATCATTTAGATCTTAGCTTTCAATGATTGCGACATTCTACAGATTCGACTATGGAGTCCTGGCACTCCAGGTTGTTATCCAGTCCACAGTAAAGGTACACGTGAACCTAGAGTAGTTTATTCTTTCTTTCTTTCTTTTCTTTGGAAAGAACCTACAGTACTTGTTGCTCCTGCTGATACTTTGTTGGATGCCTAGGATCCTTCATACCTTGATGGTAGAGTTGATGAATTCTTTAAGATGTTTGAAAGCAAAATCTATGAACTCTCCGACAAGGATTTCAAGGTTAGTGGTTTGCATTATGGTTTCCCGTTCCATTCACGCCTAATGAACTTTTCCAGTAAACCATGTGCTTTGCAATGCAAAATTGTTGTTCCATTAAGTATATCATGCAACACTCTTTAACATCTCCACCATTGGATTGAAAGAAGCCACATCCACCAGAACATGTGGACCTAGATAGTGGATCAAAAGGATGGGAAACTATGGGTTTAAAAAAACAGAAATATTACGTGATAGTCTAAGTTTATCCTCATTTTTTTATTTTTCCTGTAATGTTGGACTATTTGTATGCTCATAACCAAAGGACATTACTTCATATCACTGGACTAGATCTTTTTGTGCTTGAAGCATTGACATGGGCTTTGTTATTTCAGAGAAATGTGAAATCACTAATTGATTCTAAACTGGAGAAGTTTAAAAACTTATGGGAGGAATCTCATTTCTACTGGGGAGAGATTGAGGCTGGAACTCTAAAGTTTGATAGAGTGGAATCTGAGGTAAGTGTTCTCCTTTCAGCAACAATGCCTGTAAAGGAAATTGTATCAAGTATAAAGCAAACAGGCTGTAGCCTTTCAAGTTAACAGATAATACTGTAATAGTTGAAAATTTTCACGAAATTTATAATTGTCGCTAGCTTATATTCAGAGGAAACAGAAATAAGAAGATTGTGCCAGTAATTGTCAAGATATATGACCGTTGCTAACAAATGTAACAGGTGGCACTGCTAAGAGAGCTCAAGAAAGAAGAATTCATTGAGTACTTCGACCAGTACATAAAAGTGGACGCACCTCAAAGAAGGACACTAAGCGTGCAAGTCTTCGGCGGCAACCATTCGGCAGAATTCAAGAAGGCGATCGCCGAAGCCGATCCGCCCAAAATGTACAGAGTTACAGACATATTCGGCTTCAAACGATCGAGGCCGCTGTACAGCTCACTCAAGGGAGGTCCGGGCAGGATCACCATGGACTGACAGCCATCATGCAGCTATTCCTGTACTTAGTGTAATGGCCTGTGCATATATACGCATGAATTCGATTCTGAATCCTGCATCAGATTCGATTGCACGATTGATGCTATTCTTCACTGATTGGTTTTAACCAATAATCCACGACAGCGTATCACTTTCTGGGCAAATCCAGGGACCTGTATAAAGTCATGTGCACATGTCTCTTTGCATTTCTTCCGACAGCTATGCAGTCTGTACAGTTACATATCCACAGTGCACTAGAACTAGAAGAAGGCGCCATGAGGAGCTAGCCGACGCCGAGAGATGAACACAGCATCTACACACAAATATACAGCTTCAACCTGGCTCCCCGTGCCCGGCGCCGGCCGAGAACCGTCAAGGCGCCGCCATCCTCGCGTGCATCGCCGGCCCGGCTTCAGCACGCCCCGGCGTGTTGGCGACCGGCCGCCGGCGCCCCCACTCGAAGCCGCTGCGGTGCAACCGGCACCTGAACGAGCCCCGGTGCCCCGTGGGCGAGCACACGCAGTAGTAGTGCGGCGCCGCCTGGGCCTGACGGGCACGTGGCGCAGACGGTGAGGGCGACGGTGCCACGGCCGCCTGCCGCTCCCGCCGCCTGACCGCGCAGCCCGGCGGCAGAGGCGGCAGCCCCGGATGGCACATGCTTCTGGGCTACGAAAGGTGAGACGATCGGCAGCTCCACCGGCTATAAAACACGGAGGCGCCGAAGGATGGAATGGAATCGGGTTCCGGCGTTTTTTTTCAGGTGGTGGGAGATGACTAGACGTGGGAAAAAGGGCGGGGAATATTTGTGGGCTAGGGTGGTATACTGGTATGGTATGGTAGCCCGCAGGCGATGGTTTTGCGAGGCGGTGTGACGTGGAGGGAAAGGTGGGGTGCGTGGCCGCCCGGGAGAGGAGGGCGTGGCGCGGGCGGCGTCGGCTGGGATCGCGTAAGGACCGGTGCGGCCGTGGCAATTGCTTTGGTTCTTCGCTTCTTCCACGCGACCAGGGCGGAGACAGCACAGGAGACGGTAGAGCATGTAGTATAGCTCAGAACTGCACAAGCACGTACTACTTCCATCCTCCCGCAGCTTCTTTGCCACTTTGCGGCGGCGTTTCTTATCCTCTCGTTTCATCCGAGCCAACTGGCGTGGTGGGGCCCCACAGATTGCTTGGGACGTCCGTCTTGCAAAATTGACTATCGAGAAGCGGTATGTTGCGGGCCAGACACTGAGGGAGGGATGTTACCTCCCAGGATACCATGAAAATGGTGCTCATTTTTCTTGTTCATATTGGTATTTTTAATTTGGTGGAAATTTGTTTAAAAAAAATAGCTTTATATGGCTTGGTCGAATCAAAATAGCAAAATAAAATAGCAGGGAGCACGAGGCGTGGGCTTTGGACAAACGATGCCATCATGGCATCAAGGTGGTTAACGGGAAAGAGCAACAGTTGGGTAGTGTTGGGCTTCCTTTCTTTGCTACAAGAACTAGAGGCAAAGCAGCAAACGATCGTCCTCGTATGTACATTTCGTCGCGAAACTGCTA
>Ga0182004_10000676_pt1 | contig 22113 bp, 17 predicted proteins | sample Sormic07211540_1_FD_120479 | JGI IMG/M metagenome (GOLD analysis project Ga0182004, IMG submission 120479) | Endophyte microbial communities from Sorghum bicolor roots, Mead, Nebraska, USA - 072115-40_1 MetaG | ecosystem: Host-associated > Plants > Roots > Unclassified | place: USA: Nebraska...
ACTATCTAATTCTTTTGACATGCAAGGAGTCCACCTCAGCAATCCACTATCAACCTCACTATCTATTTCTCTTAAAATGCAAAGCATCCACCTCAGCAGTCCACTATCAATTTCTCTTGACATACAAGGTGTCCACCTCAACAACTTCTATCATTTGCATTAAGTACACTAGCACAAGAATTATGATATCTACATCAACAGGACACATCATCCACTATGGATACAATATCCACAATTATGCTAATAAAAGAGATATACTTATACTCATTCTTCATATTTGCGGCAACGCATGGAGAATCCTCCTAGTTTGCAATATTACCAAGCATTGGTGTTACTCGCAACTAAAAGAATTAAAAAAAATAGGAAATTATATAAACATGTGATGGTGTTGCCATAGCACTAATCGACATGAACTAACTAACAACCTTAGGTGTTGCTGGCCATACACCCAACCTCAATGGAGCACAACAATGAAAAGGATCAAACATGAACAATATTAATAAAGCGGGCGTGTGTGTTGATCCTTATCTGGGTAATAAAGAACTCTGCACTCTCGACCTGAATGGACTCAACAATGAAAGAGAGCATAAATGAGCAATAGAGTGGGCGTGTGTGGATCCTGATCTTGGTCAACGCCGGCGCTGCCGTGCGCCATGTAGGTTGACGGTCGAGGTGAGGCTGAGTCAACAAAACCACCACGCGAGGAGGGGAGAGCTTGCATTGGGGGTGTTCCCTTAGGCGCGGGGCAGCCCCTAAGGCATGCGTCCATGGCAGAGTGGCCAACAGAAGGATGCGGTGCAGATGCGGAAACAGATATAGTTGATGGGGAGGGAAGGCGCGATGGCACGATGGGGCGTGTAGAGCAGCGGCGTTGCCGGTAGGGGCGGAGAGGGAGCATGGAAATGGGAGGTTGCAGAGAGGTGGACGCATCAAGGATATTTTGGTGGCTTCGGTGGGGAATGGGGGAGAGGTGGCGTGGCGAGCATCCAACGTGTGTAGGGGGAACAAACGGTGAGGAGCAGAACACAGTGGATGAATAGGAATGTGGGTGTGTAAAATGGAAGGTGAATAGTGCACAATCACCAAGATTAAATGTCTTTATTGATAATGCAAGGACAAGCTCAAAAAGGCGACTCCTTATATGCGCTTAGGTGTGACTAGGCGATAGACGAAGCGTGTTCGCTTGACCTATAGGGATAGACATGCCCTAAGCAGTGGCAGTGCCGGTGGGGAGGTGGAGGGGTACTGTGGTGCCCTGAAGTCCCCACATGTAGATTCGGTGGATCCGGGGATGAGGCGCAACAGAACGCCGGTGGTAGAGGAGAAGCCAGGGACATCGTGCGGCGGCGGCGGCGGCGGAGGAGGAGGCAGCAGGGAGGAGGCCGGCGGTGGGGGATCTGTGGTGGTAGGAAGAAAGAGGCAGGCGGCTCGCGGCTATAAGAGACGTGCGACTTGTGAGGGTGCGGCTGGAAGGCGGTTTGTGGGCGCACACATCGGGCGACAGTGGGGGAGGAGGTAACGTCGACGGGGGAGGCGATTGCCGGTGGTGAAGGAGGCAACATTGAGCACTGGTGGCTGCGCGGGCGAGCGGCGTAGTCGAGTGGCAGGTGTGAGAGTCGAGAGGAAGAGAAAATGAAACATATTAGGGGAGGGGATAAGACTTTGGTGGAGGCTGCGGAGGAGAGTTGGATCATTAAATGAGTGTTTGAGCCTTTTCCTCTTCCGCCTCATTATACTAATCTTTTACTTTTTTATTTTCTTTTAAGTATATTTAATTATATATAGTCATCGTCTAGAAAAACGCTTTGAAATGCGTGTCTAGGCTCTAGGCTATGGATTTGCGCTTAGATTAACACTTTGTGCAAGAATGAATGTTGCATAGTCTAAACATTGTTATATATGATCCAGTATTTCAGATTGAATCACTGGACAAAAAGAAAAGAGATTAGTAATAACATTTTCTTAAAAACAGTAATTTTGGACCGGTTCATGAAAAAATGAAAAACTATTTATTTAAATTAGTGTTGCAAATAATTTGAATACAATTAAATCGGCGTTTTTTTTTGACAAGTAATTAAATCGGCGTTGATCGGACATAGTGGCACCAAAGGAAGGGGAAGGAAAATTAGAGTTCTAACTTTCTCGGAGGCAAAATGGTCATTGCATCCACTTATTTGATTTCATTACTGATAAAAGTGGACGGAATGTCGTAGAGGAAAAAAAATTCAACCACTTACACATATAACCGCTCATTTTTTATAGGAAATTATAAACTTTTTTTATAGCTGTAGAAAATTACAAACTTTGGCACGCAGGTAAAAATCCATTTCTTATTTTCTAACATTGCTCGACCCTTGGCCCGCTGCCTGGACTCGTCTCGCCCGGGGCCGATCTTCTCCATCCGCTCGCCGCGCCGCAACCCGGAGAGGAGACTGCGTTCGGTCGAGCACCACCTGGGGCCCAGCGTCCTCGCGACCATCTCCGGCACGGCGTCCGCCCTCTGCAGCCTCGGTGTCCCTGCGACCGTCGCTGCTGTCCTACTTCGCCACTCGCCACTTTGGCCGGCGACGAGCACCACCAGGACACTAGGTATTCCCTCCCCTTGGTCCTCCCTTCCTGCTGTGCGATGCCGTGCGCCCAAACCTTAACGTAGTCCATAGGTAAAACCGTGCGCCCAAACCCTAACATACTACTCGTAATCGGATCTGAATCGTATATGCATGTATTATGCCTACTAACTTCGATTGCTTTGCAAAAAATAGTGGGTGTACATGTGTACACCCATTCCGCCCCTGTAGATAACTCAGTGAGTTTCAGAATACACTACAGTGACTCACTCCATATGTGACTCGTGAGTCCCAGACTACTAGATCAGGGAGAGATTCAAGTGTCCTATGTTGTGCTGCTTTAGTGATTATTATAGTTTAGCTGTGCATCAACCAACACCTAGAGTAATGAATGTCTTGATTCTTGATGTCTGTCATGGCATATTTGCGATCTCATATTGGTTTTGGTTTTGGATTCTGAACTTATTTATTCGGTAAAAAAAAACAAATTTTATGAACTGACAATTGCTGTTTGCAACTCTAAATTCTTTAGAACAGGAGAACATGGCTACTTCAGATGTACAAATGCAACATTGTGCTGAAGATTCCGAGACTACAATCGAGATCAAAATCAAGACCTTGGATTCTCAGACATACAATTTGCGTGTGAATAAATGTGTAAGTTGATAATGCACATGTATCTCATAAGCTGGCTGTTTGTATGTTTTCTCTACATAAGTACATGCGTGTTATTTGCGCTATTATTTGTGGTTGCGTACTTTGGGTGAGAAGCTCAGGGATTTTGCATGCAAAATTTGTTCAGAAATACAGTGTTTTATGAATTAGTCCCTCCATCCCAAAATAATCGTTCGCCTAGGTTTTGAGGGGAAACTTATTACAGATGGCAGATGCTGCTGCTGCCCCCTACAAATTCTGTGAAAAAGGCTGACATGCTCCACTTCACACTGCAAGGGATAAGCTTCTGTCGGTTTTCTTTACCTTTCCTAAGTTGATTTTTTATTTCTTTGACTCATTCCACAAGGTTCTGGCTACTTCTAGCTAGTGCCATACGCCCATACCTAGGAACTCAGCCTCTTTGTTCATTCATTATGGGAAAAAATTCAAATCACAAGCATGCAAATAATATGGGATGGAGGGAGTATACATAAATGGCTAGTTTGCTCAATTTTCCCAAGTCACTTTTATAATATCCATCATATCCAATGTTTAATCATTTTTGTGATGTAACATGTTGATCTGAGGCATTTGGAGCAGCACTTAATTCCAGTCTGTAAATTTCAGAAATATTTAATTGTGCATGTAAGATTCTTGATTAAATATTCTTTACTCATTGTGATATGGTTGGTTGTTCCTCAAATTATGTTGAATTAGCACAAAACCATAGCGATTAACTTCTAATCAACACAAGTACACAACTTCTTATAAATCAGACTGTTTGAAAATTCAATTGTACCTTGTAGCTAATTGTTTTCTGGGTAAGTAGCTAGCTTGTGGTCGTTGGAACTTGGAAGCAAATAGCTCTGATAGTTTCGTCTGGGGACCTGGATATGTTTGTGCACATGGCCTTATGTGAGACTGCACACTAGGATAACTTTGCAGTAGCTAACCCTTAACCTCGGCTAAGATCACAACAAGAAATGAAATTAAAAACCAAAATAGTTTTTTGGTGATTACATGCTAACCTATGCGCTGTTCCTCCATGCATTTACTATTTTACTGGTGATATTACATATGTTTGTATCTGCAGCTTTGAAACTAGAGGGTGCATGAAATATTTTTCATGTCTTTTTTTTGTTTGTCAAGGCAAGCCACATGTTACTCCATTGTCCCATTTACAGGTACCAGTTCCTCTGTTGAAAGAGAAAATTGCTACTGTAACTGGAATATTGTCTGAACAGCAACGCTTGATTTGTCGTGGGAGAGTCTTGAAGGATGATGAACTCTTATCTGCTTATCGTATCCTTATCTACTTAGTGTTTCATTCTTACCACAGTAAATACTAAATAATGCCATATCTCTGAAAATTGCCTAATTATTCAGTGTTGGGGTTTAATCTGTTACTACTTTGCAAGACAACCTGCTTTGTTTTTTCCATGGCTAAGTTTTTTCATTTGGTCATTTTAGTTTCAAGTATTACCTCCAATCGAAAATTTATAGATTTTGAAATTTTGCTAGTTAAATATTTTTAGTTCTAACATCAATTGTGAAGGTAGATTGACAGCATAAGATCGATAATTCTGTTTGATATATCATATTTTTAAAGTGTCATGTCCTATCTGGTCAGAGGGAACCTATGGTTCATGCTGATGAGATTGTTGGGAATGAATGATGTTATTGGTGATGTTGTTAACGTTTTAAGTGAGTGCAATTTTTTTTAAGAAATTTCTTTCCCTAATACTCCCTCCATTTTTTATTAGATGTCGTATTAGCTTTGTTCTAAGTCAAACATTTGTATGTTGGACCGATTTTTTTTTTAAAATATATAGATTCATGACATAAGATTTATGTTTTTAGATTCACTATGAGAAATCCTTTCATAATATATAATTCATATGTGGTGAAACTATAAGGATTTTTTAAAATAGATGGTCAAAGATAGTAATGTTTGACTTATGACAAAGCTAAGATGACATGTGAAAAAGAACGGAGGGAGTATGTGAGATTAAATTTACCAAATTGATAGAGTCATCGTGTTATGAGTGTAAATGGATTGGATACAAATGAACAGTGCCTCAACAACATTTCGTATTTGAATTTTGTAATGATATAAATCAGAATACGAATGTCCTGAAATATGACTTAAGCAAATATCAATATTATGAATAAAAAAAATTCATAATTCAGCTGAAAGCAGAATCTCGGTAACTTGTGTAATGGAAAGATACAGATGACAGTCTATTCTGTGAATAGTACGCTTAATCTCATTTATTCTGTTTCACTTGAATAGGGACATCCATTATTTTTAGATGAGGAAATTACTCATGTCATTTATCGAATATATTGCCTTTCCTTAACAACATTTTTAGATGTCGAAGATGGTCATACATTACATCTTGTTGTTAGACATCCAGGCCAGTCAGCTACATCTGGAAATGCAGCAACTGAAGGTTTGTAAACTTAAGAATTGTAAATTTATGGAGTTTTGTTAACCAGTTAAAAGCTATCTAGATCTAGAATCAAGAAAGCATCTTTTTTATGTTGAGTTAATTGAATATTGCTTTCAAAGAAATACTATTGTTCCTGCTGTCTGGCAAACCTGTTGAATTAAGTTGTTAACATGTTTGCTAGCATCATCAGGCTTTTCCTGTCTCCTTATCACTTGTTTTGTTCACATGCTGTAGAAGTGTTTTGGTGGCTTAAGTCCTTTGAGAAACATTTTGGTCTTCATGGCATGACCATCAAGTTCTAGGGTTCTGGTGTCCAACAAGAACTAGGGGAGAATCCCCTTGTGTTTGAACAATTTAGCATGTGGAGGCAGCTTCTACGGCAACACATTTTAGTTTTTGTATTCAACTAATAGTCTGATACTCCCAGTGCTCCCAGATATGCAAAGTATTATTAGCGTGTCTGTTTTCTTGTAGGAACACACAATTTAACAAATATGTCATACTAACAGGTACTGCCTTAAGGTTTAGTGTTAATAGGTTTGCTGTTCAAGTCATGCTTGTTTTATTTACGTCTAAGTTTACGCAGTACAGGCTAGTGTTCCAAAGGCGTTGCCTTGGCGGAAACAGTGGTGTCTTGTTGCCTAGGCGTCCAGGCAGACCCAGCACTCGCCTGGATGCCTAGTTGCCTTTTAAACACTGGTACAGGCGATTAAGTCAATATAGTAGTATTAACATTGAAAGTTTTTTTCACCTTTTGTGATTTAGATATTTCCATATCTGGTCAAGCACCCTCACTATATGGCAACTAATGCACTCTCTGCCACAGCTTCACTTCGGAGCTAAGTTAAACTATCTGTTATTCACAGGGCTTATCTCTGATGGTCCAATCTTTGTTGGACTCCTTCCAAATAACACTATAGCCTGTAACATGTCTGGACTGAGCATTTGTAACATAATACCATATTAACCGTTACATTTTCATGGTGCATCTTCCAATTTCCAAATATTCCATGTTCACTTCTGGATACTAACTTATATGCACTGTAAATTGGTACAATTTTACAGCGAACACATCAAATTCTGGCCGTCGTCGTGGACCTACAGTGGCAAGAAGTGTAGTACTTGAGGCTGTTAATGTGGATCCTGGGAGCAGTGAACTCCCAGCTTTTGTTGCGCAGGTGAGAGTAATTCCCTACATGCATTGAGGCGTTCTGTCCCACCGTTCTTTTGCTGAAGAACCTATAAGTTTGACATATAGCTTGATTATGTTCAAATCTGTCTTATTCTGTTGATAGATTCTCCAAAGTGTGCTTGGAACAATTAATGCACAATCTTCGGTAATCCAGTGACCTTAAAGTAATTTTAGATTATTTATTTAGATAGAAACTTGCTTTAAAATAATTTCTCTGATGCCAGGGTACACCAGCATCTTCTGACACCAGACCTTCAGATCCTGCACAATCTTCCATCCCAAATACTGTAAGAGTTGAACTCGACCAGCAACAAGCTCCTCTGCTTTTCCAGTCTGAACCAGCACATGAGTCATCACAACCAAATGTAAATATTCATCTGATTGTTGTCACATGCTCATCCTGATTCCAAAAAGGATGTGTTTAATTTATGTATTCCTTTGTTGTAGGTCATCCCTGATGCTTTGACAACTATGTCTCAGTACATTGATTTTATGAGAGACTCATTTAGGAGGGAGGGCTTTAATCTTAATGGTCTGATTTTATTCTTCTGTGAGCTACATCCATCATGTAATCCACTTAAGATTTACCTCCATTTCTCTTCTTCTACAGGACAAACAGAGGATAATGTGGAAAACAGAACTGCAGGAAGTACTACTAGTGTTGGTGGCACTCAAAATCAGGAAAGCCAGCCTGAATCAGCTGCGCTTGGGCTTCATAATGCATCATTGCTAGCTGAAAATATGCACTCTACTAGGCAAATTGTTGTTGAACAGGCTGGTGCATTGCTGTCTGTAAGTCACATCTTTCAAAATCTTACCGGCACCAGTTAGCTAATCTTATTTTTTCTTCTTACTGCTTTGTTTATGTCTTCTGCACATTGCTATCGACTTGATGATGTTGTGCATTACTTGATCTTTGTTGATATTTAACCTCATTTATTTCTGATAATAAACATGTAAATTTGTATTTTTTTTGCTATTTGAATGATGGCAAATCTTCTCTTTTATCTGTATCATTACTATGGTACTGCAAGATTTGTGTTTTGTAGATCCATGGACCCTCAGTTAGCACTTTTTAAAATCCAATCACCAATAGTAGGATGAAATCGAATGCTCTACAGTGGCATCCAATCTACCAAAAATCCACTGGTTTATATGCAATTTCGTGTACCATGATGTATTTTATATTGAAATAATATACAACATTCTTGTCAATTAAAAACGGAACATGTACACATGATGTCCCCGGTTATTTTTTTTAAATGTTTTTCATTGCCTATTTGGTCAACATTTCATATGAAGGAAAGAGGGCAATGTTGATCATGACTGAATTATGTGAATGCTTTAATTTTGGTAGTAAAGGGTAATCTGTTAGTGTTCAGGCAGGGAATTGTAGCATCCATGTGCTCCTTTAACATGTTTACTGTAGCACTGCAGTACGCCAACACTCTCACGGTGTAACTGGTCAGCACAACACGCCGAAGAAGCGGTTGGCTGAGCCAGCCCGGGTTCGAGTCATGGCACCATCTTCTTAAGACAAAATCAGGGGGACGTCTCTCCCTCTGGTCGAGTTTTTTTTTTAGCACTGCAGTACGAATAAAAAATAAATAAGTGATTCCCATGCACGACTCATGTATTTTCTTTTGAAGTTTGTTTGCATCTTTTAAATTCTCTGCTTATAAGTTCTTGTTATTTTCAATTGAACATCTCTTACACCTTGAAGTTAATACCCTTGTAAAACAATCCAGCAACTCTCAGCTCAGCTGGGAGATCTAGAGAATGTAACTGATCCAGCAACACGAAGGGACATTCAAAATAGTGCAGTTCGCGTGGGTTCTCTACTTCAGAACCTTGGTTCTTTGCTTCTGGAACTTGGCCGCACCACAATGCTACTGCGGATAAATCCGTCATCTGTAGGTTTTCCTGACAACTATTTTGACCTCATTTGCGCTTAGATATTATTATGCACTATTGTATTGATCTATTGTACCTTCTTTTCAGTCAGAAGCGGTTGTAAACTCTGGACCAGCTCTTTATATATCTCCATCAGGGCCAAATCCTCTTATGGTTCAAGTGAGATTTTAGAATTTTAAATTTTAGCATTCACTGATAGCAAGCTTGCTAATTTTATTTTGTTCAGCCTGTTCCATTTCCAGGAAGGTCTGTCCAAATGGGTACATTATTTTCTAGTCTTGGTTCGCAAGGATCTGTTCTACATCCGAGAGATGTTGATATCCATGTCCGCACAAGTGAGTAATACTGTTATTGTCTATTCCTTAAAGTTTTCCTCTTGGGATGCTATCATCTTCAAGCAAGCATCACATTTCTTTGACTGAATAGTTGCTCACATCATGTCTAAGTATGCCGAACAATTGCATATGGCTGAACTGACTGTTTTTTTAAAGATTAGTTTCAATTATAGTTGTGAATTTTGGATTCAGTGTCTAAACTAGTCTGTAATTCTAAACAAATAGTGTTTCATCTATAGCATTTCAACTGAACTTTTCATCTATGCCACCAGGCTGTGTCAATGGTGTGTAGGACCAAAGCCTGGTGCTATAGGAAGTTTGAATGTTATAATGTCTAGCAGGTGGTTGAAATCTGTGGAGATGCCAGGAGATCTCTGGCATACTTTATAAACCAGAACAATATGGTGTGTTTGTCCTAGACCTGATCAAACACTGGGACGGGTTAGGCCAAAAAAAGTGTCGGGTCTGTCAGGCTATTTCTTGGGTTTTTTGGGCTTTCCTACTTTGGGTCATGATTTTTCGGGTTGGGTCAGGTCATGGGTTGAAATCCATGGCCAGAACCTGACCCGATGCAGTGACGGGTTGGTTGGCCCATGATCAGGTCTACTTTCTCCCTAAAAAGTTATAAGTTGTGTTTGTCAACTGAAAATTAGTCAGTAGATTTTACAATTAATAGCTAACATGGTTGGACCTTTTTTGGGGATAGTTGTACTAAATGTGATGTATCTTTGTAGCTACTTTTCTTGAGTTCTCATTTATCTTGTTGTTACTTTGGTTATGACAGTTGTTAAATGCATCTTTTTTTTGTTGTTGTTAGGTGGGTCCGTGCCTGGAGCCAACCCAAGTGAGTCGGCTGGTGCACAAGCACATCAAAATGTGAATAGGCCAGGAGATGCTTCACATGCAAATATTGGTGAAGCATTTTCAGGGGTTGCAGGTGTCACTCCTTTTTCAGTTGAGTCTGGAGTTAGACTATTGCCACTTAGAACAGTGGTTGCCATGCCTGCTGGCATCAGTCGTGCTCCATCAGGGTCATCTAGTGGAGGTGTTGGTATTATCTATCCATTTCTCACTAGAGTTCGACAAAGGGCAAACACTAATGGTAATGATGAACGAAATGGTCAATCTCAAAATGAACCTGCTCGTAGTAGCACCCATCCTAATCAGCAATCAATTCCTCAGACATCTCAAACTCATGAAGCAGGTCAATTTTCTTCATTGCCATCTTTTTCTACCTTGTTTCAATGTGTCGCATATTCAATAAACCAAAGAGTTCCTATGAGGGGCTCAATAGGGTTGGACTGCTCCTGGTTGGGCTGATAGCTCATCTGACAGTGACTTAGTTATCGGACTGATCAGAATAAGATATGTTCTAGATTTTCTTTTGAAAGAAACTTCTGTTAACTGATTACTTGATTCGAATTGCTGGCACCCATTATATAGGCAATCTGATCCTGCCATAGTATGGGATCATGCGACTTAAACAAGCTTCCTCCTAAGTCATACTCATCTAAGGAGTCTGCTGATAGGAATTCGATACAATTAGCCCCCATTTTGAATTCTGGAAATGTGAGGTGCAGCTGAGCAGTAAAGAACTACAAATGTGAGGTGCAGCTGAGCAGTGAAGAAATTAGATACAATTAGCCCCCATTTTGAATTCTGGAAAGCTACCCATCTGATTTAATATTATCGAATTATATGTACTGAGGCAGTGCCATAGTATTTATGACATTCCTTTTTTGTTAATTTAATTCGAATAAGTTGTATATTGAATGTGGCCATTAGTACTTAAAAGCTCCACATATATTATCAAAGTCCACATATCTGGTTGTGGTTTCTTCCAGCTCTTAATCTTATAATTTAATGGCTAGTTTATTGGAAACTAACATCCAAGTACTCAGATTGTAGTTGTACACATGCTTCTACATAATTTGTGCTGCCTTTTTTTGACCTTTGTTTTCTAGATGATTTTCTCAATAAAAGTTGTGACATTATTGAACTATTCTTCATTCTGTTGTTTACAGGTAATCTGGGATCTCCAGTTGATGTCAATGTTGGAGATGGCTCTGAGACCTCACCTGGGAATGGTCTGGTCACACTCTCTCAGATAATGGACTTTCTTGGATCAATGCTCCCTGGCGAAAATGTTCGAGGAAATACCTCAAGCCAGCAATCACCATTGGCTTCCACCGAGCAGGGAGAGGGTAGAAATCTTGCAACACCACAAGTGTCAGGAGCCAGTGAGGAGGCCCTACGCTTTGCTAGCATGGTCAGACAAATTATGCCATTTATCTCCCAAGTTGAAACACAGAATCTAAATGCCCCACCAGACAGCAGCAGCACACCTGCACAGGCAATTGCCGCTTCTGCTCGTGCTTATTATGTTTATTTAGTAATTTTTTTAATCATTTAGTTGACCTGTAACATTGATACTGGATTCAGGCTGCATCTGGGAGCTCAGACAGAGCTAGGGATGTCCCAGATGATTCGAGTTCTCGTCAACATAACCGCGACCAAATTGATGAGCCTAATTCTAAAAGGCAAAGGTGTGACACTGACTTGTCATTTTAAATCCACTGCAGATGCTTTTCTTGGATATACTTGTTTGATCTTGAACGTAATGATTTATATGGGTTGAAATGGTGAGCCTCTATGGTTTTTAGTAGTCTAATAGAAAATACGAATGCGGTTTTCAAATTGTGTACTTATCAATATTGATCGAAAGTTACCTTAAGACCTAATAATTGGATAAAATGTTTCACTGCACGTTGCCCGGGCTGCATTCAGATCTTTAGAATCCTGTCTGCTTTAGTTCTTTAGAACGCCACAAGTTATGCCAACTTATATTGTTGGACAAAGAATTTACCTCTCTTTTTTTTTCTTGCAGAACTAGCGACTGATTCAAATCTACTTGTGAGCTGAGAATCTTGCCAGTTCTTGCTTACCCCCAGCGGATTATCAAATCAGGACTTGAGGCAAATGGTGACAGTATTGAGACAAATGGATTAGCTGTAGTATATAGTTGGCACTGAGGTCACTAGACGAGGCACCCATGCCTTTTTTTTGGCGCATCTTATAAACTGTTATTTTCGAGTGCAACCATTCATCCTGCTGGCATCCAATTCCCAATCTGTACAAGTTTAATTTATTTGGGATGTAATCATTTATGCGACGAATCAAAGCCTCTGCTCTAGTCATTGCCGTAGCATGTGGAGGACTCCTGCCATCAATAATATTATTATGAAAATGTATAGCTTAAGTTTGTATGCTTTTTTGAACATTGTGTGATTAGCTATTGCTTACACACACAACTGTTACTTTTGTCTTTGTTCATAATGCAGTGCGACGCTGTTGGAATACCAAAAGAACTGCAAATGTATGTGTGTGATATACATAGAAGATACTCCATTCCAAATTATAAGTCATTCCAAAAATGTGAGCGTCAAAGCATTTTCAAGTTTGACCAAAATTGTAGAGAGAAATATTAAGATTTATAACATAAAGTGAGTATACTATAAAAATATAATTAAGGAAGAATCTAATGATATTTAGTTGGTATTATAATAATTGTTTATTTTATTATATAAATTTGGATAAATTTAGGATAGTTTGACTCTCTAAGATTCTTGGAATGATTTACAACTTGAAATGGAGGGAGTATATGTTTTATGTGGAAGATATAGTAGTTGTAGATTTTACAATGAAAATGATGTGTAGTGATAAAGAACATACAAATCTAGAACTGTGTTACTTTTGCAGCGAGCGAAAGGTACAGCCTACTGCTGACGTGATAAAAAAAAAGAATCATGAATTACACGACCTCAAACACATGCAGAATGCTATACCTATAAAATGAACACCTACAGAGCTCATGGCCCCTAATAGGCTAATATGATGAAAAACACCGCAATGACAAATCCACACAATGGGCGCATAAACACAGTTGTGTGTACTGTAGTTTGTAGATACACAGCAAGGTTCGGTGATGAGTCGGGGGAAGCTATATACCACTATAGTTGTAGATTAAATTTTCTATAGTTGTAGATTAAATTTTCACACATATAAAAGAGAAACACCCCTTTCAATTTGCTTTAGCTTCGCCATTGGTGGTGACAGATCATATGACATGCAATGGAGAGAATGGGAGCATATGCCCTTAAGGGTAAAAAAAAATCGCCTCCGTGTAGTGTAGTACTTGTGCCTAGAAAGTGGCCATATAGTGCTCTTTTAGTATAGAGCCTGAGAGTGGTTCTAATTTTTCTTGACATGTGGTTTAGTAGCTGCAGCAATTCAATGAATATATGGTTTCGATAATTTCTTGGCTTCCTGAAAAACATAGGACCAAACAATTATATATCAATAATTTTTGCAGGGTTTTGTGGTGGAAAAACTATGGCACGGAACTATAAAATATTCAATGCTAGAGATGCACATGGAAATAGGGGGTCAATAACTTATTGGGGGACATTTGGTTTTCTCACTCGTTATTGTGCTATCTTGACGAGCGAGGATCCCAAAGGAAGCTATATGTTTAGTGTCCTTGTCTAAGTGTTTCGGAGTCCGTGCAAGCAAGATTTAACTTGCTAACTTGAGAGAATCAAAATGACTCGCCTGGCTAGACAAGCATCTCGTTGCTCACACCAGGACGACAAAAGCAAGGCCAGATGAGGTGTCGAGAAGAACCAAACATGCCCTTGATGCGCATTTACAAATTGAATATGAAGTCACTTGATGTTTGATGAACCTCCAAAGATATCTCTAAGATCATTTGGACATAGGACCGGTCCTAGCAGCGTAAGGGGTGACCCGTGTTGGACCCTGAGATCCTTGGGGCCCTCTCAATAATATAATACTAAATTGTTGAGTTGTTGTCATCCAATTTGGCCTGTCACCACTTTCGAATTTTGTTTTTATTTTAGAAAAATGTTTTTATTCTTGGGAAAATGGCTTCTAGCTTCAATAGAAACTTATTCAACCTTAATAAAATCTAAAAAGTTCCATTTACTTATTTGCAATTGTACTATATACTCATGAATATTATTATTATTTGTGCTATTATTGTACTAGTCATTGATAGTGTCCCATAAATAAATAAAGAGAACAAATATAAATCAATAAAAAATGAAAAAAATTGAAAGGGAGAGAAAGAAAAGTGAAAAAAAAACAGAAATTTCCAAAGAAATTGTGAAAAACGGCCAGAAGGCCTGTGCGGGTGTCTTTTTTTTTTCGCCGTCGATCCCGCATTCCCCCTTCCGTCCGCTGCATCCCTATTCCCTCCACGAGTCCACGTGCGTTCTGACTGTCTCTCTCGCCCCCCCTCTCGCTCTCAGAGGAGAGACTCAGACGACTGGTGGGCCGTCGCCGCCGCCGCCCAGAGCCAGGCGCTGAGGCTTTCGTTGGTCTTTTCGCCGGCGACGAGCAACCCCCCAGGTACTTCCACCCCTTCTCTTTCCTTCCCTTCATGCTGTGTGAAGCTGAGCACCGAAACCCTAACCTAAAGCTAGTTAGCTATTTGATTTGACAAGCCTTCTAGCTTCCCTTTACTGGATCTGCCTCTGGCGGGTGATCTCCTCGTGATGCAATGGCGCGTGCAATCTTTTTTCGTGATAGTTGGTTCACATCACAAAAAAAAAAACAGCGGCTTAGTTTTAAATTGCTGTAGTTTTGCGGCGGACCGCATTCAGGCCACCCACTGGTTCAGTTTAGGTACCCTTCCATTTTCAGTGTTTATGGAATTTATTAGGCTTCTAGTACTTCATTATTTTTTTTGCTTCTGCTCTGGTTAACGTTCTAGTTCTTCTCTATGAGGTCAGAGGTACTATCATGGTGTGTGAGCCTGATTCGGAATTTAGTCAAATGTGCATGATCATTCTGTTGCATTCATTTCTGTTGATGTGCTCTATGTTTGTGTCTTTTCTACTAAACTTGTGAACGCTTTCATAGTAGATGTTGTCAAATACACAGGATGACAGGACCTTCTAGCACACAGCGATTTCCTGTGAGGTTTTCTTAACGTGTACAAAGGTATTGTGTATTCTGACAAATTCTACTTTTGGATGGTATTCAATCGTTGCTATAAAGGTATATGGGCCTCATGCACATACCATCACTTGTACATAGGTAATAAGGTTCAAACTAGAAAAGCCCCATATATTTGATGAATTCAACCTTTTGGAAGTATCCAAATGTACCAATGTATTATGAAAACCCCCAAATAACTTCTACAAGCAGAAACACACAGTGACAACAGGAGGGACTTCCGCGCTGCCACAAACAAATCTAGATCAGCGCCTTTCCCTGGTTGATAGTTGCCGTATGGCGGAGGCGGTGGCGGCCCTCAGTGGCATCTAAAAAGATGGCCAGTTGGCCACACACTTCAATCTTCACTGTATCCACTTGCCTCTTATCTCCTTCCTGTTTTGCACGACTGGTGACGATCTCAGGTGAAGGTGACCTTGATCCTCTGCTTGGGTGTCAACGTTTGGGGGTGGGCTGGTTGTGACCGGATCTGTGGTATGGCGGCCATACAGGCCAGTTCCGGCGGCGGGCACCTACCTTTGTTGCTTCAATGACAGTCAAACATCATAGCAATGTTGATTCCATGGATGATGCTGAACCCCCACCTGTCGGTGCCTCGCTGGAGGCGCGGTTGAGGCCTTTACTCACTTCTTGTTGTGTGGATCCATCTGGGTGAAATCCTATTTCTCGTTTATCTAGTCGTGCAGTGACGGCGTCTTTAGATGTATTTCTCTTCTTGGAGACCTCGCATTAGGAGGGTCCTCATAAGGTGATGGAGGTGTGATGTTTGCTGCTGTTCAACAGTGGTTGTCTTGCAGCTTGGGGGCTTGCTGTTTCCAGGTACCAGTATATGGTGTCTCCAATCGCGGTAGTGCCCTTTGTGGGGGCGGTGTGATGTTGATTTCCCGGCTTGGTGGTCAGAGCTCAGTCAGCATTTGGAGTTGTTCATCACCTTTGTTGGACTTGGCTCTTGCTTAGGTTCCGCTTTCACCCATTTTATTGTGAGATTGGTTCTTGCGGACGAGACATCATGAAAAAACCGTGAAAGTTTGACTATGTGATGAGCATGTTGAAGGTTATTATTATTATTCTTATAGGTTTTATCTTTTGGAGGCTATAAGCCTTTAGCCCATATGCCTATCTTTGTAGTGGTGGGGTTTTTTAGTAACTTTTGTGGTCCGGTCAGGGAATGATTGAAGCCAGAATAAATCTTTCCATTATCTAAAAAAATAACTTCTACAATATAGGTATAAACTTGTTAAAAATATGTATACCTGATGAGGTATTCCACCATTTCTACCAACTGGTTACTTCTACTGCCAGGAATCCGTAGAATGCACGGCACAGTACTCATTTGTTGTAAGGTGGTCTACTCGTGCTAACCAACTTTGGAGTACTTTCTAAATAAAAATAAATAAATTTGTCGGATTCACAAAATCGCAGCCTTTTTACCTATATATGTTCCGTAAGGTTTTCTATCTGTTCTTTTGGAAATACCTTTCTAACAAACATCAAGTACTTTCTAAAAGTTGGTCTTTTATGTAAGTTTCTAGTGGGGTTGTGTGACCCCACAGGACCCAAAACAGGTAGCTGCCATCAAGGATGGAAGGTCTCTCCATCGATCCCAAGTGGCTTATTGACCCGAAGCTTCTCTTTGTTGGGCCACGCATCGGCGAGGGCGCTCATGCAAAGGTCTACGAGGGAAAGTAAGGCTCATCTTTTTGATCTATCATCTGCAATTTTCTCCTAATCGAGCACTTATTTGATGCTGGGATTGGCAGGTATAAGAACCAAAGTGTTGCTATCAAGATTGTGCACAAAGGGGACACCCCTGAGGAGATGACCAAGAGGGAGGGGAGATTCTTGAGAGAGGTGACCATGCTGTCGAGCGTGCAGCACAAGAACCTCGTCAAGGTCTACTTTTACAGTCATGTTGATCCTTTCCTCCTCAAGGAGATGACCAACAGGAAGAGGAGGTTTTAATGCATTTGTTTATTGAAAACTACGACTGCTTGTTTCACAGTTTATAGGGGCTTGCCTAGAACCTGTCATGGTGGTGGTGACAGAGCTACTAGTGGGGGGCTCGTTGCGCAAGTATTTGGTCAGTCTCCGACCTAGGAGCCTTGAGACTCATGTAGCAGTGGGGTTTGCATTGGACATTGCCCGAGCTATGGAATGCTTGCATGCACATGGGATCATTCATCGTGATCTTAAGCCTGGTAAGACTTGTCATTTTGTGATCTGATCGTTGCGTGCTCTCTATATTATTCACTGCTTAGTAGGTAGATTTCTTCAAACTGTGGATATACCTTTTTTCTCTCTCCATGTTTACCATGTGGGTACATATCTTTATTACTTTCTTCAGAAAAATAATTAACCTGCAATATTTACTTCCTTTTAACAGTTGATCAGTAAATTCTGTAGTTGAATATCAATCTTGTAATGGCATTCATGTGGATTAGCTCAGGATGGAAATGTGCCTTATAGTAACTTGCAGATGAGAAGTCTCTTCTCCTTGCACTATTACATCCTATATATATACAGAATTTTATGGTAAATTTTGCCACTACATGTTATTGAGATTGTAGAATGTTATGTTATGTTATCATAAATCTTCTAAAAAAACTGTTTTCCCCCAGTTTTGGTGATTAATAAATTAGTGCCTCCTATAATTTTGTGGCATATTCTAATATATTGATTCACATGAAGTTTTGTTTCCTGTTGTGTGCGCTGTCTTATTTTATACATTGTGATTATTCTTCATTTCTTTTCTGAAACCACTGTTCTCTTCAAAGATGAAGTTCAGATGTTAAGTGCCAACTGTTGGCATTGTACTCACTTCTGGCAATCTATGACATACCATGGTTATCTAAGAACCTTTTTTTCCCCTTGCCTATTCTTTCTTTTAGCATGCTGTAGTTCTATGATGGATAATTAATAATTCACTAGTTGAATGCCCGTGCGTTGCTAGGAGCATACATAAAATCCCCTAACATTCCACTTAAACGGACACCTCTTCTAGGAATCATTCCACGCTTTACAACTTATCGTGAAAATAATACAATATGCAACTTTTTCTGAATAGAATTTTAAATTTTGTTTTGAGGAAAGAACAAACCAATATCGTAGAATAAATATTGTTTGGATAGATTGTACAAGGCGCTCATCATTTAGCTCTTCTTGCAGCTATGAAATTTCCAACCCTTCTGTTAGAACCTACTAAACACTGCCTTGAGATGCATCTTTAGCGAGATTCTGGAACTCAGGCCTGGCATCTATCTCAGAAGATTCATCAGGAGACATTGAAATTCTCCTACCTGATTTCTGAAAAACTATTCTCTAGATGGCCACATTAGCAAAGTGCCTCTCCAAAAGTATCTGAATACAAACCTGGAGGGCTTGTGAAATCTTATATAGCGTGAAATCAGGTTATAATTTCTAAATGTAATGCATGTACACAATACTCTACAACACAGCAAAGCAAAACACATCATTTGTTTTGTCAATGCAGCTTGCAGCCTCAAGATCAACCACGATGCAATCATTCTGAAAATGACCATTACATTTTATTGCATCAGGAATTAATACATGTATGCTTAAAAAATGAACAGGAGGATAGAGTGCTGGATCTACATGGACACATAAATGTTTGCTTATACTACTTTTTCATAAAAATAAATAAATAAATGACTAATCATACATAGCAAGTTGAAAATACCGTGCATTTGACCGCTTTCCACTCTGGAGTTTGCAGATGTGTGCATGAAGATGTATTTCTCTGAAAACATGGCTTACTTAAGTATATAAACTGTATATAATTTCAACAAGCTATTGTAAGAACATATACTGCCAATCATTGTTTCCTTCTGTGAAGATAAAAAGTATACTACCAATCTGCAATCTAAAAGCATTAATTGATCACTATGCTAACCATTATTTCCTAGTTAGGGTTCTACCACGGAAATAAGAGGAGTTGGAATACACTTCTTCAGGTTGCTAAGGTGCCAATTATTGAAATTGATCAGTCTATAATTGAACCAGCACCATGAGACCTATAAGCTTGTCGAGTATCATTTGTACTCAACCGACTTCCATACAATCTCTGCATTGTGCACAGAGTTTGTTTGCAGTTTGCACAACTACAACAAATGAGCATTCTTTCCTCGCGTCAGCTGCACATCTTTGTAGGTTCCTATTTTGGCGGTGGGGTGACAGCCATGCTGCACAAGCATTATCAGATGTAAAATAAAGAGGTCTAAACGGTCAAAATTATCGTGCAAATAAAGCAGTGTCACCTCTATTAGGAGTACAGATAACAGAGTCTCAGATAGTATAGAAGATGTTTGCATTTCCCAATAATCCCTCCATCAATCATCAATTGTCGTCAGTCGTCACCAAAAGTTGCTCGTTCCTGCAATTTTTTGAACCTTATGCCAAAAAATGTGAAACTGGACAATTTGAAGTTGTCATATAACAGTAGTTTACGTGTCACCTCTATTAGGAGTACAGATAACAGAGTCTCAGATAGTATAGAAGATGTTTGCATTTCCCAATAATCCCTCCATCAATCTTCAATTGTCGTCAGTCATCACCAAAAGTTGCTCGTTCCTGCAATTTTTTGAACCTTATGCCAAAAAATGTGAAAATGGACAATTTGAAGTTGTCATATAACAGTAGTTTACCTGACTAATTTGTTTGAGAGGCATGCGCTGGTTTTCGTGGCATTTGTAACTCCTTCGGCCCTTCCACCTCATATTCCAAATCTGCACCCACGGCCTCTACCATGTATGTCCATGGCTGCCTCAATGGTCCCTGCTGCTTGTCCCTCTGTTACTGAAAATACCAAGCATGTCATCGAAAAAGCCACCATCTCTGTTGTTATTAGGTCTCGGCTTTGCTTCATCGATGTACAAACTGTAGCAACCAAGGACATCACCACTTCGTATGCTTTATCCAAGGAATCTGAGTAAGAATCCAAGTATTGATGCCACCCTTACCATAAGTTTGTTTGCCATGGCATGAAAAATTCAGAACTCATGACAAACTAAAGTTGAATCATGCATCACAAGTTCAAAGAAAAGAAATAACTGTTGTAGAAGTGTCAACCGTGGGGTAGTGATCTGATGGGGTAGGTGTGAGGGGTTGCCGGCACTGGCCGCTCGACCACCGGCTTCCTGCCCATGGTGGCTGGTTGAGTGTAGCAGCAGGGAGATGAGAAACAGAGAAAGGAGAGGAGAATTGGATTGGCTGTAATTGCTTGATTCATTCCCTTGGTCACGACTGATTAAAAAGAGATTACAAACTCTCCTAGCCTCTCATTTGCCTAGCTGACTTCTTCCCTATTGCTAAATCAGGCGCCTGCATGATCTCATGCATGTTTGTGCGCCTAATTCCTGAGTTGTATGATCTCCTTGGCCTCTCCTTGCCTAACTAGCCTCTATTCCTACGCCTGTAGCTATTCCCAACCATAACAAGAAGAGAATAAGATTATCATGGTTCTGTCATCTGTTGGACAGACTGATTATTACAGTTGTATAACATATAGCTATTCCCAACCATAACAAGAAGAGATTAAGATTATCATGGTTCTGTCATCTGTTGGACAGACTGATTGTTACAGTTGTATAACATATAGGCAGGGTTGCATGTATGTGACAGTGTGAAGCTGCAGTGTTTGTTGTGATTCTACTGTATAATTTATCAAGCAACATAACATTTAGCTGAGATTTTTCTAGTGCATAACTTGCCCAACCTACTGTCATTTCTGTTCCAAATGCATCAAGAAATATAAAGTAGCCTGAATGATTAGTCGTGATGTAAGCATAGTTTGAAGATGTTAATTTCAGTGCAATGTAGTCTTGTCTTGTTCATCAGTAGAGATTACTATTATCTGAGTTTTAGACCATATATGTTCAATCCAACAATGCATTTTATTTTTTATTTGGTTTATTGAAGCACCGGCGACATCTTGTTAGTTTATAATGGGTTTCCTTTTTTTTTGTCCCGTGTCATCTTTTAAGAATTTGCCTGACAGATATTTATTCAGACTGTGATCTTGAGTCTGTTTTTTTCCCTTCACTTCGTGCAGAGAATTTGTTGCTGACTGCAGACCAGAGAACAGTAAAACTTGTTGATCTTGGTTTGGCTAGGGAAGAAACATTAACAGAGATGATGACTGCTGAGACAGGAACATACCGCTGGATGGCTCCAGAGGTTTCTACTGCATTCATTTTTGTCAGTTTCTGAATCCTTAATTTTCTGTGTTATTATTATTAATGTAACCTGGAATATCTCAACAGTTGTATAGCACAGTAACATTGAGGCAAGGAGAAAAGAAGCATTACAACCACAAAGTAGATGTCTATAGCTTTGCAATTGTGTTGTGGGAACTCCTTCACAATAAGCTGCCCTTTGAGGGAATGTCTAATCTTCAAGCTGCGTACGCTGCTGCTTTCAAGGTAACACCTCATACTCTAGTCATGAGCCAATTATCCTGAAGAATTGTTGAGGGCATCCTTGGGTTATGTTTGCTTTGGTATGTTTATATATGCACATATCTTGCATGGTGTTTCAAATATGTTCCACCACATGAACTCTAGTTTATTCTTGCACCACTACATGTGTTTTGTATATGACCAGATGAAAGCCTTATTTTCTGCAGAATATCAGACCAAGTGCTGATAACTTGCCCGAGGAGTTGTCAGAAATCCTAACATCCTGCTGGAAGGAAGACCCAAACAACAGACCAAACTTCACACAGATAGTCCAAATGCTCCTACATTACCTATCCACCCTTTCGCCACAAGAAACCTTGGCCCCTCACCGCACATTCAGTTCGGAGAACACAATCCTTCCTCCAGAATCTCCTGGGACGAGCTCACTAATGGCTTCTCGGGGTGACCTCGGTGAGACACCGAAGGGCAAGATGGAAGACAAGCCAAGGGGCTTCTTTTTCTGCTTCAGTGAGTGCTATTAGCACA
>Ga0182004_10000677_pt1 | contig 22101 bp, 20 predicted proteins | sample Sormic07211540_1_FD_120479 | JGI IMG/M metagenome (GOLD analysis project Ga0182004, IMG submission 120479) | Endophyte microbial communities from Sorghum bicolor roots, Mead, Nebraska, USA - 072115-40_1 MetaG | ecosystem: Host-associated > Plants > Roots > Unclassified | place: USA: Nebraska...
ACAGCCGCCGGGGGCCTCCCTACCAACCCCCCCCCCCTTTCCATTCCCGCACCCATAAAGCCCCCTCCCCCAAAACCCCCCCCCCCCCCTCCCCTAACTACAGCCACTGATGCAGATGATGGCCAATTTGAGCATCACCTGAAATTGACACCAATTTCAAGCGTCTAAACTATAGGAAATGTGGAGTACTATAGTCAAAATACTAAATATTCAACGGTTCTCACTTTTCTGGATGTAATGATACCATTGATAGCTTTACCATATATGGCATGTACCTACTGCTTACCCTTCTTTAATGCAAACTTGGGGGCATGACAGTCACAAGAGCTGCCTCAGTGTAAGAACAGCACAAGTAAAATCCTTTTTCTTTTTATCTGTAATCTACTAACGATATGGTATACATCAAAGAAAAGTAAGACAGTTCCATGCAACAATAGCCTTTGTACAAGAAATAGCTATTATCTTTATGGAAGTAGATAAGATAAGACCACCTTACAGCAATGTAGAATATGTAATATACCATGACAAGTCACAAAACAGCACAGACTGCACCAAGATGTACAGCAGATAGGGCAGTCAAAACAGGATGTGACTGACAAACCACAAAAGACTACTACACAGGAAAGAACAAAAAAGTATATTTACAAAAATTGGAAAAGATGTAACAAGGCCGAATGCATGCAGATAGAAAGATCGACAAGAATTTCCTTTTACCTTTTTCAGCTCCTCAAGTTTGCTACTGTAAACCGCTTCTGTCTCATCATCACCTTCTTCGTAAAGCCATTCTTCAGTCTGTTGTAGATTAACTGAGATTTGTTCCCTTTCTGAATCAGTAGCAAAGCTCCGGTACCTCTCAGAAAGCTAGAAAACAATTTATAAGACAAAAAAAAATAGTTACGGGAAAAAAAAGTAGAAAGGTTGCAGATCTACCTTGTTACGGGTGTCGTATACATAAGATTCTAATGCATTCTTCCTGTCCTTTGTCCGTTCCATAAGTTTATCCTGATAAGCCAATTGCTGCTCTTGCTCTTGAGCTTCCAGCAATTCCTGCTTGCTCATTGCACCATAGATGTACTCAGTGATTGGCAACTCCTGCCGCTGGATAGACCTTTCACTTCGTGACTTGTGACCCTGCAGATAATAATAACAGTGAGGCACCTCAATAACTGGGTATAATTAACTAACCCTAAGATATTTTCTTCAACAAAAAGAGCTCATAAGGTTCTTGCACATTTATCATCCCAAATAGTTAAAATGGCACAGTAAACCCACTTGGTACAGAAACAGTGCAAGCAAAATGCTGCATTCTTGCTAGTACTACAACACAATTTACTGCCTATTGAAAACAACGATACAAGAAATCCAGCTGCTGATGATAGAGGATATACAAGAATATAGTGTGGTAATTTAGACAAATACACATAAACCCTGCTCAGTATGTGATTAAATAATACCGTGTCATCACCGCTGGTATCCACCTCCATATTGTCAGCAGAATTGGCATTCCTTTGATAATCATCTATCAACTGAGGAAGTTTAAAAAGTTAGGATTTGTATATATCAACTGCAAATTACAACTAAAAGCTAGCTATGACTAAGAAAATTGACACTCACAGCAGCAGATTCGACTGAAATCAAACCATGTAAATTCAAACGAATTTTTACTTTGACTTTAGAAGCTTCCGTATGTGCTTGGAATGGGCCAATCTGCAACGAGGATACTTGAATGAATTATAAATAATATTGTACAAATCAAGATTTAGATACTTCAAACAGTGAGACAGTACAACATCATTGAATAAACCACTAGGGATTGTGGCCACAGTCATGTAACAAGCATCATTAGCACTAACCAAGCAAAGATTGGCTTATAAAAAAAACAAAGATTGGAAGATTAAAAGAAGGCATCAAGATTTATGTAGAGTTAGCATAAATTTTTGGCCTGAGAAGTGAGAACACAGAGTTCAGACTGGAAGAAAGTCAGCAGAGTACAGCATTTTTTGACAAAGTATATTAAAGAATTAACATAGGTATGTGTACACACACACACACATGTTTTCCCACTGAACGCAAGTGTGTGCGTGTACTCTGTACTACAATCATTTGACACCAACACCGATTCTACTACTCAAATCCTGGCAAGCTGGTCAAACCCGCAACACTAGCCATCTGGCAACAGGCCACAGTTCCAACAAGAGTTGTATTTGAGTACATTCTGTCAACTAAGAAGACATTATCCCGTCTGTTGTGGCAGATCAAATCACACTTTATGACAGCTGTTCTTTATCACACATCCCAGTACTCCTTTTTCTGCTAACACATATTGATTCCACAGAATGGAATGACAAGATTACCTTCCCAGGCAACAGATTTTCTGGAAACATTTCAGTTCCAGTGTCATGCTTTTATAAGAAAATGCTCAGATTTTAATTTACAGCTGGTGACCCACATTCTAAACTTGAAGACAAATGAATCGTGATTCACAGATATTTGATCACTGTAGAAGTTTAATCCATTGACCCACCAAGCACAAGTGGACACAAGGCCCTCAAGTACTCAGCAGAAGACCTATAAGATATACAATAACACACCATTCATTTGATAAAAGGCCAGCAACACATCTGAAAAACTTAGGTGCAAGGGTCCAAAGTTACTTTTGACATTGTAAGATAAGAAAGGATGTAAGCATTCAAAAACATTTATAAAGAAACATTGTTGGTGATGAAATGAAGTATCATTGTCTTACAAGTTATAATGATACAGTGCTGATATAGAGGTAATACATTATTATTATGTAAGCATTCAAAAACATTTATAAAGAAACATTGTTGGTGATGAAATGAAGTATGACTGTCTTACAAGTTATAATGATACAGTGCTGATATAGAGGTAATACATCATCATCATTATTATTGGAAGAGTCAAACAGAACAGACATCTGGAGCAAAAGACTATAGTACAATATTCTTTTATAGATCAACAAGCAAAAAGCATACCTGAAAAGTACCGATGTCTGTCGAGGTACCAGGGGGCAATTCATTTGCATCCGCATAATATGCATCAGAGCTAAAACTGCAATTCTTGTGTAGAGTAATGATCTTAACACTGGGAAAGGGAAGGCCTCTCCGGAACAATACATCACTTGACAATGTTGAAACTGGGCCATCACTAGTGTAAAATCCAATGGAAGCAGGGATTGCATCCTGCACCTGAAATACAAATCAATGTGGCAACTCTCACTATACAACCAGCAGTCTATCATGCTTCAAATACCACCTATAGCTTATACAGATGTTGAATTTGACAAGATAAAGTGCAGTCATACCTCGTATTCCCGAACACGGAATGTAGGACTAAGCATTGCACATTGCAATGCGCATCCCCGAGCCACACACTCACTAGCATTGAGCGTGCGACTAGGTTCCCTTCTGAAGAATCCCGCAAGCACCTTGGCAATGGCAGGCACCCGAGAACCTGACCCAACGAGTTCCACAGAATGCAGCCTCTCCAAGCCAACCCCTGAATCTGCCACCGCCCTCTTGCAAGGTTCAACAACCCTCTCCAGCAGTCTGGCACATAGCTTCTCAAAGTCCTCCCTTCGGATCACCCCCCTCACATCCTTCTCCTCCATCAGGCACTCAATGTTCACCACAGCCTCCGCATTTGCGCTCAGAACCTTCTTCGCCTTCTCACAAGCTGCCCTCAACCTCATACTGGCCTTCACATTCCCCACGACATCAATCCTGTACCTGTCCCTGAACTCCTGGGCGAAATGCTCGAACAGCACCTCGTCAAAGTCCCTGCCCCCGAGGTCCGCATCGAAGCCGTGAGACAGCACCTTCATCCCCGACGCGTCGAAGGAGACGACCGCGACCTGCGTGTCGCACTGGCCGACGTCGACGAACGCGACGCAGGTGGGTCCCCCGGCGCCGCCGAGGTCAGAGCGGTAGAGGCCGTAGCCAAGCGCGGTGGCGGCGAGGTCGTGCATGAGGCGGAGCGGTCTGAGCCCCGCGACGGCGGCGGCGTCGAGGTAGGCGCGGCGCTGGGCCTGAGTGAAGTAGCAGGGCACGGAGATCACGCAGTCGGCGACGGGGACGCCGCCGAGGTCGGACTCTGCGAGCTGCTTGAGGTAGGCGAGCAGCATGGAGAGGAGGTGGGTCGGTGAGAGCGCGATGCGGCGGCCGACGTGGTCGGCGTGGACGACGGCGCCGCCGTCGCCGGTGGAGACGGGGAAGGGGAGGCGGGGCAGGTCGCGGTGGAGGGAGGCGTCCGGGTGCCTCCCCGTGGCCCCCACGAGGAGGCGCTTGACGCTGGAGAAGGGGGCGTGCGCGGAGGAGGCGGACGCGGCGTGGCAGCCGATGAGGCGCGCGTTGTGGGAGAAGGCGACGGCGGCGGGGGACTCGCGCTTGGACTCGGCGTTGAGGAGCACGTCGATGCCCCGCTGCCGCGCCGCCGCCGCCACCAGGGTGTCGTTGCCGACGTCGAAGCCGACCACGCTCATCGCCGCCGACGATTCGGGATTCGATCGGCGCGAATGGGGAGGAAGGCGGGGGGCCGTGCGATTTGGGGGCGCGGTGGATGGAGATGGAGATGGAGATGGAGTTGCGAAGGAGAGCGGTGCGCCGGAGGGTACGGTCCGCGCACGCCGCGGTGGGCTGGCTGTTGGGCAAGGAGCGAGCCGGCCCGGCCGTGCTTACTCGCCTGTCGCCGACAGGTGGGGCCGCTGCTTTTTGCCTGCCCCTTTTCTCTTGGCTCCTCATTAATTTTGAGATGCTAATCATCATCGTCATCAGCAACACTTAGGCCTTGTTTAGTTGGAAAAAAAATTATGGCTCCTCTTAAGTAAATTTTGAACCGTAGCAGCCACTATTATCATTATTCAGGGATAGCGAATCTTGTAAACTGTAGCCAGGTGTCTTCTGTAGTTTTGTTTATTTATCTCGAAAATTGTCTCATCATTCAAAATCAATGTGCAAATATGCAACGCAGTAAATATTTGTGAATGTAAGAGCGAACTTTTCTGGAGTTTCTAATTTCAGTGGTACACTGTTCACAGCTGGATTTGAAAGTTCAAGATTTACATAGATGGAAGTTCGATCTTTTTTCTCTACTTCAGGAAAAAAAAATAAAGTTAGGTAAAACCCGAGCCCGAAAAAAAACAACTTGCTTTTGGGAAAAAAAAAGGGCTAAGGTGTTTAGTTCACCCAAAAAGCAAAATCTTTTCAAGATTTTCTATCACATCGAATCTTACGCCACATGCATGAAGTATTAAATATAGATAAAAATAAAAACTAATTGCACAGTTTACCTGTAAATCACGAGATGAATCTTTTAAACCTAGTTACTCTATAATTGGATAATATTTGTCAAATAAAAACGAAAATCACGAGATAAATCTTTTAAACCTAGTTACTCTATAATTAGATAATATTTGTTAAATAAAAACGAAAGTGCTGGAATTTCCCGAAATAAAAAAAGGCCCGACGCGTTCCGGCGGCCGACCGTGCACGACCTGGCCGCCTCGCGACCATCTACCTGCCCCCGCCCACTTGCCGTCGCCCCCGGCTCCGTTCCTGCTACCACTACCGCCATCCCGCCTCGCGCGCCAACGCCACCTCCGGCAGCGCCCACCTTGTTGCCGCGGCCGTCCCCGCCCCGCTCCCTTTCCCGCGCCCGCCTCGAGGACCCGACGGCTGCCCTCGATCTGACCCCACGGGGCAGGATGGACAAGGGGAAATCGGTGGTGGCCGAGCTGGCGGCGTCGTTCAGCGTTGTCCGTGTCGCGCCGCGCCAGAACCCCAAGCCCAAGAGTTTCCTACCGTCGCCCTCCTTCTGTAAGCTCCCTGCTCTTGTTCGCTTATGTGGGGTAACTAGCTGTCGTGGCTGTCAACTGATGTAGAGAAAAACGAAGAGGAATTGGCTGACTGTGTATTGGTTATGGATGCTTAGAGTTTCCGTGATTGATTTCGTGTGCTGGTGTCTCCTGCAAAACGAAAGATGGATAGACAGAATTAATTTTTTTTCTAGGATGATAAAGCAGTGGCGGGTTCGATTGATTCACTTTAGTTTGTAGTATTAGTGTTGTGTGCTTTGCTTTGATGGTTCTATTAATTAATGAGATTTCAGGAAGATACTGAACTCCCACTGATTGACATGTATTCCATATATCTAGTTGTTTTATTTATGGATAAATTTATGGCCACTGCCAAGAAGATGACATATGAAAGTTAGGGCGTGTTTGGGCGCGCTCCAGCTCCAGCTCTGGCGACGGAGCACTGTGAGCGGAGTCTGGCCAAATGCACCCTTAGTTTATATTGAACAGAAACTGAAACCTTTATCACTAAATTGAAATGAATGATTGGTGCATTGTGTTGATAAACTTATCAAATTACTAATGCGTATGCAGCAGCATCTCCAAATATTTACTTCAAAATTGTACTTCAGATTCTTTCTCGAAGAAGGCTAATCCTCGGAAATTGGTCAGCTTGTGCCTTGGCACCCTTGGTCAGCATCTTGAAGATATCATCACTGATATTTCTGAATTTGCTGCCTTATTTCCACCCCACATAAAGGTATCTTTATGCATCTGTCTTTTGTTTGGTTGTCAATTTATGCATCATTGCCTCGCTGCCGGAATAAAATGTGTACCTATTATGTAAGGTTTTTTATTGTTAGATAGAGTTCACCTTTAAGTTTTAGGTTGTAAGCCCAGTTCTTTGCTATGGTGCTGTTCACTAACTGAAAAGAAAATTGCATGTTCTTGTAGTTACTGCTAAGTTCATTTGATGGCTCCCAACACTGATTAATTTGTTTACGAAATGCTCTCCTTTCTTCTAGTTGACTTAATGACTTGTGAGATGTAACTCTTGCTTCAAAATACGAATATAGAGGGCATTAATCTGAAAGAAGGGGCCATCTACATTTTTGTTTGATTGCTGTTGAATTTGTATTTTTAAAGTTTGAAAATAGCATATATTAGAATGTACAACGCTCATATTAGCATGAATCTCTGAGCTTAGCTAGTGCTTTGCTGTTCGCTAGCGGAGAGTTGTAGTTTTGGGGGGCTGAACATGTGCCACTTGAGAGTCATGCCGTCATGGTCATGTTGTTTTTCTTGTAATAAGTGTGCATGGTTTGATTGAACCTCTATGTGGCGTGATCCTAGTCACCGGAGTTCCCGGAACGACGGATCGAGGAACGACGAACCGGGAACGGGAACGATGTTTTAGATGCAATTTTTACACTGTGGGAACGATTTCGTTCCCGCGTTCCCATCCGGAACGCTCGTTCCCGGAACGTGGAACGCTGCATCGTCCCGTTCCGCGGTGACTAGGGGCGTGATAGGGGTTCTTACCATTTTCTTTCTTCTTAATATTATGATATGTAGCTCTCCTGCGAGTTTTAGAAAAAAAATAACACTAACATCAGAAAAACATAGGAATGGTTAATATGATCAGTAGTAAGGAATGAACTGTTAAAACAATACTCCCTCCATTTGAGTTTTACAGGCGCACGAGCTCTAGAAATGCTTCCAGTATTTACAGACGCATGAGGTATGGGCACAGCTGTGGATGCCTCAGGAGTTGGGACTGACATGCGCATGCAGTATTCCTGTACGGAGTGAGACCTTGTTTAGTTGTGAAAAATTTTAGGTTTGGCTACTGTAGTACTTTCGTTTGTATTTGATAATTATTGTCCAACCATGGACTAACTAGACTCAAAAGATTCGTCTCGCAAATTATAGGCAAACTGTGCAATTAGTTATTTTTTTATCTATATTTAATGTTTCATGCATGCGTCCAAAGATTCGATGTGACGGGGAATCTTGAAATTTTTTGGAAACTAAACAAGGCCTGAATGCACTCCATCTCTTTTCTTCCTTCCCAACTGCACTGCACAGTTTCCTATATCATGGGCTACTAGTAGTCCCTCTAGAATTCGTGCCAGTCACTTATAGAAAAGAGCATCAATATCTATGACATAAAATGAGTATCTTATGAAAATATATTCTATGATAAATCTAATGGTATTAATTTGGTACTATAAATCTTAGCTTTTTTCTAGAAATTCGGTCAAAGTTTTAAAAGTTTGACTTAGGACAACTCTAGGAGTTGAAGCTTTCAGGGACAGATGGAGTATTTGTACTTGCCTCGCTGCATCTCTGGCTCCGCTGTACTGATTCTCTCACTCACCCCGTGACACTCATGGACAATTAAAAATCTCCTTGGTCTCTGTGAAAAATGCTTAGACGCCTCTAAAACTCAAATGGAGGGAGTAAAACAAAAGTTTGATGTGTGACATGTACTGAGGCTCTTAACATTATATATGTCCTTGTAGCAACTGTTGTTAGCAAGTTGACCTCACGCTTTGCATAAGTATTTTTAAGGTTTTGAAGTGACCAGGTCCAGTAATTGCAAAACAATGGCTGTCGATTTAGTTCATATACTGACATCTCATGTCTACATATACTTATGCATGTTATTGTGAATTAGTGACAACTGAGTTTAATTATTATGTCATACAGTTGGCAATTATGTCTATTGCAAGGAGAAGAAGGCTCCTGAATGATGATGTTTTGACTTCTCTTGCTGAAAGCTCCTGGGAAATCCTAGATATATCTGGCTCTGATGTAACTGATGCTGGTTTGGCTACTGTAGCAAATGTTTGTAGTAATTTACGGGCAGTTGATATTAGGTAAGGCTTTGTGTTTAGTTGTTTTTTACCTACTAAATGTTCAACTAAATTTGCATCTTATTTATGGCATCTTTCTCATGCAGTCGCTGTGATAAAATTACTACTGCTGGTGTGTCTGAGATTGTATGCCACTGCCCATCCTTGGAGATATTGAGATGTGGGTATGACTTCCAACAAATTGCATGCATAACCTGGTCAATCAATCTCAATGTACTTTCATGTCTTTACCTTCAATTTCTTTTTGATAAGTATATGAATGTGGTGTTATCCATACCTGTTATGTATGGCATCTTTCTCATGCATTCTTGATTTATATGTTATGGCAAGAACTGTGCTTGCTATTTGCTCAAACCGAACATATGAATGCATGGGACTGAAAAGAGAAAATTATGTGATTCTTCGCAGTTAACTAACAATAGGGTATCTCTTTTAGTCTTCTATAAACTGATATGTGATATTATTTTTATATGAATCATCAATATTTATTGTTAAAAATAATTTTATATTCAATCATGTGTGCACAAGTCTACTTGAGTTTGCATTAATAACCACTAGCCAGTCACCTTGTGTGGGACTTTTCTTTGCTTTTTAGTTTGCCCTTCCCCATGAGGCAAATATAACCTTTCATTGTTGAGTTGTTGACTATGCATTGTATCCCACTTCCCGCATAACAGGATACTAAAAATAGCTTGAACCCTATGGTTGCAGAGGATGTCCAAGAAGTGAAGTCACGGCACGGAGGTGCTTGAATCTCTTGAAACCCAAATTGAATACTCTTGAGGAGGACTCATGGGAGGAACTTGATACACTAGATATAGGAGGCGGTGCAGAGTCTTTAAGATGGCTTGTTTGGGTATGCATGCAAGTTCACTTCTTTTCTAGCTATGATTTATGGTGTGTTCACAATTCACCAATGCATATCTTGTGTTCAATTAATATTTTCCCCGTTTTGCAGCCAAAGATAGATGATAACTCAAAGGAGACTCTAGCTGCCGAATGTCCTCGTGTTACTGTCAACCCACAACCATCACTGTTCGACCTCTCGGGATCCAAAGTCCCAGTGGAAGCATTGGCAAGCGTACCACTGGACCATTCCGTAGTTGAGGATATTGATCCCAAAACATGGGCTGTTTCTGCTGCTCCTCGGAGACCTGTTGCTCCACCGAATCCAAATGCTCCGCCTGAAATACCAATAGCGGAAAGGTTCAGGCTGGCCTATGTGGAGAGGGAAGCAAGGCTGGCACCCAAGAGGGCCAAACGGGAAAGGCAGCAGCGGCGCCGCGCTGAAAGGGACTACATGATGAATGACATCGACGCGAGGTCGATCGCACTTGCTGCTCAAGCAAGCAGAAACCTGCGCAAGAGCTGATACCAAACTTTGCTTTGCTTCTTGTTTATGTTGTTTGTTGTATGTATCTCAGTAAAGTAGCTGGCAAACACAGTGGAGAAGGGAGACATGAGGCGAGAAATGTTGTTCAATCTTTCAAGCCAAAGGCAAAATATAGCATATACTATGAACACAGTTTTGTATTGGGCAGTAGCAGTGGCGTTTACACTATCGTGTACTAGTAAGAAAAATCTAAATGTGAATACACAAGTGCAAGGGAAGCGTGCCTTGATCGAATCATGAGTTGGTTGCCATTTTTTGATCCTGCTCGTCTGTATTTCATTGAATCTGGATGACATGATTCATGTGAACTTGCTCGCAGGCCTGTTTGGTATAGCTTCTCCAGCTCTAAGCTCTGTGTGGAAGTTGATTCTCTCAGAGAAATTATCTCTGAAAAAAAAAGTCTCGATGATGAATCAAGAAACTACTTTCTTCAGCTCTCAGTCCTCTAGCTCTGGAACCATTATCGATAGCTCTGCTAAATAAGACCCTAAAGGGCTGTTTGCCTGGAACACAGGAATTTTTCACTGCTCGTGCGTTTTTCCTGGGAAATTAAACTGATTCCTATAAAATTTTTGCGTGATTCCTATGCAATTCCTACGTTCCAAATAGGCTTCAAATGTCTAGATTCGTGCGAACTACAATACGCAGTCTTTTTGGTTCATTTCAGAGAATTAGGAGTTCTGCTAAAATAGACCCTGAATGAGAGATTCGTGCAAACTGGCGTACGCAATTTTGTTGAAATCTGAATTCGCGTGTGAATCAAATCAACGCACAAACAAAATCTGTAGGCACTGGGATCATCAACAACTCTTAGATTTATATATACCAAGTCCAGATCCATACAAGAAGCTAGCAGAAACATAAACCGATCCATCTGCACATTATCTATATACCATATATCTCTAACTTAAGTAATTAATGACTAGACAAGCGACGACAACCGCCGAGCGGGAAAAGCCACCACCGCTCAGTGCGCGGCGACCACGTCCGGCGACGCCGCCGCCGGCGGCGCGAACGCATCCATAAACGCCTCCACTGCCTCCGGCGGCGGGGGCAGGAACACCACGGCGCGGGCGGCCGCGAGCTTCTTCCGCAGCGGGTAGCGCATCCCCCTCGCGGCGGGCCCGGTCCCGAGGAAGCACGGCACGCCGTCCCAGGCGGCGGGCGCGGGCGAGCGGGGAGGCGAGGAGGTGGAAGGCGGCGGGAGCTGGGGACGCGCCCGCGCGGCGCAGCGGAGGGAGCGCGCCAGGACCCTTGAGTCGCGGAGCCGCGCGAGCGCGCCCGGGCGGAGGAACCGGTGCGGGCTGCCGCCGCTGCCCGGGAGGTGCTGCTGCTGCCCGCGCTCCGCCGAGGGGCGGCGCGCCGGGGAGCGGAGGCGGCGGTCCATGGATGGGTGGCGTCGGCGGAGGAGAGGATCCGGAGGAGGGGAGGGAGGATTGGAATTGTGCGCGGGTTTGGGGGGAAACGGGAGGGGGGTTTGGATTTTATGACATGATGAGATGATGGCGGGGCGAGAGGAGGAGGGAAATGAGGAAACGAAAACGTGGCCGGGCGGGAAGGGCGTTGCCGCGTTGGGATGAATATTTCGAAAAATGGGAGGGAGGCGGTAGGCGGTTTAGGCGCCAGTGGACCAGAGACGATAGTGGAAGTGGACTAGTGGAGTGGGTTGAGGCTCCCATGAATGTGCACCTTTTTTTTTTTTTTTGAGGGAACCATGAATGTGCAACTTTGTTTCTCTTCTAAAAATGTTTGTATTGTTGTTGCTCAAATTTTAGAGCTTATTTGGTAAGACTTCATGTAACTCTAACTTCTTGTTACAGTAACCTGTTTTTTGTTTTATTTATTTAGAAAGTCATGGAGTGAATGGTGTTAGAACTTAGAAGTGTAGATAGGTGTCATCATGTAACTTAGACTTCATGTAACTCTAACTTCTTGTTACAATAGATTGATGAATAGTATTGTACTCCAAGTAGATTTAGAAGTATAGATAGGTACGACTAGGAACAAAGATATAGACATATAGTCCTAAAGATACAATAGGTATATGAATAGTATTGTACTCCAAATAGATTTAGAGTCCTCCTTAGACATGTACCGAGTTCTATAGGACATGTATCAATCGGACTATATATAATAAACATAGATAGCAGTCTAAGAGTAAGCTGAACTTATGATGAAGGAATTGGCTTTTGGTATAACTTTGTCCTACTGTTGAATATATTTTCTTGCCATTTCACTAAAGAAGTGGAAATTGCCCCCAAATAATTTGCACAATTTCTTTTAGCAAAGTCAGTACAGCCCGGGGCTGCATCGTTCAGCCAAGAGACTCGAATGGTTAGGCTTTAGGGGTTAGCTTACGGTTGCAAATGCCCTATTATAGTTTCAACCCTGAATGCAGCAAATGAGAAAATGTTGAAGTAGCCTTCAGAAAGCGAAAAATGCAAATATATAGTGTTCTTTTATCAGGTATTCAGGTCAATATATGTATGGCCATCCAACTTGTTAAAAGAATCGGTCAGCTCTACACCCCTTAAATCCTCGACTGCCACCAGCAGACGCTGAGAAAAATCACGGCCTGCTCCAGTGGTGTTGCCTAATTGTAAAACCATAGCCACCTAGTTACAGGCCTACATATGAATCAGACACATTCTTTGCACATTGTACAGATAGACAACACAGAGCACTTCGATTAGAAAGATGCGGTCAGCAGCGCCTTTTCATCTTCTGAACACTTCTTATGAACCCCCCAGATGTTCTGCACAGAGTTGCAGATACCACTGCATTTCCAATCGAATGAGGCAGCGCAGGTGTTCCCAGCCTGAGCTTTCCATTCGCAATCTGTGATCAAAATCAGCATGCATGAGGATATTATTGCTTTTTCTTAGCAACTTTAGCCATGGCTTTCGACAAGCTAATGTAAACCAGCAAGTAAATTGGACAGTCAATATGAACTCATTCTGGTTACAGAAAATAACAGAAGCTCACCAGGTGGAGTGCCGCAGCATAGTCTGCGGTCATCAATATGCTCAACATCTAACCCTATCAACCAAGCTCCCAAAGACACATCCTCGTTGATATACTTGTGCAAGACATGCCTGCAATAACCGAATCAGCAGAAACAATTTTAGTATGGTTGCAACGAAATAGGATTGGAGTGGTGTCATACTGTCATATTCTGAGAGGGAAAAAAACTAGATAGGGCATATCTCACTTGTTTAGTGATATGTAAGCTGCCAAATCTTTTGAAATAGCATATAGTTGACCGGTGGCATGCCGAAAATATTTGTTACCCACTTCTCCAAATTTCCAGTGCTCAGGTTCATAGTACCTCACATCCCTGGACAGCAACAATCTCATTGTAACAACTGGCAAAAGCAAGTGGTTTAAATACTAACAAACTAAAGAGACTATTTCTTTTACTTGTCAGAGAGGACAGGGCCAGACTTCATGCATCCAATGTATACCCTGGGCTTTGAAATATGTTTGGATAAGATATTTCCAAGTGTAGCTGCAAACAGAAAACTGTCATGTTAGGAATAGAATTTACTGCATACAGAGAAAATTGGTGGGTGCATATGAGCCTTCCATATGCTAACAGTCAACGCTGACAAACTTTTCCTTCATTTGAAATTAACAGATTAGACAAAAAAACTTAGCTTCAGATCTGCATACAAGTACTTAGCACCTTAGTACTACTTGTAACTATCCTAGCAAAGGAAATACTTTCCAATAGCAAAAGGACAACAATAAAAGGCACTGGATCAAAATTTAATACCTATATTAACATGTACATCATCGTCAACCTTCACATAGAAGTTAGCATCCCATAAAGCAACAGCTGTTGCAAAGTATGTCCTGGTTTTCCCTGACAGTTCAAGGTATCCTTCAACATGATCCTACAATGCAAGTGCACATGACAAAAATTAGAGTGAAAAAACATAAGGGAAGTAATAATGACCTCAAAACTACAGTCCACATATAGATCTAGAAGGCAATGGCGGCAGCAAGTAACTGTTAGTGAACCAAATAAAATGAAATCTTACCAGCCTCATGAAGTCTCCATGTTTCTTATCCTCTGCCTGAATTGCTCTATCGACAATTCCACCTGAAATAGCACTGAAAGAGAGCATAGACGAGAATTACTTGCTTGTGCTGACAGTAAACTAAAAGGAAAAATATGTTTTGAGTGAAAAAAAAAATTGTCCAAGACTTTAGCCTAATAACAGGTAAACAGGACTTTCACCAACTTAGGGATTAATTTGTCACCAATCATGTTCCTTGTAGTATGTCACATTTTGCTATATATCTATATACAAACTTTACCATTGGCATACATTGATATGTTAGAAGCTTTATGGGTCCAGATGCTAACAAAGCTAAGTCACATGGAAGATAGGTAGAAAAAGATATTACCATTCAAATAAAGAGTTAAAAGAGTTGGTTGTATGGTACAACGAATATAACAGGTTTCTTCATACTGTAGTGGTATATCTATACAGCATGATAGGGGTCACCACTACCTTTCTATCAATTATGTTGATGTGTGTGAAAAAATTTTATATGCCAAAGCAAATGTGTATGGCATGCATGCAATCGACAACATATACTAGTTAATGGCGAAAATTAAACAGAATCTATAGATAACAGAGAGATGGTGCACACCTGTGGCCAATTACAAAACGAATTATGATCCCCTTTTCTTCCTCCAGCTTTTTCCTTGTTTCCCCTGGTTTTAAGTATTACTTCAATGTCAATGTTTTATACCATCAAACTGCTTCAAGAACAAACAAAGCACTTTTATAGGGAACCCAGTATGAGAAAAAACCTTTAGGCATCCAGGTGTTGCGTATAGAATCCCTTCTCTTGCGACTGCTAAAAGCAGTGTTGATACCTATTACCATAAGGTACTTGCGCCTACCGGTAGACTCAGAAGCCTTGTAGTCTTCTTGCACTGGAGATCCGTTGAGAAAAGAATCTTGTAGAGTTCTCGCCGCAGACAGCTCTGTCTCCAAGTTCGCTATTGTCTTATCTAAAGTCCTGCAAGAGGCCAGTTCAAATCCAATTAGAAAAAAATTTCCTTGAAGTTTCCGTGAATCAAATCAAAGAGCCAGAAGACATGTATGAATGTATGATCACCACATACTGTGAATTATGGTGAGTATCTGAGATACGCAACATGTCATTGTAATTGTGTTTTCCTTGAACCTGGTAACATAAGGGCATAAAAGTTGCATCAAGATCAATGGGCCACGTGATAGCAGGGTTTCAAATATTGATAGCAGTCTATCTATCTATTCAATACCTAGAGAGGCATCGAGTTAAATTCAAATGTTGAAAATACTTTCAGGAAAATAACCGAGGCAGGGAAGTAAATTACTTTGCGCACATTACAGTCTCCAGTCTTAAGCTCAGCCTCTCCCCCTCTTCTTAAATTTGGTACTTCTACCTCATCTGCTTCAGGCAAAGTCCACATCCTGGAGAAAACATTTGTCAAGATCACTATTCCAAGAAATTTTAGCTCATGGAAGAAATCGCATGCTGCAGAACCGCTACCGGAGTGAAATCAAGCCAAATACGATCGAATTGAAGCAGAAGGTGACTGAGATACAGAGAGGGCTGTATGATCCGCACTAGCAATCAGCTCAAAGCAAAAACACAGCAGCTGGCTCCATCGCTGTAGTACGCGTTACCACTCCACTCTGAACAATCCAAATGTGCAGGGTCATTGACTGTGGGCTCAGCAGTCAGCCCCAATACGTGAACAAACAAGCCAGCATAACAACGATGGCAAAGTCTGAATTCTTGAAGCCGTGAGCAGCTGAGCAATCCCAGTTCCCAAATTAGCAACACTCTCGCGGGATTCAGGGAACTGAAGTCCTACTACGGACACTGACGACTCACAAGTTGAGGTAAATAGTGCGGTCCAAGTCTAAGCAACCTACATTCCCTCTGCCCCAAACCGCAGAATGTTGTAGTTGACCAGAAACCCAAGGATCTTTCCCACATCCATCGTTCGTACCAAGGAGCGTGCGGAACGAGGCACAAGTGTCGACAGGATGAACTGGCGAAGTCAAGATCTCACGGAGCGAGCAACGGAATAAACCTGTCGGTGAAGAGCAGGCCGAGGCAGAAGCTCCCGACGCAGAGCAGCAGCACCCACCTCCTGGCCACGCCATCCGCGCCTCCTCCCCGCCTCCAACCCATGGCCGCCGCCGGCGCGCCGCCGCCAGCCACAACCACCACCACCTCCTCCTCCTCTCAGGTCCAGCAGCAGCAGAAGGACATGGACGGCCAGGCAAGGAAGGAGGAGACCGAGGCGCGAGGAAGCCATGCTCTGGATTCTTTAATCCCGGAGGCCGGAGCGGACGCCGCCACGGTCCACGCATTCCCTCCGTGCCTTCCCTCTCCCCTCCCCATGAGGCCATGGCATGAGACCCATGTGCGCGGGCGGGAGGCGGCCACCGACAGTGCAGGGTACACTGTCTGCTGCGAGTAAATTAATGGGAGGCAGCTCGCCCCGTGTTGGGTTTGTTGGCTGGACGTATCGGAATGGGAGGGAAGCGACAAGCGAGTGTGGTATGGAATTGCGGCGGCGGCAGTGCAGCGGAGGACGGCGAATCCAGACGGTGTCGTGTCGGTGTGGTAGGCACTAGCCTAGCATAGGTACAGAATGGCAGGTCGTGCCGCGCGCCGCCTTCCTTGGAGCTCAGCTCCGCCGCGTACAGTGGCGTGGGTGGGCGGCAGTGCCGTGGCGCACGGAGAGTGCCGGGAAGAAACCAAAAAAAGAAAGAAGTGTGGAGCGCCTGTGAGCCAGGACGGCCGGACGGGGTCACCGCCACCGCCTGGAACGTGCCTTGCGTTGCGCGACGAAAGGAACCCGCTTCACCGCGAGTCCGTGACTCCTCCGTGAGCGAGCGGCGGCGGCGGCGGCGGCGGCGGTATCCGTGCCCTGCTGGATGTGGATGGGATGGGATAGAACGGGTCAACGGGGCGCCGTGTAACGGAACTTGGGCGCCATTCGTGTTGGTCATCGGCAGGTGATGTCAACTCCTTCCAAGTGGGTGTGGGACCGGAAGTTCTGACTGATCAAGCCTGTTTAGATTGGAGATAAAAAAATTTTGGGTGTCACATCGGATGTGTCAGAAAGATGTCGAGAGGGATTTTTAGAAACTAATAAAAAAACAAATTACATAGCTCATTTGGAAACTACAAGACAAATCTATTAAGCATAATTAATCTATCATTAGCACATGTGAGTTACTGTAGCACTTAAGACTAATCATGGAGTAACTAGGCTTAAAAGATTCGTCTCACGTTTTTCAATCAAACTGTGTAATTAGTTTATTTTTTTATGTACATTTAATGTTTCATGCATGTGTCCAAAGATTCGATGGGATGGACGAAAAAATTTTAGGTAGGGAACTAAACAGGGCCTAAATAGTTTGGCAGCTAAATGATTTGGATGCAAAGTGTATCACCGATTAAGAGTGTGTACGTATTTTCTTCATCCTAAATTAATAATAAGATGATTTAACTTTTCTAGGTACATTGCTTTTAAAATACGTCAAGACGTCATGGATATCTAAGTGAATATCAAAAGATATATATTTATAAAAAACCAAAACGTTTTATGTATTAGAAGAGAGAGTATGATGCAAAACATTTATACTTCTTACGTCAAGTATCTATATAACTATGTGTGTTTCATCATCTCCTCCAATGAAAACAACTGTTGCATAGAACTATAGTTGTTTAACTTTTTTAGATAACGGAATTACATGATTCCAACCTCAACCATTCACGATTGAGTGGATATAGACTTACATGGTTAAAGCATTTTGTACAGAGAGAAATCAAAATATCTTGTAATTTAGATCGAAGGAAGTAGTTGTTTAAGTTCTCCAGATGCCACTATGGCGCTGCACGGGTTAGGGATTTGGGAGGCCATGCAAAGATTAGTGTGGTGTGGGTCTAATTTTTTAATTGAAGAAAGGGCGGTCAAATGTTTGATCATTGGATAGAGACGACTGTTTTAAACTGTAGGTTACTTTTGTTTTGTCGAACTTCTTTAACTTTATCTAATTTTATAAAACACAATGCACCTAGATCATTTATAGTATTGAATTAATTTCATTGGATTCACAATGAAAATATTTTGAAGAAACTCGCAAAAAAATGATAGTGCATTTAATTGAACTAGTAGGGTTAATTATTATTTTTTTATATTAAGATTTCCAAAGTTAGAGTTATTTGAATTAGAGCAACACTAAAGTAAACTATAGTTTAGAAATGAGGAACTAGTAACAAATAACCAAACTATATAGCCCCCTTCTTATTCGGCCTATTGATAATCAATCCACTTGATGTTATGTAAAGGGTAAAAAAAATGTACCCCTTCCTCCTCCTCACTCAGCTATTATAGTCGCTCTATCTCCATATTACATTTTTAGAGATTTTTTCACCTACATGCTACTAAAAAAATATTAAAATTACATATATTTCATAAAAAAAGTTGAGGATAACATGCCACTACCAAACTTTTCTTATTACCTACACGCCACTGCTATCAGATTTGAAGGTAACTATCACTTACTGATGGATGGAAAGGTGATTTTGCTCTAGGATAAGGTAACGAGGTCACATCGGGTATTTTCGTCGTTTTCACTGCTTGCCACTAGAGTGAGGGTGCACATATTTTCTCTCTAAGGGCAGGTCTGCCTTGCCAGGCTCTCCTGTCCTTCCTCCAACCATATGTCTCCATACCTCTCACCTCGTGCGACCATGTCTCCTATAGCCACGCTCATGCACAATTGATCGACCTCTCACCACACCCTGTGCCAAGTGTGCGCCACCACCTCTCCCTCTCTTCCCCGTGCTAACATCCCTATGCTGCATATCTCCCTCTCAGATTGTATGGCAAAGCCACATGGCCCGTAGAAAAAAAAAAGTACCTACCGAATTATCATCCTAAAAATAGTTCAACTAATTCTTGTAGTGGTCAATCCTTGTAACCAAATGTGGATCTAGAAACAAATACTAGTAGGGTCTCGTTCTCATCTCTACACGTAGTCCCTTCTTGTAGGCTTCCATGGCTACAAATTTACATAGGGATTTAGGATGGGCTCTAATAAGCTTGTGGCAACCATAAGAGAGGGTTCGATCCCTAGTTGAACTTCTCTCTCACACACACATAGTCCTCCCTAATGCAAAATCAACCCCATCGGTGTCTTGCATAACTCCCTCTTTTATGTTGTTTGAAACAATAATACACAATCCACACCATCTTGATCTCCTCAACTTGGTCCTCTCTTAGCATCATCGTCATGTGAATCTATGGCGCTAAACACAGATCTTAAAGAAGATATTCCTTTTTTTCTAAAAAAAATCCACCATCTTGATATCATCTAGTTCTCGACCGTTCCTCATCATCACTAGTGAATCTATGGCTAAACACAAATCTTAAAAGCAATTTTTGTTTCAAAAAAAAAACTTAGTACTCCCTATATACACATTATCGAATTTTGATTAATTATTAACAACTAGCATTAGATATATGGTGATGGTCCTTATTGTATACTCCCCCATGAATATAGTGATCCAATTTCATCTAGAAGCATCAGATCGATGCCTAAAGAGAATGGGCGAGAGAGTCGTAGGCGGACATGCACGGGACACGAGATCGACTGTGGAGTGTGGACAGGGTGGAACCGAAGCTCCTGCGATCTCGGCGATGCCAAAGCAGCGAGCGAGCGTGTGCAAGCAACGGTCCTAAACTTTTTACAAGACCATATCTTTTCCGCACGCAAATGCCATGCATGCATGCATGCACGCCAACTGAAGCCGCAGCATTAGGCGGCGACGAGCGCTTCCCGGGCCGATTCGGGAGCTGCACCGCCCACCTCATCACCCCCTCCCCTCCCCTCCCGCTCCGCCCACAGCGCCCCCCGCCGCGCTCTGCCGCCATTAGTCCATTACCACGCCTCCCTTTCAGTCTTCGTCTTCCCCCCCTCCTTCCCCTCCGCCGGCCCAGCGGCGGAAGGCCGTCGCCCCACCGACCACTACCCGCCGTGCCCGTTCGTTTTTCCCAGCTACACAGCAACCCGCCGGTGCGCGCGGTTGCGTCGTCGCATTGCATGGCTGCGCGCTGCGCTCCGGCCTAGGCACAGGGCATCTTGTTGGAGATCCTCCGATCCTCCCCGGCCGGCGGCTCATTCGTCGGAGGAACTGAACTGACCGCCGCGTCGATCGTCTTCTCGCTCTCTCGCTCTCTGCCCTGTTCCCGGGGCTGAGAGGGGAGGAGATCGAGAAGGCCACGACTAAGCTGGCGGACGGAGCGACGACGATGGCGAGGAGCGGCGGCGGCGGCAGCGTTGGGGTGGAAGGAGGAGGAGGAGGCGGCACCGGCGGCGGCGGGCTGAGGAAGGGGCCGTGGACGCAGGCGGAGGACAAGCTGCTGGTGGACCACGTGCGGCGCCACGGCGAGGGCAACTGGAACACCGTGCGCCGGGAGACGGGGCTGCTTCGTTGCGGCAAGAGCTGCCGCCTCCGGTGGGCCAACCACCTCCGCCCCAACCTCCGCAAGGGCCCCTTCTCCCCCGAGGAGGAGCGCCACATCCTCATCCTCCATGGCCTCAACGGCAACAAGTGGGCGAAAATCTCCTCTTACGTGAGTCGTCCCTGCCTGTCCCAGCGTATTCTTCAGTTTCTTGAGGGATTCCGACGATCAGCGCCACGCACGCCGGCCGTGAAGAACTCATCGTCTTTCTTTGGCTTCGGTCGCATGCATGCATGCAGCTCCCAGGGAGGACGGACAACGAGATCAAGAACTACTGGAACACGCGCCTCAAGCGCCGGCAGCGCGCGGGCCTGCCGCTCTACCCGCCGGACGTCGAGCGGGACATCGCGATTCTCCGCGCGCAGAACGCCGACGCCGACGCCAATGCCCACGCCAACGCCAACGCCAGCCTTCCGCCGCCGCCGCCGCTCCTCTACGACGCCAGCAACCCGTTCGTCGCGCTGCCGCCCACCATGCCGTCGCCGTCGCCCACGCACTCGCCGCTGCAGATCAACCAGAACTACCCGCTCCTGAACCAGATGCAGGTGTTCCACCACATCGGAGGCAGCCACCACCAGCAGCAGCAGCAGCCGCAGCCGGCGTTCCACCAGGACAACGGCAGCGCGGCGGCGGCGTTCGGCAGCGGCATCGTCTCCTCGGGCCTGCCGCCGCTGCCGACCGCCACCGCCAGAGCGCAGCAGTTGGAGCTCCCTTCGAACCAACAATTCGACACCTCCAGCAGCGGCAGTGGCAGCGGCAGCGTGGGGCTGCTGGAGTCGATGCTGATCGGCGACGAACACCTGATGCTCCGGCCTAACCCGAGCATGGTCAAGGTCCCCTCCATGCCCGCGCTCTCCTACCGCGAGCCGGCCGGATCCAGGCTGCTGCCCGCCCACGGCGTTGGCAGCGACGGCGACGTCACCTCGCACGCGCACGCGCTCTGCCCTCCGGGAGAGGACATCCACCATGGCGCGACATGGGACTTCACCTTCGGTCAGTTCTTGCTCAGATTCTTGCTCGCCGGCGAAACGATAGCGCAGAACTGACGGCGATCGATCGTCTGGTATTTCGATGTCGAATGTAGAGTAGGACGAACACGAGCGTGCGTGCACGCGGCGCAAGCACGATGATCACCGTCTCGTCTGACAATGTCGTCGTTGCATGCATCGGGAAACCGATGCGTTTTCAGAGGCCGTGAAGCCGGCGAAGAGGAGGACGGCGAGCGAGGTGGGGATCTCCGACATGTTCGCCATCGCCCCGGCGGGGGATTGGTTCGGCACCTGCGGCGGGTCGACGGGGCCGTCGTCGGCCGTCACCGACGACGAGTTCAACCTGGAGATGCAGCAGTTCATGTCATTGCTACCACTGTCCATCGACGAGCACGGCTGCAACGCATAAATGCGGCCGGGTAAAAAAAATGGAAATCGGAAACTGTGTAGAGAGCGTGTGTTTGATTTGCTTC
>Ga0182004_10000678_pt1 | contig 22092 bp, 25 predicted proteins | sample Sormic07211540_1_FD_120479 | JGI IMG/M metagenome (GOLD analysis project Ga0182004, IMG submission 120479) | Endophyte microbial communities from Sorghum bicolor roots, Mead, Nebraska, USA - 072115-40_1 MetaG | ecosystem: Host-associated > Plants > Roots > Unclassified | place: USA: Nebraska...
ACTTGACCACGAGGCCTCCCGCCCCCGGCAAGCCCGGCTTGGCTTGTTGACCAGCGGCGCAGCGTGGGTGCGTGGCTGACCATGTCATGTCTAGCTTTGTAAACGTAACAGCAACTTGAGCGGCTTACTTTGACTTCAATTTGTATTATTACAACAGCAGGCGGTGCTCGTACAGCGCATGTACGGCACGTATGTACTTGCTTGCCCTTCTATCTAATGACATCGATCGATCTGCTTGGACCTATGGCTTATTCTCGCCAAAAAAAAAAAAATCAAACAAACTAGAATACGTCATATGGAACAGCTTGGCCCAGGCAGCAAGTAAACGGAACAGTTTCAGTTCTATGCGTTCTACTATCCACGAAAGTAGCAAATTCTCCCCTTTCATTTATTTATTTATTTATTTGTTTATTTGAAAGGTCCCCTTTAGTTTATTTATTTAGGCGATAGATCGAGTTCTATAGTAATCGCATATACGTAGTATTTTGTAAATAAAACCCTGTGAAGTCAGAACTCACCGCCCAATGATGCATGCATGCATGGTTCTCGTTTTTTTTAGCTTGTGGTACTCACCAGCAGCAATCAGATTGTTTACTCACAGAAAATGACGTACGACTCTCTATCAGACTAGAATCAGGTACGAGACTTTGTACCTAGGATGACATATATATATAGGCAGTTAATTAATTTCGTGGTGAACCAATTGTTGATCATCTCAGCCTCACATGATTTGATTTTGTCATGTCCATGGACAGCAGGATCCACATGCTTGACGAGAATGCAGTTGCAGACGCGCACATTCATTAGTACCAACTGACAAACTGTAAGCTATTATTTTTTCTGTCGGTTGAAACCGAGACTGTTTGTTTGACAGAAAAGTCATAGCTGAAAGTAATACTCAATGATTTATTATGAGAAAAAACACTGCTAAATAAATCGAACGAACAGACTTGCATATGCATGATGAAGCCGTGTACGTTATGTACTTTGATTTTGATTCCTAGAGTCTGATTGCGCTACCACCTGCTAAAAATCAGTGAAGGATGGATGCATGGATCAGCATAGCTAATAATCGATAATGGACCAATGACTCTGATGAGCTTTAGCTTGTGGTATTCAACGACCGGTCGAGACTCGAAAGCAACCTTTTTAAAATTCTCATATATGACGTTTCTGTATTACGTACACTACGATCCCAGGTACGCGACTTTCAAACCAGGAAGACTTGCGAGGCCTTTTATTTACAACCGAGGACATTATCACCTGTGTGTGTGGATTAAGTATTTTTGTGTTATGGAGTAAATCCATTTGATGAGTTCAAATATCGCAAACATTAATTACCGATGAAGGCCATACTTGGGCCGCCTATATATACATATACTCCCTCTATCCAAAAATAACCCTACATTAAGCTTTTCAAAATTTGATGACACATATATATCAATATTTCTATTTCTATTTAATTTTAATATAAAAGTATAGTCATAATCTATATACTGATATTTATTATGCATCATAAGTATTAATTACTAGTATTTTTTTATACATTCTGTTAAACTTTAAAAAGATTATACTTTTCAGAAAGAGCAGTAGTGGCAATGCAATGGAAGATGCTACTAGCATTTAGCCAAAATGAAAAGGAATCTTTTTGAGGAAAACCAGGATTGATGCATGGCACAGCCGTATGTTTTGTCCGTCAACAGTTTGGTTCCTTGAGATTCGCAGGCGTTTAATGAACATATATACATACCAGTCTAGACACCGACAGCAAGCCAATAATCATGCATTATTGCACGTATCACGATCTGCTAGGGCCTTGTTTAGTTACGAAAACTTTTTGAATACTTTCATTTTTATTTGATAACTATTATCCAATCATGGACTAACTAAGCTCAACACATCTCGCGATTTAGAGGTAAACTGTGTAATTAGCTAGTTTTAATTTTCGTCTATATTTAGTGCTTCATATTTGTACCGCAAGATTTAATATGACGGGGAATCTTTAAAAGTTTTTGGTTTTTGGAGGAAACTAAACAAGGCCTAGGTTGAAATTGTGCTTGTAGCTAGGCTTGTGATCATTAACCAACTTACACAGATATGCGAACAGCAGTGCCCTTTCTGGGTTCAAGTGATTGGGCCAGAGAATATAATGCAACAAGGGCAGCTGCTTGCTGCAAAGGTCAACTGTCCTTTGCCCGTACAAGAACGTCAGGCTGTCATGCGCCCGTAAGCAGGTAACATGGTGTACCGGACAGCATGATCAGATCATCAAATGGTCAACTTGTATGGCATGGCTTATCCTCTACTAAACAACAACTTGTTTGGTCCCTGAATTTTAATTTCTATCTCAAAACGTTTACTTAGTTTCCTATATGTTATTGATATATGTATTGCCCGTAGTACTTCGGGAAGTTGTTAACGTTTTAGTTATATTAATACTCATAGGCATTGCTTGAACGTTTTCATTATAACACAAGATCAGCAGGTGGCAACAACTATATATATGATGACAATTAGCGTGATTTGTTCAGAGGGTAGAGCGGCGGTAGTTGTTTGTTCAGGAGAGAATCTATTACTAAGTGCAGCTCTGAACATTAGCTAGTTTGGACCACGGCGGATATATATAATAATTCAGAGTTCGCTGTACCCGTACCACCACACATATCATTGTCGAGGGCAAACACATCATGAGTGACATGGACGTTGAGATTTCTTATCTTTGTTTAAGGCTGCTCCTTTTGTCAGTTTGTGATGAGCTCTCGTTACTAAGGTTCATTTGCAACTTGCTAATGAGTAGTGGCCTTTTTTTTACGCAAAGCTGCTGTAGACTTTCAAGTCTAGATTGAAAATCTATGTAAATTTGCGTGGAGTGTACAATATAACATGTTTTTGATAGGACGCGCTAGTAGCTTTTTAGATATATTCTCTTACAAGTTACAAGTGCTTGGAAACAGCATAGAAGAACACCTATTCTTCATATATTAATATCACTAGCTAGCTTCTTTCCCTTTAATCATGAGAATAATGTGCATGAATGAACCCTTGAGAAGACCCAAAACTTTTAGCTCGATCGATTTGTAAATCACAAGTGGCACAATTGCAAGCAAACCGTACAAGACGAAAGAGAGACGACCGGTAAATCTATTCAATTGCTTACGGATTGGAGCAATTACGTAAGCAGCGCTGGCTTGGGCCGAGTCGCAATACTAATTAACTTGTAGCCTTTTAGCGCCATGCATGATCTTATTTTGGCCTGTTCATTTATTGTAATAAAAGAAAAAAACGAATATCTAGTGGTGACTGCCGGGCTGGTCGAAGCAGCGAGCGAAGATAATACGAACAAAACAATGTCGCCGCATTTGGTCAAACAGCAAAATTTTAAATGAATTATTGTCGGCTGCTCAGGTTTTCCTATGTCAACTGGCGCCTTTGATAATGGCATAGTTGCTACTTGCTAGACTTTCCTCGAGGTCTACAGCTGACAATGCAAGCTTGCTGGCAAAGTGGCTAGCTATAGCTAGTCCTTGGATCTGTCCTAGCCAACAGGACTCAAACGTTGCTTTCTCGAAGTATTAGGAGTACTACTTTGCAGCAGGTTCGATGAACATGATGGCCGAACCATACCCGCTAAGAGCAAGGTCAATAATAGAGCCAAGTGCTTGGCTATAAGCCAAATAATTAGAGCCAAGTTATACAATAAGTTGTCTCCTACTTGTTTCTAAAACACATTCTCTTTCTTCTTTTTTCTCACAATATTTGCTTTTTGGGCCCACTACTATCTATGCATCCGTGCCCAGCTTGGTGCTTAACTAAGAGCCAAGCTATCATCTCTCTCCTCTCTTCTCTCCTCCACATCAGCATTAGCTTGGCTATAAGCCCATTATTGTACCTGCTCTAATACGCAGTTCGTCTTTAGTGCAACTTTCCCCCCACGTACGGATCGCATCTTTTTCCCAAGGCCTTGTTTAATTCTTTTTTTTTGACACCGTAGCACTTTCGTTTTTATTTTACAGTTATTGTTTAATTATGGACCAATTAGGCTCAAAAGATTCATCTTGCGATTTACAGGCAAAATGTCCAATTAGTTTTTATTTTTGTCAATATTTAATGTTTCATGTATATGTCGTAAGATTTAATGTGACGGAGAATCTTAAAAAGTTTTTGGTTTTTACAGTGAACTAAACAATGCCTTGGACTACAGATTTGTCAGGTTGCAGTCAACGGTTAGCCAGGATAAATGGGTGGAATGGGAGAGTAGTTTGTTTTCCTGGCGGGAGTCCGATCCAACAGATTGCTGGCTGGATACCTAGAGCTATGGCATTCGCCACCTTTATTTGCCGGCTTATTGTATATATACAGTAGTATATTAATTAAACAAATAAAACGGCCACCTCCTTTGTGCTAAGAGCAGACCTATTCCGGTGATACGTTTTAGTCATTCTCGTTTTGCTATAATAATCTATGAATGTGTGTTCAAACTGCGATGGTTTTTATTTTCAGGTTATACTTATTATTCTCCTTTATGCATGTACGGATTGAACCACGCATATGCAAAACATGGACTGTTATTATTCCTTCGGTAAACTAAAAACCAACGCTACCGCAAAGTGCACGCCTGCTGCAAAAGGACGGACGGACACACATGCGTTGCGTGCGTGGACAGTGGCTGCTGAATTTTCTGCACTCAGTACCACGGGCAGTATGTACTACGTGGTGTCACAGCTCGCGATCGCGCGTGCCCGCCGTCTGTTTAGACTGAAACGTCCATACTTAATTTTCCTCTACTGTTGGATGGATAGTAACCCAAAATATGACCAGCCAACAATATCCTCTGCATGCATCTAGCTATTTAGGCTAGCTAGGACAAGTACTATAGCTAGCGACTGACATACGAACGCATATTCGATCTTCATGTCGTCTCCAAATGGTGTGCTGCTGGAAAGAGCAGAGAAGCATCATGAGCCCACTCATGCACTCACGTTCACATGATCTCTGGCTTGAGTTTAGGTGGAGTTACCAAAGTATGGTAACCCTAGAAGGAAGAGGTGGTGTTGAGTGGCGAGGCAAGACAATGTTTGTGACACTAGAAAAGAGGTGGAGAACCCTGGCACACAGTGGTGCTAGGGTAGAGACGACGACGGTGATGGTGAATATGGCGATGGGAGAGACCTAGTGGCGAAAGGTGTCATCTGATTATAAGGCTTATAATAAGCTATCATGTCCTAGAGCAAGGAGGGTAGAGGCCCTATTTCACCTCCATAAGCCTTCACCCCTGGGAGAGACAGAAAGATGACTACTGCAGTAGGCTAAGGTCTCACACTAAGCTCGCTTAGTCAAAAGGATCGAATACTCAAGAAGGGGCTGGATATCTTAACATAATCTATTTTGTTCATCTTCCAATCTTAGCCTATAGACTAGTATGCGCTGTTAAAAACTACAATGATGGATCATCAGGAGCAACACAGTAAGCCATGTCCTTATTAGAAGAGATTTGCTCACCTTTCTGTTAAGGCCGATAATAGTGACACCTTTCATGCCTCGTTTCTCATTGGAGGCATTGCCATGAGTTTTCTACTCTTAGAGGTTTCAGTTGACAAATCTTGTGTTAGATCTAAAAGCATCTCAAAGAGTCTTTGTAAATATATTATTTGGAGAGTCATTGAAATAAAAGTCGCTCTCTATATAACTTTCCACCATCCAACAATTTCTCTCTACTCGTGCCATTTTAGAGAGCTAACCTTGCTCTCCATTTTTTTTTACTAGCGATAAATCTAGAACAAAATACGACAGTATTTAGAGATCTAATTAATTAAAGAACCTGTTGGAGAATATGTTTTCATCAAAACCTCTACTATTCCTATTAATATGTGAAGATATATTGAGACTCTTGAAATTGTTAAATTAGGCCTTCGATTTGGTGGTTTTGTAATTGTTCGTTGTTGTGTACGCGTCGTTGCTTCGTCGTCGCTGTGCCAAGTCGGTTGCTTGCTGTTGATCCATTCCTGAAGCGCGCTGGCTTTAAACGAGGAAGGAGCTAGGGCATGCAACAATGCCACGTCGCCAGCTTGCCTACCGCAGTTGCTGCTTTACACGTATGTACTCAAGTGACTTAAAAAAACCCGAAGCAAATCAGGAAAGTCTACTCGCGGCTTTACTAGCGTACGAAAACCGATCTGCACGCCTGATTGCATACACACAGGCAGATCCAGACAAAAGCAACGCCATCGTGCATCATGTGAATCCATCGATGCTTGTAAACAGAGACCACACAGGAAATATGTGAAATTGTCTTGTCTATCTCTACAGAGAACTTCCGTTGAGCGCCACAACACGACTCACCCACATTAATAACTTGACGGATCGTCGATCACTGTCGCCGGGCGTATCGTGTTTAATTATGTGGTCCATCGAAGAGGGCGTGTGTTGATTCGTTTGAGAAATTTGTGATTAGCAAACCAATGAGCGACTAGAAGTCTTCTCAGGACTCGATCTGTAAAATCTTCTCGAATGCAAAATTCCACACGTAGCTTGGAATGCACCGCGTAATTCACCTTCAATTATTACCCCCGGACGGTTCCAAAAATCACGTCCACTTCATCCATCTCGTTAATTCACGCTCAATTCTCTTTTCCATCAATTCTGATATCCATTCTCTTTTCCATCAATTCCGATATCCATTCTCTAATTTCCATCAATTCTGATATCCATTATTATTCTGCCGTGCTGTTTCCAATAATTACCGCAAGGTAGGTTTCAAATGACGTCTGTTTCATTCATCCCTTGCGCTTGAATCTCTTCCATCATTTCTAGCATGTTGTGCTGTCGTCCAAATATAAGTGCCCAAATCTAGAAACTTGTCTGTTTTTTTCCCTTTTCGGATCATTTCCAAACAACCTTCGGCACGTGCTGGTAATAATATCCTAGGCAGATTCCAGCAAATTACGTCCACTTTACTTGACGCTAATCTTGAGTATCCGTCATTTCTGATATCCATTATGCCGCCGTGCCATTTCCAGGGGCGAAGCTATATGCTAAATAGGGGGTAAAAATAGTGATTAAGTCCAAAATTTTATCATATATGCACCATCACAAAATATATTTATGCACCTACAAGCTAAATGTATTTTTTTTAATTTGTTCTAGCTTCGTCACTGACTATTTCCAATAATTACTACAAAGGTAGGGTTCAAATCACGTCTGTTTCATCCATCCCGTTGATTTGCGCTTGGGTCTCTTCCGTCGTCATTTCTAGCCCATCGTGTTGTCGTGCAGATATAAGTGCCCAAATTTAGAAATCAACTACTTTTACTTGTTTGTTTTTCTTTTCGAATCGTTTTCAAACAAAACCTTATACGATACGTCCTACTAATATCCTAATACTTCCCCCTTGTAAGTATCTCTTTCTCCTTTATAAATATAATAAATATAAAAATGAAGTGCTGTGGGGATCTCTCCCACAGTTTTTGCCTTAAAAAAATATCCTAATACTTCCCTTACCGTTCTTAAAACGGCAGCAGAGCAAAGCCATGTTTATTGGACTAAATGACATATCTGAATTGACTAAAATAAGTTGCTAACTACTCTTTCTGTCCTACGATATAATGTGTTATGACTTTTAAAATTTGCCTTCCTAGAAAGTGACAATGATATTCTTTTTGGGAAGAGAGTATGCTCAGATTTAGCAAAGTTTGTTAAATACAAAACCATAATTTGAGAAGAAGAAACTTGTTTAATCTATAAAGTGTATGTTTCATTTGAGCATTATCTTAAAGTTGTCTTAAATATGTTAGAATATGTTGTATTACCCGAGAGAGGGACTACTACTCTTAATAACAGAGAAAAAAACTCTAGCTGATCACCCAGCTTTATAGAAATGTATATCTTGCCTGAACCTAGGAGTCTATAAGCCCATATTATCAAATTAGTTTGGACTAATGCTTCTTCTTAAAAGAAGGCTGAAGCTGGAGGTTTTCTACTATCTAAAAAAAATAAAAATCTTATCTGCTGACTCTGTTTTCCCCATAAACCAGCGGCCTAGTGTTGAAATTCGTAATATTCCCAATGAACGGCTGCTGCTGATGCCGCCGGCCGCAGGCATCCATACTGGTCCGCCGTGTGCCCAAATTTTTCGCCGGGATCCCCAATCCCATGCGTTGTTTGACTTTGACTTTCCGAAATCAACCAGCCGTGCCGCCCAAACGAGCAAAGTGTTATGCAGAGAGAGAGTGTGTGTGTTTGTGTGGGCCCCACGGGCGGGTACGTAGTACGGAAGTAGTACCGTCGGGTGTCCGGCTGCAGATGCCCTTTTATAAAAAATCGCCCTGCCGCCGCCGCTGCTGCTAGGATAGGTGCTAGCTGGAGTAGTACAACCTGCACTACGCACTGTACCGTGTGGAAAGGCCGTTGGGTCAGCTTCTTGCTGTCCCTTCGGTTCCGTTCCGTTCCGTTCCATCGGTTGCCAGCTCTCTCTCGGCTCCCTCCTGCTATATATCAGAGGGTTACGCTTGGCTCAAAGGCTCAGCTTCTCCTTCCTCGCCAACGCCTAGCAGCCTGCCTCACGCGCGCCCTTCCGTTCAGCAACCACCGCCGGCCGACCAGTTGCCTCCTTCGGCAGCTATACGTACCAGCCACAGGCCATAGCTGCTGCAAGGTCGTTCCTGGAAATTAAGAGCAGTTCAACTTCAGAGAGGTAATTAAGGTCTCTTATTTGAGACTAGAAAGCGCTCTCTCTCTCTCTCTCTCTCTCTCTCTCTGGTTTTGGATTGTTGGATATCTGATGGAAAGGGGTTCCACAGCTTCAGCTGCATGCATGCAGCTATACTATGTATGGGTGTTCTTGTTCTTCCAAGTTCTTTCTCTTCTGTCCTTGCTTTTGTCGTTGTGCTTTTCTCTTCCTTTTATTTTTTCCGTTCTAGTTGTTATTTGCCCTTTTCTTCTCGATCGATCTCCTCTTCGCTGTTCTTGCATGCGCCGCGCGCGCGCCAAGAGAACAGCTTTTGTGTTCCTGTTTTTGGTTTCTCTCTTGCTGCAAATTTCCCATCGCACGGTTACACCTTTGGTTAGGTATATAAGTAGCTTATATCACAATTATGTATATATTTCCGGTTTATTTTTCTGTACCTCTGTCTTGCTTTGTCGACGGCTACCATGTGCATGCATTCTCTTGACCTAGGTATAGCTAGGCTTTGAATAAGTATATTTATCCTTGGTGCGCGCGATAGCTAGCAAGGACAGAGAAGCCAGCCACTGACTTCTTTTTGTTCTTACTAAACTGCTACTGGTGTGCTAGTTTGTTTGTTTGTTTTCATTTCTAATGGGTGGTTGGGTGTCCTTGTTTAGTGATTAGTTAGTTGTTCTCTACTCTTGATTTCAACGCTCTCTCTCTCTCTCTCTCTCTCTCTCTCTCTCTCTCTCTCTCTCTCTCTTCAATCGGTGATGTGGGGGACGACGAACATGCATTTATCAAGTGCTTCTCCATTTTTCTTGTTCTTGGCCACCTCGTCCCTCTGAAGAATATTTGTATAGCTTGATATTTTCTTTGGGGCGCTATGAATTAAGTTGATACTGAAAGCTCAAGTTTCCTAGACCCTAGAGCAAGAAATATATACTACAGTTAAAAAACCATCCTTTTCTGGAGGACCTTTCGACAGTGCTCTCATTTGTTCCCACTTGTGTGTTGTGCCTTCTCTCACCAATAAACCATCTTTTCATGGTCATAGCATTCCCTGATTGTAACATCCACAATCAATACCAGTGCCCACGCCGTACCCTAGCCTTGTTTCTTGTTAGCAAGGGTGTCACACATGTCCCCGTCTTATTTAGTTGCATAGTACATCTTAGGCGCGTGTAGGTACATCCAAGGTGGTGACAATTATGTCTGTTGTCTCTTCTTCTCCTATAATCTCTGCAGTCGTCTTTACTGATTGGCATCATCTTCTTCCTTCTTTTTTCCGTTGGTTATTGTCAGGAGTGGAGAGGAAAAGCTTGCTCCGAGACATGAGGGATATGGGAGAGAAGAGGAGACATGGGCATGGACATGGACATGGACATGGCCACGGCCATCTTGTTGGGTTTGGAGTCGGAGGGGTTGGACATGCAGAGCATGAGGAGAAGCGCATGGAGCAGAAGAAGCTGGACATGAGCGGCATGTGCATGGACACCCTGCCACATCTCACCACACCCCTTGGCAACATCACTACCTTGGATCTCTCTAACAACAACCTACAGGTACGGACATATTTTTAGTGTGTGTGGTAGGTTTCTCCTTTTGATCAGCAATTCTTGCTTCTTGTGTTGCTATCTTTTGCATGTGTTCCTTGTCGTTCTACTTTTGTTGTTTTCCTCATCTAGCTATAGTGATCATCCCTGGTCTCCCCATTTGTTCTATTCGAATGGATAACACGCAGAACACTTATCTTGACTTCTTGAGATGGTGCTGCATATTATTATATCACAGTGTGATAAGTTAACTGCAAACCTATAGCTAGTGTGAGATAAGCATGAATTGGTACTAATATATGAAGGATAGCTCAGCTATCTAGTCATCTTCTCACAATATCTTGTTATTGCTTTGCCGCTTGCTTGGCCTCTTGTATGTCATACATGTGGATGAGGACCAAAAATATCAGAGATATGCTGCCTTGTGAGTCGTGAGTCGATCTGTGGACTCTGGGTGCTAAGAATGAGTTATTTTAGAGCATATAACTAATTAAAAGCTGCAGGGACCTTAAGAACAAAGAACATAGCTTATTCATTTTTTGGTTGGACCTGATGTATGTTTGCAAGTACTATAGGTCTGTGGAAGTGGACTGGGGCCCTGAAAACGGCAAAGAAAAGGCTAACTGTGCGTCGTACCTCCATGCTATACGGTTCAAGCCACTGCGTATAAATAAGAACCCTCGACGGCAAGCCGAAGTCTTATCAGTCATCAGTTTTACGATAGGGATTGTCTACTCCATGTCCATGACCTTAAATATGAAGAAAAACATTAATTAGTGTTTGAACAGAAATATACCTGCTCTGCTGTTCATGCATGATTTGGTTGGTGGAAGATCGAATACAGTAAAAACATGCAGCTAGCTAACAACTAACGTGTTGCTGAAAATGAAAACTGCAGAGCATTCCGGAGTCCATAATCGCGAGGCTCCTGAACGTGGTTGTGCTGGACGTGCGGTCCAACCAGCTCAAGTCGCTGCCCAACTCCATCGGCTGCCTCTCCAAGCTCAAGGTCCTCAACGTCTCCGGCAACCTGCTCCAAGAACTGCCGGCCACCATCGAGGAATGCCGGTAAGTGGTAATTAGGCATGCATCGTCGTCCATGGCTATATATAGCTGGCAAATAAAGTTCACGACACTGACACAGACGCATGCTGCATGCATATATGATCGAGCGGCGGCACTGATTCACTCACTGGCTAGCTGACTATACGTACGTGACTGACATGTATCATGCACAGCGCGCTGGAGGAGCTGAACGCCAACTTCAACCAGCTGACGAGGCTGCCGGACACGCTGGGCTTCGAGCTCCATGGCCTCCGGCGTCTGTCCGTGAACTCCAACAAGCTGGCGTACCTGCCGTCGTCCACCTCCCACATGACGGCGCTGCGGTCGCTGGACGCGCGCCTCAACTGCCTGCGCGCGCTGCCCGACGGGCTGGAGAACCTGGGCGGGCTGGAGACGCTGAACGTGAGCCAGAACTTCCAGTACCTGCGGGAGCTGCCCTACGGCATCGGCCTCCTCGTCTCGCTCCGGGAGCTGGACGTGAGCTACAACTCCATCGCCGCGCTGCCGGACTCCATGGGCTGCCTCACCAAGCTCGCCAGGTTCAGCGCCGCGGGCAACCCGCTGGTGTGCCCGCCCATGGACGTCGTCGAGCAGAGCCTCGACGCCATGCGCGCCTACCTCAGCGCGCGGATGAACGGCACCGCCAAGGCCAAGAAGAAGAGCTGGGTGCCCAAGCTCGTCAAGTACAGCACCTTCTCGGCGGGGATGATGACGCCCGGCCGCACCAAGAACAACAGCACCGACGGCCTCCACATGTCGGATTACCAGTCGCTCCACGGCGGCGGCATCGCGTCGCCGGGGTTCCTCAGCATGCTGTCGCCACGGCGTCTCTTCTCGCCGCGGAGAAATTCCACCAAGCACTAGCTAGTAGCTTAATTAGTACGTACGTAGTGGTCACTCTGGTCCCCGGCGACGGCGAGCTATACATTATGCATGTGTGCTGCCTGCCTGTTTGCTTGCTGCATGATTCGAGTGTTCATCAGATGTGCTATGCTCGTATTGTAGCACAAGCTAAAGCTACTGATCTTGCTACTGCAGGTGTATATGCTTTCAATTGAAGAGAGGTATTTCTGAAGTGTGTATAGTAGTACGTAGTGCAAATAGTAGGGCATTGATGTACATAAGAATTAAGGGTGTCCTTTTTTTTCTTTTCTTTTTACATGTGCACTAATGCTTATGTTGGAGTAGTCTTAATTTTTGAAGGAAATATAATTGTTCATCCACAGTCCAACCTACTGCTTTATACTTTTTTAGAGTTCAAGGGAGAAGCCCAGCCCATTAGCATTGCTATCAGGACCGTGATCAGGCTCAGAACGTTTACACCATCAAGCATCTATCATCCAAAATAGAGCACAAACATGGCTCATGCGCCCTTCAGTTCAGATTCAGATACAAGGAAAAGAAAACTACCACCAACAACAACTAGCACACAAGAACTAAAACTAACACAGATGCCACCAAAACATTGCCCAATGATGAACAGTATCATCACAGTTAGCTAAAAGGCATCTCCCGCCTAGGTTCACAGAGCAAGGTCTTCAAAGGTAAGCATGCCCTCCATCAGGTACTAGTTACTGAGATCTTTTCTGGGCTGGAGGCTTAGCTTCTCCAACTCGTCCAACACCACCTTGTATTGCTCCAGGTGACAGGGTATATTCGTTCCCAGTTTTTGAGCATTATTGAGATGGATCGCCAAATTTACCACATACCTCGCCACCTGCCATTCTGAAAACATAAAGAGTTTCTAAGTGTCCGCAAGTTCACATTGCAGCAGCACTGCACACATTCAACACAACATGTTTCCTCTCACTCAACCAAAATTCAGCAACAGCTTCAAAGTTATTGACTTTGTTCAGATTAACTACATGGACTAGCTCTAACCACATTTGTTTTGCCACCATGCAGCCAAAGAAGAGGTGATGTACTGACTCAAATCTGAGCAGCTGTCGAATCTACGAGTCATTCAGCAGTGTTTTTCTCTTACAACAAATCAGCAAACGTGTTGTATTCGCTTGGCTAAAAAGGAAGGCTGAAAGCACTATTCGCTGATTTATTGTATGAGAAAAACAGTGCTAAATGACTGGCAGATTTGGCAGATAAGCTCAAGTGAACATGGATGGTCCAACTACATTTCCATACTGCAGGCGTATGCACTAGTTTTACACCCCTAAAATTGATCAAATGACAATGGGATTGAGAGTATTGCCCTGTGGTATAGGAGGTGATGGTAGTTGCCAGCTGCACAACCACCTCCCAGTTCCTTGCTGTCTCAATAGTCACTATCTGCGCATCTGCAAATGATGCATCTGAGATGTTCTCCATCCCAGAGATCAGCAACAGTAGCAGTTTGTTCATTCACCAAAACGCAGAGGTCTACTGATTTGTATATGCATGAAGGTGTAGTGCCTTTGTTAGCTGAAATAAAACATCTACGGCATGTTAGTTGGGAAATGGGGTGAGATAATCTGAGACAGAAATGATAATCTCTCTCCAATCCAAAATACTTCATCACTTTATCGACCTTGATGAACTGATGAGACAGGTATACAGTAAGTGAATGGACAATCATGGAAAATAAGAAGGGCAAATTACGTCACAAGTATCTCCATTATGTTGCTGAAATATCTAATTATCGATGGCTATGTTGCTCGCAGAACATGTCATGGAACAGACATGTGCAGTTTTGAAAGTTTTGATGATCCTCTGTAATGACAGTAGCAGATGGAGTGACAATACATGTTCTTTGCTCATTTGCAAAGCTTGAGCTTCTTGAAGAATGAAGACACCTGCGACTTTGGGCAGGGTGCTGTGGCTATGCATGTGGGGATGTTCTCAGGCTGCTCTATCCACAGCTTGTGCCTGACACCAGCTGCTTGCAGCTTCTCAGACAGGTTCTTCAGCTGTGTCTCTCCTTTCACCTCCAGTGTTACCTGCATACAGATAAAAGATGCCCAAATTATTTGTTTTGAAAAGAAAGGTGCTTCATATGGAAACGACAATCAATCAAAAGGAGCACATACAATCGACGCCCTTACAACCCCGGTTGTTACCGATTGCTAGTTAAGTCAAAATTCTTAGTAGGATATTACAATGCGCAGAGTGTCTGTGTGAAGAATTTTGTGTCAACTATAGCTACCCAAGCAGGAAGGACTGAAGGAGAATCATCCAGTCCTGCAAGAAACTGCTAGATGCCTAGATGTATAAAGAGGTCTTACAAGACCTTGTAAGTTGAGTGTTAATACATTCTTGTCCTTGTTAACATTACTGAATGTTAGCAATTCACAGGAACGACAACCTAAGGAAGTGGATCATGAAACTTCTGATGTACGGAGTACAAGGTAATGACGCTCATGCCTACCATCAGTCCATGGCCGCCATGGCTCTCTAAGCAATGCTCCAGATTCCGTGTGCTCTAACCAATACTAAGCCAGAACTCTGTGGTCGACAGGGTAATGCGAAAGGCAGACACTTGACACAAGCAAGATGCTGGAGATCGTGTGAGGCAAACCGTCGAACATGCCTTGTGCATTCGGTCGAGGTTGTCAGGCGCGCAGTAAGCGGCGGTGTCCGGGTGGTCCCGGTGCGCCCACACGGCGGACACGGCGGCGTGGCAGCCCTGCGCCACGACGCTCCCCAGCGGCCACGCGTCCGCCAGGTCGCGCCGCAGCACCACGTATTGAACCAGGACGTCCACCGCTTCCTTCGCGCCCTCCTCGCCAGCGGCGGCGGCAGCGTCCGGAGCGGAGGCGGAGGCGGCGTCGGCGTTCATGCTGGCTCGCGGCGGGATCCGGCGGAGGGAGACCCTGGTGATCGCCGGGAGGAGGGCGGCGTTCGGGAGTGTGCCGGCTATCGGTAGCATGAATGGCAAGCGAAGAGGGTGGAAGCCCAGCATAGCTGTCGACTTGGGTTTCGTACTCGTTGCATCATGTCAATCTGTTTTTTCCCTTGCATTCCAAATAGCGTCTTCTTTGCAAACTTGGTTTGGCCTTGTTTAGTTCAAAAAAAACATTTGCAAAAATTTTCAGATTTTTTGTCACAGTCGATTTTTATGGCACATGTATGAATCATTAATATAAATAAAAAATAACTAATTACACAATTTATTTGTAATTTATGAGACGAATCTTTTGAGTCTAGTTAATCTATAATTGGACAATATTTGTTAAATATAAACGAAAGTACTACAGTGTTCATTTGTAAAAAAATTGGAACTAAACAAGACCTTAGTTCTTGTGATGGAATCTATTGATGGCACATGGAATTGTATTTTTTCTGAATTTATTTCAAAATTTCTTTAGTTGTGTAGGTGACTATGGTTACCGGTTTAGTGTTGTGAAAGTGTTTGTAGGGTAGTGTGCATGTGTGTTTATGTAAGTTTACTAAATAAATACTCGTATGTTGCACAGAAACAAAACAATGACACGGTAATTTAATTATGAGCATGTATATTATATTTATTTTAAAAAATAGTATGGACGTGTTAAAAAAATTCTGTAGCAAGGCGATTAGGAGCCAATTTTGCTTTAATAAAAGTTATAAATGTGAATCCCAACAAGGTTGCTAAGTGTTGACCGTTTCTGATGCGAAGTCACAAACTATGCCAAATTGGCTCCGACGCGGACTCCGTACGTATTTGGTTAGTATACGTATTGGTGCAATTTTGGATTTGCAGTGTGGAGGAACAGTGGCCAAATAGTGTACGTATTGGTAAGATAGTATGCATATTTGGTATAATTTTTTTATAGTTTGTATTTGGATAATATACGTTTTTGTGTCACTAGGTAGTTGATTACTTTGAAGTTTTTTAAGTGTATAGAGAGATAGAGAAGAGATAAGGCAGTGTATATATGATGTTTTCTCGACAAAAAAAAAGGTGGAAAATGCTCCTTCGTGTACCTTATTTTAGGGCGATGTAACCATAGTCCTAAGACTCATTCAAACTTACATTACAGTCACTGCTTCCTTCAATTCTTTGTGGACGTAGCAATGGGTCAAGCAATCCTCACGGCCCACTATAGCCTCAACACAAGCTCACATGTCCCCACCAGCCCACCAGTCCACCACCACACGCCGCGGGCCCAAATTATTCTCTGCCGTCGGATCACCTCCACAAACCCTAGCGACAAAACCCCTCCTACATAACCAGCCCTTCCCACTCCCGCCGCCGCCTGCGTCAACCTCTGCCCTCCACTCTCCCCACGTACCCCTCTCCTACCCAGCTCGTCCAGGTAAGGTAAGCGTCCGCGCCGAACGCCATTGACGCCCTCGCTGTTCGCTGCGCGTTTCGATCTGTGGCTGAGGAGCTTCGGGCCGTGGACGTGCAGATGTCGTCCGAGGTGGCGAAGGTGGCGGTGCCAGAGTCGGTGCTCCGCAAGCAGAAGCGCGAGGAGCAGTGGGCCGTCGAGAAGAAGGAGAAGGCCCTGGCCGAGAAGAAGAAGTCCATCAAGAGCCGCAAGCTCATCTTCACTCGCGCGAAGCAGTACGCCAAGGAGTACGATGCCCAGGTCAGATCGCCGCACCCGCTCGAAAAAACTTGTATGTAGATTGTGACAAAATTAAGTGTTGGCACTTGCTTAACTAGGCGATACACCAATGGGTAGGAAAGATGCTTTCTTGAATCCACCATCAATCTGGAAAGATCACTTATGGTTTCCAAGTTTGCAAAGTCTGTATCATGCAATACATTATCTATGTACAGCCCAAGCTCATGCTCAAGACTAGCCATGTCCTTGTGATTAAAATCAGCAGGATAAAATTTACCTAAGGTCATCAACCTCTCGAATCTCGATATTAAAATGACGGAATGTGTCCTTATCAAATCTGTCATTTAACTTTTTTTTGTAATAAATCAAGAACAGCAAAGAAGCAATCAACCTATAATTGTGCTCATTGTTAATGCCTGGTCTTTGTCGTGGCTTCTTGGATTCATATATTCTTTTCCATATAACTCACTAAGACGTCATGCTTCTCACAAAAGCTATGTACCATATCAAAAAGAGAATGCCATCCAACCGAAGTTCTAAGCCTTTCTAATTCCCACTTGGTTGACGCCACATCAGAAATGGTATTGATAATGTTTTAATCTTTCTTTTGTAATGTTTTTGACCAACAGTTTGTGGATCCTAATATTGTCATCATCATCTGCAAAAAGAATGCAAAGTTGAAAAATACTTTAGAAGACCATTAGCATGACGTCTCTTGCTATCATCTGTACCATCTTCTTTGACACATCCGCAGACTTTGACCACAGAATGAAAGATCTTTGACAAGCCCAACAATGTCCTATAATCTGATATTCTCTTGCTCTTAGCGGGATATCTTGGTAGGTTATCCAAATCAACTAGCCCTGGAACTAAAGAATTATGTTTAGGCAAGTCTTGTAGTCCTAGCTTGCACTAATGGAATTTCAGTTGGAACTTGAAGTTGCTAAATTAGTGTCTGATGTTGCTGAGTTTTTTAATAGTATGTTTCCATGGTTGGCCTGCAAAGTAATTGGAAATTTGGAATCCCCCTAAAAAGAATGAAATTGGAGCTATAATTTGAATTGTGGTTGTTTAGGGCTTTAAGCTCAGGGATGCAAAAGAATTGGGATTGCAAGAGAAATCCAATGTTCTCTAAATAAAGTGATAACAATCTAGTGCCCAAAATCTATCTGATACAATATTATTAAGATTTGGTACTAATTTTGCATAACCCTAGATAAATTGCATAAGCTTAGCTTACATCAGAACTACTAACTGAGTGCCTGAGTTCATTGTACGCTTGTTGCCTGGACCTGGACCTGGCAGCTGATGCCGATCAGCTGCTGCTACTACTGCGTTGTTGTGGCAGTGGGGATGTAGGCTGACGTTGCTTGGAGCAGTACTGCTACTCTGCTTGTCACTGGCTGCATACTGCGCCAAATCGCCGATTCACCAGTTTGGCCATGCCCTGCTTCTTTTCTTTAATATATAGATGCACTGCTGGGCGGCAATTAGCCTTGCCATTTGGGCTTCCAAAGACCGAATGACTGGGCCTCTATATCCATTATATCATAGATGAGTGAGGACCTTTTAGTTGGGCTGAGTGGGGGCACTAGTATTAAACCCTGGGCTATATACATGGGCTCTGCGAAAATGAGTGGTGGTCTCACTCGAGCCACTTTGGGTCAGCCCCTGATTCAATCCCAAGCAATTTAGAATCTATTCTGTGGACAATCCCAACTGTAAGCATCCTAGAATATTGTTGTGCATTGTGTGACATTGTAAAAGTTGTCCGATGATGTTATCAGTACATAGTTCTGATTTTTATCTACCATTTAGGATCTTTGCCATTAGTAATATGTTTTCTTCATGAAATAGAGAGCTGAGATATTTTATTTGCATGCTTATGTGGATGCTTGGACCAGGAGAAGGAGCTGGTGCAGCTTAAGCGTGAGGCCCGTTTGAAGGGTGGATTCTATGTCAGCCCTGAGGTAAAGCTGCTGTTTGTGGTCCGCATCCGGGGGTGAGTCACAAATTCTTATGCCAGTATCATATAGAGGAGGAATTTGCATGCTCATGCTTGTTTTAAATTCTGTTGAAACTACAATATCAATGCCATGCACCCTAAGATCAGGAAGATCTTGCAGCTTCTGCGTTTGAGGCAGGTTGGTTTACCAATATCTATTTTTACAATTGCATTTCTGCTATTTGAATTTGTTTGTTTGGTCGTTTTTACAACTTTTCAGATCTTCAATGGTGTGTTCCTGAAGGTCAACAAGGCTACCATTAACATGCTTCGCAGGGTTGAGCCATATGCCGCATATGGGTAAGTATGCTGATTTGATTATGGTCTTACTGCTCATTTTGATACATCTTCCACTAGAAGTACACAGTTGTGAACAAGACCATACTGTTGTACTTGTTGCTTGAGTGAAATTACGATAGAATAATGTGTTAACAGTACTAAATTTGGACTTTAAGGTAGGAAGCGTAATCAAGGCTTGTGAGGTTCTGCATTCAGTTTTTATCACAAATTGATAGGACAGGTTAACACTTTCCACCATTAATTATGGTGATAGTATTTACTTTTGATGAAGAGAAGATGCACAGTGATACATGTATTTTCAGTTAGTTTCTGTTAAACATTACTCCATCTTAGCTTTTGATTATACCTTACTAAAGTGGTAAATCTTGTTTAGGTACCCGAACTTGAAGAGTGTCAGGGAGTTGATCTACAAGATGGGCTATGGAAAGCTGAACAAACAGAGGATCCCTCTGTCAAACAACCAAGTCATTGAGGCGGTGTGTATCTTGGAACTCTGCACCTGGTTCCTGTGATCTGTTTGTATTTTGAGAATTTACACCATGGTCTCCACCTTTTGGTGTTTTGTCAGGGCTTGGGCAAGCACAACATCATCTGCATCGAGGATCTTGTTCATGAGATCATGATTGTTGGCCCACACTTCAAGGAGGCGAACAACTTCCTGTGGCCATTCAAGCTGAAGGCGCCGCTGGGAGGCCTGAAGAAGAAGAGGAACCACTATGTGGAGGGTGGTGATGCTGGTAACCGTGAGAACTACATCAACGAGCTCATCAAAAGGATGAATTAGGTTCACGATACTCTGTTGTAAGAAGACTTTCTGTGCTATCCTTATTTTACATTAGGAAGTTGGATCGTGGATGAATGCATGCAGTTTTGATGTTTGGAACTAATTGTGTATGGAAGAAATCTGATAGTATCCGGAGGTTTGGGATCATATTTAATGCATTCTTATCATGAAATGTTAGTACGTCTCAACATGATGATGTTCTGTCATTCTCCCCTGCTCCACCAATAAGAGCTCCTCTGGAACACAGGAATAAAAAAGAAAAGACATAGGAACTACATAGAATACAGATGCAAAATAGAGGATTAAAAAAATTAAAAGGGATGACCATTTGGATAGACCGTAGGTAGGATTCTTAATAAGAGGTTGGAGTGGATGCTAGATTTCCTATGTTTTTCCTCCAAATCTGCATTCAAAGGAAAATTTCCTACACTGTTCTCGTGCTCCATGCATGTGAACCAAAAGGAGGCCTTAAAGAGATGAATCAAATGGTTTCAATTGCTGAAGAGTGTATTCTAAAAAAAATTGATTTCCTAAATGATGAAGGCAAATCAGACCATAAGGTGAGGGAAGTCAATGAACTTTTTTCATTTTTGTTAGGCCTGTTTAGTTCCCAAAAATTTTTGGGTTGAGGTACTGTAGTATTTTTTGTTTTTATTTGGTAAATATTATCCAATCATGGACTAAGAGAATCTCCAACGGTTTTGAATTTGGGATTTGCATTCTTGTAATTTGTCAAAAAATCTAACGGTTTTGCATTTGGAGTTTGTATTTTGGCCAACTTGGCAAATGAGAGAGCAAACTTGGCATAATTGCCAAGCCGCGGACGACTTGGCAAAAGTTCGATCGCGCGCGTCTCCCGGTCCCCCACGCGATCCGGACTTTTCATTGCGCCATGCTCCATCGATCGCGACAGAAACCCCCCGACCCTCCACGTGCTGCCGTCTGCAGCCGATCGAAGTCGCGAGAGACTCCATCGCGAGCATCGACCCTCCACGCGCCGTCGTCCGCTGCCGATCGCGACCGACTCCATCGTGCAGAAACTCCCTCCCCACGCGCCGCCGTCCACTGCCGATCGCGAGCAACACCATCGCGCAGAAACTACCTCCACGCGCTGCCGTCAGCTGCCGATCGCGACCAACTACATCGCGCAGAAACTCCCTCCACGCGCCGCCGTCCGCTTCAAACTCATGAGGGACTCCATCGCAACAGAAAACCACCGCCTCACTCCATGAGTTCAAGGACGCCCTCCGTCCCTCCCATGACAGGCGGCGTGGGTACCTGGGCGCGCGAAGAAGTCGACCGCGTGGGAAGGAACCGCGACCGCGCGCCAAATGGAAAAAATTCGCATCCGGGTCCACTTTGGATAAATGCCAAGTCAATTATGCAAAATCCTTGGAGATGACCTATTTTTAGACTTTGCATTTTGTTTTAAAAGTTTGCAAACAACAACAAATGCCAAGTCAATTATGCAAAACCCTTGGAGATGCTCTAACTAGGCTCAAAAATTTGTTTTTGTTTATATTTAATGCTCCATGCGTCCGCAAAATTCGATGTGATAGAAAATCTTGATTTTTTTGATTTTTTTTGCGTGAACTAAGGCCTTATTTAATTCTCAAAAAAAATTATTTTTTTTAGATTTGTCATCACATCGAATCTTGTGGCACATACATGAAGCATTAAATATAGATAAAAACATTAACTAATTACATAGTTTATTTGTAATTTGCGAGATAAATTTTTTGAGTCTAGTTAGTTCATGATTAGATAATAATTGTCATATATAAATAAAAGTGCTACCGTGTTCATTTTTATTAAAATTTTTGGAATTAAACAAGGCCTAGTCGAAAAAAGCCACCGAGCCCAGTAATGCGGAAGCGCGGCTCGTCTTTTGCACTAGTGCCGCGTGGCGTGCGCCCAAGCCTGGGACGCCGAGGTTTTCGCCCAACGGCTCAACGCGAGTTCTGCAGCCCTGAGCTTTTGGTTTCGTGTTCAATCGGCTTTGGGTTTTTTTTTCATGTATATATAATAAAAACTCTCACATCTGACTTGGTACCAATCGATATGACTTTGTAGAATCTGGGTGGCGTCGGCGGTGGCAGCGCCAGCAATCGGCTTAACTCGTACGGTCCGAGCTGGTTCCAAGTCGGTTTCGATTCCGACAAGGATTAATCTTCCAATTCATTAGTATATTATAAATACATATAGACACCGCACAGTTTATTTTATCTTGTTCTCTG
>Ga0182004_10000679_pt1 | contig 22089 bp, 14 predicted proteins | sample Sormic07211540_1_FD_120479 | JGI IMG/M metagenome (GOLD analysis project Ga0182004, IMG submission 120479) | Endophyte microbial communities from Sorghum bicolor roots, Mead, Nebraska, USA - 072115-40_1 MetaG | ecosystem: Host-associated > Plants > Roots > Unclassified | place: USA: Nebraska...
TGGATTTGCTTTTCTGGGTAGGCTCGAGCCAGGCCTGAGACTGAGATTGGGCAGAGGTCGCCCACTAAATTTTACTGTAAAATTAATTCAATTTAATAAATTTTGCCAAGCTAAGGTGGATTTTTCAAGTTTGTATGTCACTGTCTAGTAGCCCAAGACAAGACCAGTGGGCTTGAACCGGGACCAAAAATGCTAATGTCACAAAGTAGCCTCATGTCATATTAAATCCTTGATGTAGGGTCCACACGTTTACGTTGCAGTGCCAATCAGCACGAAGTAGCACGCGTATCTATAAAATTATCTCCAGCAAATTTCAGTCCATGAAAGGGCTTAACGCCTTGTTCTTGAGGTAGTTTAAAAATAGAGTATGTGCTCGTGCTTGAGGCTCTCTTGGCACTCCCAACAGATATGCACACTGACTAGAGCTTGAGAAACCTTTGCACTCAGATTGCTTTTGAGTAGGGATGAAAACGGATCGGATACGGACGGATATCACTGATATCATATTTGTTTTTATATTTTTGGTCGGATTCTTATTCGAATACGGATAATGTCAACCATGTCGGATAAGATATGATTGGATGTCGACATCACAAATATACTATTTAAGTATTCGGATACGGATACGGTATCAGATGTTGAATATTCGGACTCGAATACGGACAGATCTGAACCCCTCTAAACGAATTCGGTCTCGAATACGGTCGAAAAATATCCGTACCGTTTTCATCCCTATTTTTGAGTGACGGCTTGAGTAGCACTTCTCAGATCATGAGTTTGACTTGTCGTGGTAGTGAATTTTAAGCTGGCATTAAAAAAATCCTCATATGTTCCACACTAATCCATAGGTCTAAAGCTCGGCCCTAGTCATGGTTGTTTTTACATGGGCTAAGGTGTCGCTATATATGGGTAGAACAAGGGTTCGAAGATTTTCTCAACTCAAACAAGCAATCAAACAAATACAACCAGGTTTAATAGCTTCACCTATTTTCTTTTTTTTTTTCTTATAACAACAAGCGCAAGAAACTTAAATAAAAGTTGTTTGTCACTTTAATTAGCAGTTGTTTGTGCACATTAGTAAAGTCATATCTATAACCTAAGCAAGCATGGTTTTCACATCACGCAAACCAAATTTAAAAATCTATCCTTTTTATGTAATCACTCATCAAGAAAATGCAAAACAACGTGATAAAGAATGATGCTTATGATGTGATGAATAATGCAAAGAGCAAGATCAACACCTAGGGTGTTATACTTTTCTGACCGGATCTAGGGTGTTACAGAGCAGAGTGGAGGATTGGTGATTGTTGCTGGCTCCGTTAGATGATTTGTGAAGAGTTCTTATGCCTATTCTCCGCTGGAGATTGCGAAAGACAACTCTAGTGGAAATCGTTCACTTGGGCACCGTAGATTTGCCAACACTTGGACGTCATAAAAATCAACAAAACGCTCATTCCTTTTATCCCCATGAAACGGTTTCCCCCCCCCCTCTCTCCCTCGATACATGCAAAAGTTTTATTTCTACTGATGTGGCACTTAATTTAATGTGCATGAAACCCCATAAAATCTATAGTGAGACTAGTTTTAGCACCATTGCCGTCATGTCGCCCCTTTCAAACATTATATATATAGTTGTTTTTAAATGTATTTTAAAAAAACTATTTTGAAAATTTATACCCCATTTTAAACATAATTTGAAATCTATGAAAAATACATTTTTAATTACTTTTGAAAACTCAAACCTATACTCATTGTTAGAATAAATTTTTCAAAGCCAAAAATGAATAAAACTTTGACACCTCCGCCGATATCAATGGTCACCGCTGACACGACTGTCCTAGTCCAGCACGGAACCACCAGAGTCGGGTGAACCTCTATGGACCACAGGTTGAGAACCATTGTTTCGGGGTGAGAGTCACGACAGGCATGGCCTGTCGCATAGAGCTCTCGGAGCTCACACTGCTAATCATAGTTTCTTGCGGTCAAACGCGAGGTGTCATAATCCCCTACAGCGCAAACAATGGAAGGGCAGTATGTAGGCTATAGGTCACCACTCCATGTGCGGAAGAGAGACAGTCGACACTTGCTACATAGATCTGGTAGGATATGCATAGGAGGTCGAGGGTTTGCCGGACGTTGAAGTCTGGTCCCTTCAAGCCACCTAATGGCCCTTGTGACATGACTATGCACCGGCTATCAGCATCTAGGGCGGAGAAGCAGGTCGTAACATGTGGTCCGAGCCTCTGGTGGATCAGCACGCATCGTGTTCCATCGCTTGGAACCTAGATGGCTATGCCGTTAGTGTCTTTGTCATGGAGCTATTTGTGAACTTTTCTTTGCCAAACATACTTTTTTTAAAACCAATCATAGAGTGAAGCCTTTTTTCATGCTATCACAAAAAATGAAGAGAAGTGAAGTTAGAAAAGGTATTTTTTCGCAACTCTCTCCCCCATTTTCCTTCCTCGGCCATACATGAAGTTGCGTGAAACGGTTTTACCAAACGGTTTTACCAAACAGTTTTTCTAGCTTCACTAAGGTGAAGAAACTGAGCCGTGGGCTTAAAAGCAAAATTAGCAACATGCATGAACTCTAATGATTTTCAAATAGCTAGTCTAGAAAGAACTTTATTGGTTATCAAAGAGAGAGATCAAATAGCAAGCGACTTCTAAATAGCTAGTCTAGCACGATATCTCAAAAACTCTTCTCTCACAAATCACATAACTCTCCACTAAATTATTTTTTTATTATGTCTCATCTAGCTAGCTATTTGTAAATTGTCATTGCAGACACCCTAAGAGATTGGTGCTCCTACCTAGCTGTAGCTGTGCAACTGAAACAAGACATCACAGTAGCCATAGGTCGCACAGATGCACCACGCACGCAATTGGAAATCACATCATGTCCATGGTAATGGGATGGCACGCCTCGATCGATTGGTGGTCAAGCTTGAGCTCAACCAAGCACAAACAGGGTCTTTCATTCCATGCATCTAATTAAGGGTATATTTAATTCCCAATAGAATACAATAATAAAATATCTATACCTAATAATAAATTATGAAAATTTCAGTTTGCTTAGATTTGTGTTCACCTTCCAATGTCCATATAGGACTTGAGAAAAACGGTATGATACGGCTCACCTGTTGTCCCACGCCCCATCGTCTACACTTGGGCCAAAACGATTCCAGGCCTGCTGGGCCAATCAATGGACTGAACTGGTTTGGGCATGGACTGAGTTTAGGGTTATGAACTTAGAGATAGACGACGATCCCCTCACAAAAAAAAAAGAAAAAAACCCTTCGATTACTCAAAAAAAAGGAGATGGATGAGTGTGGTGCGCACATCGCATGGTTGTTATCAGCTGGGCGTTCGACACGAACAATATCTTTTTTTGCCTTTTTTTTATTTTTAGAAAAATTTGTATCTTTTTTTATTTGAATTACTTAAAGATGAATATCTCTTTATATTAGGATTAGAATTAGGACTAGCTATCAAGGTTGCCCTATATAGTGTTAATATAAATCTGTAATCGAACTCTTCAATTAGAATTCCTATTTATGTAATCTATTTATATTAGGATTATGACTCTTCCTAGCTATTAAGGTTACCATATATAGGACCTATATAAAATAGAAATCAAACTCCATATCATATTAGACAAGAGCTATTTTATAACTCGTATAAACACGAGTTATATATAAGTTTGGAGCACGGATTATATATAAATTCGGACGAAAGAAACTCTGTATTGTTCGGTAGTTAGAGGGAGACAGACAAAAAATGGATTTCTGGTGAACTAAAATTTTCATAATTGTATATTAGAGAAAGATTAGGTAATAGAGATATAGATATAGATTTGATAGCTTTTTTTTTCTCCCGTTACAACGCACGAGTATTTTTTGCTACTAAAATATAAAATACAAAAATTTTCATAGTTATATTTAGTTCTATCTAAAATGCAAATTTTTTTCGAGTGTATAAAGGTGGAGCCCGTCCAGAGGTGTTTTTTCCCTTTCATCTCAAAGAATTATACGTTTTGGTTCATTTTGAATAATGAAACAAAACACCATGATCATCCAACCTCTCCATCCACTGTTTTCTCAATCATAGGCATGCATCCATCCACTGTTTCCTCAACCATAGGCATGCAAAAATTTACAACTGCCATTCATTATGTCAACAGGAAACATGAAAGTACATACTAATGGCCCACTTCTTTGCTAATGTCTATTCTCTGTATGGTGGTTAGGCTATATTATGAAAACCAAACACACCTAGCTGGATTTGTACTTCTCTCACAATCACAATTCACAAAGAAAGACATGGAACATCAGCAGAGTCAGAAGCCCATTTGCTCAGCTTAAAACTGATACTTAATGGAATCAAGGCTTGTTTGTTTTTGCGCAGTCAGGTCCCCTCAGATCATATTACATACCTGCAAAAGTGTAAGCACACAGTACCAGCAGCAGAGAACTCCGGAGTGAGATGATCAAATCCAAAGATATATATACAATCATGAAGTGACAGAAGTCAGTTACAACAAACAAATGGTTGCACTTGCACGGAACTACAAAATTTGCTAGCACACTTTGATCTTATAAGGCCATGGTGGTATTGTGTTATTTGCTTAATGCAGTCTCCAAGAGATGCTCGATCCGGTATCTCATCACAGGTTGTCCAGACCTTGTCTTCTTGAACATCTTCTCCCTCAGTTCTTTCCGCTTTGCCTCAGACTTCTCCCGATGTTCCCTCTTCGCCTGAATTTCTGCATCCCGCTCTTTCTTAGCTTTCTCATCCTCTGCGCATTTCTTCTCATACTCTTCCTTCAAACTATGCGCAATGCGCTTCTTCCCTTTATGATGTGCCTTTGGCACATCTTGGGCAGTGTCACCACCATCCTGCATGGAATCACATAAAAAATGAGCTGACTTGTCTCTGAAGATACAGAACAGTTGTGCTGTTTTGATAGTCAAAAAACAGATGACTGAAACACATTACAACTAACATTTTGGCCTAACTCCTATCACTGTAAGCAGAATTACCTCATGGATTGGAATTTCTGGACGGTTGTTTGACTGACTTTGTTGCTTCTTTGTCTTTTTGTACTTGCTAATTAATTTAGCATTCTTGTAGAACTCCCTTTGCTTCTCTGCAAATTAGAGCAATGGTTTCATGAATATATTTGGAAACAAATTAAAATAGTACTGACAGGAACTCGAAATAATTTGACAGAGAACTTTGAAAACACGTATATTAGTGTGTATTTAAAACCTCCAAGTGTCAACTATTGAGGTTCGTCTACTATAACCTTTAAACACCATGACTGCTCTGTCTATCCTTTAATCAAATGTGCATGTGCGATGCAACAGGGAAAATATAATTACGCAGCTCTAATGCAATAAACCTCAATTTATATATTGTATGTAAAATACAGTATAGACATGGTCACAGGAGATACAAAACTGCACCTTTCCAAATATGTTGTACCTTGCAATTATACATCTGGTAATAATTTGATATCTAATATCAAAAGAAAAGTATGTGGTAACTCTCAAACAAGTTAGAGATGACTAGATGAGTTGGACCCACACACAGGTTTTAAGATAATTCTGCATTGGTCCAACTAATTCCCACAATGATGAGAGAAGGCGTGAATTTCCAGAAAGGCATTTTGCCACTACTACAAACTGAGAATCCTTCTTTGCACATGAAACAATGAGACAATTATGAATACCCACTAACTTAAGTTGTTGCCTTCACATCTCTCCGCCGCTACTTGGAATAAAAAATTCAGACGCTCTCAACCCTTATCTCTTCTCCCGTCTGCATGCTTGCTGTGGACTTGGCCGAGGTTTCAACCCTCTCCCTCTCCCTTCATCTTCTCCCACGGTGGAGTGGCAGATGCACCGTTAGAGGGAACAACACAGTTTGTGAGCTCCAACGCACAATGACTCTCCAGTGCGGAGGTGTTCCAGTGAGCGCGGCAGCAACCAGAGGTCCCAGCGATGTTGCAGCTGCCATGACACCCACGCCCACTGCTGGACTCCAGAGGAACACTGGCCATGTCTACCTTCCAAGACACTCTACTTCTAGTTCTAGGCCTCTACACGGGGTCTAAGACCCTGGCGAACCTCTTCCTGGAACTTCTCGATGGCGACTGCGAATTCCACACACCCACCGACTTTGACAGTTAGACCTGCCAGCGCCGCAGGTCATTCGCACTGTTGGCATCTGCAACCGCCAGTTCACCATGGCACACGCCTCATGGAGACAGTTCTGTGAGCAGATTGACGAATATGTCCTGGACACTGTATGTGCCGTTCGGGTGGGCGGGTAGTTGGGCCAATGAATGGTTGGACTGATGGATGAAATTTCTGGGGAGTCTCGTTTTAATATTAGGTATAGATACAAGTAATAATGGACATTTTTTGCAATTCTCCCGAGCAAAATTGGAATGCATTTCTTTCACAAGGTAATAAGACCCAAGTATGGATTCATATTCAACTGAAACCATCAAGTACATGAAACTAGATCCCATACAATGAGATTTCGTTGACAACTTATTTCGTCTATCTAATCTCTGATGCATCATTCAGTTGTCTAAATTATAACAGCAGAACTACATTAGCAAAGGAAGAATGTGTGACCATGTGTAGCATCATTCTCGACTTTATCTAAACCCCCAGCATGAGTGAGAGTTGAAGTAAATTCAGTCAAATGCCTCCCCGAGACGAGCAGATTAATTGTCAGCTGCGAGCATATTATCATTCTCAAACTCCTCTAAACCTCAGAACTGAACGATTTCCAGTAAATTCAGCCAAATGCCTCACCGACACAATCAGCCATAAGAATTAACGCGACGATCCATGGATCATGCTAGCAAGTTTACGAGGGAAAAAAAAGCAGACCCAAGTGCAAAGCACACGGCAGCGGTTGCTACCTAGCTAATCCATGCTCCAAACTGCGCCCAGTAAGCTCGTGAAGGTGGTGGTACTCACTGATAAGGGCCGGGTTGTAGCCGGTGCTCCGGGACTTGGCGCTGGCGAATGCAGCGAGGGATAGCGCCCCGCCGCCGCCGACGCCCAGCCGCTGCTCGTTCCGCCTCCGACTCCCGCCGCCCCACCTCCCTTGTCCCTTCCCCTTCTTAAACCCTCCGCCGCTTCCGCTTCCGCCCTCGCCGACCGGCGCGTCGCCGCCGCCGCCGCCGCCGCGAGCGTGTGGTGGCTGCCGCTTCATCTGCGCGTGCAAGAAACCCTAGCGGCGTTGGCGTTCTGGAGCCCATCGGCTTCCACTTGCTTTCTTGACAGATCATGGGCCCTTTGGGCCGAAATGTGGGCTTTGAGCTATTTAGGTCGAATAATTGGGCCGTTCGCTTTATGGGTCCGCATGTCGCCCAAGCACCTCCGCACCTGGGCCTCGGCGGCGGCGCCGCCCCACACCGCACTTGCCACGCACGCCGGTGGGGACAGAGAGGAGGGAGCGTGGTGGCGGCGGAGTTCGCGAGGTCAGCGCCGGAGCACTGATCCCGGCCACGGTCACGTCCCCTTCCCGATGGAATGGGATCAGAGGGGTATGAGCCGAGCTCCTCTCTTTGCATTTCCCTTTCCCTCTCTGTTTCCCTTATCACTGCCCACTTCCGTTTGCTTCTACTGTCTGTCTGCCCCCCCCCCCTAGAACTTGTTGCTCCATGTGGATCAGTAAGTAGGTCTTGTGCAGTCATATGAAAAGTCAACTGATCGGATGAATGCTGGTGGAGGGATTGAACAATACCGCTTTATGCTACTAGTAGCAAGTAGATCTTGTTATCGTTGCACCCCAGAGATGTTGTTGCCTCTTGAGGGGAAATGCAATTCTGCTACGCAGTTTGGTCATTTTTTAGTTGAACTTTGCAATGTATTGTTATTGATCACAATGTCATGATCATTTGATTAGATGTAGGTCAAAATCTGAATCTACTGGAACCACTTTTGTGTAGCTAAGCCATCATATAGTTAGCCTAATTATTGGTGAAAACATACAATGTCAGTATCTTCAAATGTGTGTGTCATAACAGAAGTACCCTTAAAACAGTAGGATGTCAATTAGATGGCCTTTAGCACCTGGTATGGCCAACGATATGTTTAAACAAACTTCATGAAAGGATCAATACAAATTTAAAGGTTTTACCCATCACAGATATTTGTTGGATAGATACTGTCATACTGTATTAAATTGTCAAAACATCCTTACCATGTTTATATGCTGAAACAAGGTTTCTGTTTCTCAATGACAATATAACATTGGAATTCGTGGAAGCCTTGATGATTGCTTCATTTCAGTCTAGCACTACTGGAAGGGAGCGGGTGAAATCGATTACGTGTTTATTATTATCCTGCCTTTTTTCCTTTCTACGTGGTACTCTAACATTATATATTTCTGTGATTCACGCTTCATCGGAAGGAATGATGTGAAGTGTTTAATCATTGTTTTTTATGCACCATTGTCGATAGAGATACCAAATTTAACATCTGGCTGCACTGAGTTTGTTGAGTCTGCACAATAAATTTTGGAGGAGAGGAAGCTAAATCAAACATTACTAGCCAAACAATATTGCATTGCTTGACTTTCTTGAAATCCCACAGTTGATGGACATGTATGCAACTTTTATCTTACCATTCCCTTGTCTCTTCAGTTCTTGTTTCAGTTGTTTGCTATTGCTATACTCATTTTCTTTTCAGTAATGCATAGCGTCAACTGTTATATTGTTGCTGAATTATGCATGGCAATCGGTAAGCTTATTCCTGTAGGTGTATACGGAATGGTAACTATGACAAAGCACTTGATCTAGAAGCTTTTGTAAGCAAAACCTCGAAGTTGCATCCTGAGTAAGTTGCGGAACATAATTGCTATCGCAGATCTTGACATTTGCTGTTATATTAATCATTTACTTTTTCCAATTGAAGTGTATCTTTTATCCCAGGATTAGCTGCTGAAGTCAAGCAGTGCAATCATTAATTTCACAGCTTCTCCAGAAACTTCGATCAAATATTCAGGTGAATATGCTAATGTAATAAGGGTTATTTATGACCATTTTGAATTGTAGAGATTATGTTATGTGTGTATCTTAGTTCTTTGTTATATACAATACTCTCGTCTCACCCCCAAATTGCTTGACTCATCCATCTAAGCACAAATGTATCTAACACAGAAATTTTATTTTCTACAGTTACCTGAGTACCTCCATATTGTAGCACATGTATGTGCGTCGAATTGGAACTGCCAGTAAGTCAGACTTGTGCTTACAGGTATTCTGATTTCTTTCATGTAAATTTCTTTGTGTGAGTAGGCTTCAAGAGATACTTTGCTTTTCCTTCTGCTTGTTTTGGGTTCAATTTATAATGGTGGGGAGTTTCTGCTATGTCTGCAAGTATATTTGACTTGCAGTAGTGCTCATGTATTCTCTTTAATAACAATGCAGAATTTTTTGTAATGATATTTCTCATCTTACTTTCTTATATCGTGCAGTCAAATTTTCTGGACAATATGATTTGAGCATCTTCATCTTCTAACCCTGATATAATTTCTCGTTCCAGAGGTGCAGGGAAGCTTGGCTTTCTGGGATTCTTGAAGATCTGGACGAAAGGAATGTTTATGATTGCCTCAAAGGCATGGGACTTCCGCAGGGTACATCTATTTGATGCTATTAATCAATATCAAGCAATATTCAACAATGATAAATCTGGAAATGATGAGAACTATGGCGGTGGGCTCCTTTTCAGCTGGGCAATGAAACAAGTTAGTAGTCACCTCACCACTCTCCAAGTTATGTTACCAAACATAACAGAAGGTGGGTCTTTGTCCAACGTTCTTCAACAATGCATGGTAAGGAATGTTTTCTGAACCTTTTTCTATCTCGATTATGGTTTCATTCTTAAATTTGATACACTTTCATGTTGCAGTATTGTGCAATAAGTCTTGGCTTAGTCGGATTGGATTGGATTTTCGTGGCCTCCTTCCACCAATCTTTGAAAAGTAATTGGTGTTTAAATTATAGAACATTATTAGTGACTCTAAAGGGGATATTATTGTTGCTATTATCTGCATTTTGCAGTGCAGATCTAAATTTGTTCTCAAAGAATATGAATACTGTGGTTGAAAAGTTTCCGGTTATGCAGTCTTCTGCAACCATTATGCATGTTTACTGTGCTGTTTAGGTCTAGATCAATCATAAACTAGATTAGTTCTAGATCAATTATAATTTATAATTTATAAACTGTTTAGGTCTAGATTATATATAAACTGGATTCAATTTACTGTGCTGTTTGAGCTTTTGAACAAACTTTCTAGTTCTTTGGGCTCTGCGTCTTACAACGTTATTGGTATAACATCTTACTGAGACTGTAATGCTAGGTCATTTTGGATTCACACCGTTGGGTTGTGATGCCATCTGTTGGCTTTGTCACAACTAGCAAATGGAGTTGTGGATGAGACTTCTGATGATGCTCCACCTTCTGTTTTAATATAGCGTCCACCTCTTGCAGTGTTTGTTAACGGCAAGTTCTGCTAAATCATTCTTAGTATTTTGCTTCTGTCATTCTGCTCGAACAAAACTTATGGCCTTGTGAGTGCATGCATGGTAGATCAGTGGTTTTGAATCTGAAAAAAGAGCATTGCTTGTTACAGCACGCGTGAAACAAAACTGAATGGCTCAGAGCCTTACCCGTCAACCCTAATTGTAAACAGTAAACATTCGTGTTTCGACACAGCGAGAGCTCACATCTTACTTCCCCATTAATTTTTTAGCTGTTCATTGTTATAGCCGATACCTAGATGTCTTAGAGTGAGTGTGTCCAGCCTGAATAATAATCAATAATATGATATCGTACAGATCATGTTCACCGCATTGTTGACTGCACATCCAACCAAGATCTGATTTATAAGTCCATCCTTGGAGATATCATTGACAGAACTAACAATATTAATATTTTTCTTTATCTAGTTCCATAGATTAAATTGAGTAGAACGGAGAGTGCAAGCAAAGTATAAAATCAAATGGAGATGGAGTATAAAGAACAGCAGCTGGAGGAGGCTGAAGCCAAAATATGTGGCGATGACGACTAGGCCGGTGATTTGTATGCGTGCGACCCATGCCGTTGTGCATCTCATCTCATCTCCTTATCCTATACTCAATTCACAAGGAGTATCTTATTCTTCATCCCCTTGTGACAACACCAACGCATCAAAAACAAACAATACTCAATTCATCTCAAATTATAAAATATTTTACTTTTTTAACATCAAATTTAACCACATATTTTATTTAAAAATTTACCCAAAATATTACTTTTTTTTTGTTGTGGTTTGATTTATTAATAAAAGTTTTTTTAAAGTAACTTAAATTTAACTATATTTATATAATTTTTTTGAATAAAATAAGTGATGAAATTTAAGATTAAAAAAAGTTAAATATTTTATAATTTAGGACGGAGAGAGTACAGACATACACAATGGCAATACGAAGGATGAAGGAAAAAACACAGAGTTTGCTGGATTTTACTAAACGTAGTAACACTTTAGGCCTTGTTTGGATGTTTTCGGATTCACCTCAATCTACATGTGTCGGAGTGGATTAGGGTGGAATTTAGTTCAAGTTTCACTCCAATCCACCCCAACACATGTGGATTGATGCGAATCTGACTACATCCTTTTTAATCCATTTCTTCATGTAAGGGCCTGTTTGGTACAGCTCACAACAGCTTCATGAGCTGTTGTGAGCTGTTTTTTTTTTGCCAAACACTTATTTCCAAAACAGCTTCATGGGTGAAGCTGTTTTTCCCCTCCTCTCACAAATACATAAGTTGGATGAAGCTGGAAAAAAGTAGCTTATTGCAGCTTCTCTCTCATTTCTCTCTCTCAACTATGTATGAAGTAGTTGGTGAAGTTATTTTGCTAAACACTTTTTCCAAAACAGTTCAGCTTCATCTAGAAAGTCACTCATGAAGCTATTTTCTAAAAAAAACAGCTTTACTAGTGAAGTTGAGCTGTGCCAAACAAGTCCTAATAAAATAAATATAAGAGACTGGCAGACGGGCTGGCACAGTTAGCAATGAAAGCGGTGGGCCCAGCACGAGGCTCCATGAAAAGAAGTCCATGTCCATGACGTCGCTTTAACTCATCCTGGATGGACCAAAAGGAAGCGCCTCCGCACTCCCTTTATCACGGCATTTTACCTGGAGGCCCCTGACCGCCCTCGCTATTTACATCCCTGCCACCCTCCTCTCCGCCGCCGTCGCCGCCGCCGCCGGGGATGGGGGGAGCGCAGTTCCTCGGCGACAACGACGTCGTCGCGGCCCGCGACGGGGAGGCGGTGGACCACCGCCGCGACGTCGGCAAGATGGAGCACGGGTGAGCGAGCGCGCGCGCGCGCGCGCGCCTTGAATCCTTCCTAATTCGTGCTCCCCTTGCTTGCTTCCGACGACGGAATATTCGATTCGCTCCTTCCGGTGCCGAATCGCTCTGCGCTACGTGGCTGGCTGATCTGCTATGTTCGGTTTCGTGTGGCTGCCTGATTTTTGCTCGTTCTCACCCTTTGTTTTTTTTTTCCGGATCCAAGGTATGCTTAATCATCTGCTCACGTCAGAAATTTTGCTCGTCGCCGCAGGTGCGAGCATTACCGGCGCAGGTGCAAGATCGTGGCGCCGTGCTGCAACCAGGTGTTCCCCTGCCGCCACTGCCACAACGAGGCTACGGTGAGCTAGTGCCTCTCCCCCTTTTTCCTCAGAGGCTAGTATCGTGTGGCTTTTTTTATGGAGTAAGTAGAAGAGTGCTCTCTCGGTTTCAAAGTGTAAATCGTTTTTGGCTTTACTATGTATGTAACTTTTGCTATGCACCTACTACATAACACTGTGTCTAGATATATAGTATAATCAATATATATGTAGAAAAAGCCAAAATGACTTATAGTTTGGAATGGAGAGAGTAGTTTGGCAGCTTGTGGAACCTTATGTCGTGCTTGACAATTAGCTAGCACATTGGCATGCATTTTTGTTTGCACCAAGGGGGATTGTATAGGCATAGCTATTACATTTGCACCTGAAAGGTCAATAGTTTGGCTCTATACTTTTGTTACTCTTAGATGTTGACTGTGTTCATTTTGGTTAAATTATGGAATTCAATGCCAGTAATCTTTGCGGCGTACAGAAGTGTTCGGGCAATAAATTGTGAAACATGAAACAATCTCCTTAGCAGATTACATATATGAATCTGTGGTTCCTGGATTGGGAACTTGATAGCAGATTTTTGAAATTGTGCCTTTAGTCATTCTGGAGCAATGAAACATAACGGGTGTATGAAATTGTGCCTTTAGTGATTTTTGGAGCAATGAAACATAATGGATGATGACATTGTGCCTTGTAAAATCGAACCGTCTGGTTTTGGCACTCTGGAATGGGAACTTTATAGTAGATTTCTTAAATTGTGCCTTTAGTCATTTTTGGAGCAATGAAACATAATGGGTGTATGAAATTGTGCCTTCTAAAATTGAACCATCTGGTTTTGGCACTATATGCAAAGAACAACTAATGCTAGGGCACTTCTTGTTCTTTTAAAAAAAATGTGAACTCTGTTGGTTCTTTCTTCACTGTAGGCTTCTGGAGATCGGCATACAATAGTTCGTCAGGATGTTAAAAAAGTAAGCCTTCCATGTTTTTCTACTTTCTAGAATTAATTAATTGACTTTACTATGTTCAGCAAATGTGGAAGAGTAACTCTGTTCATTCCTGCAGGTAGTTTGCCTACTCTGTGAAACAGAACAGCCGGTATGACTTATTTATTCAGTGCTCATGTCATGTAAGGGTTATTGTGCTTAAACTGAAACTTCATTTTTGCTGTTTAGGTGTCACAAGTGTGCATAAGCTGTGGAGTCAATATGGGAGAGTACTTCTGTGATATATGCAAATTTTATGATGATGATGTAAGTTTTAAGTTTCATTGTTTTTGTATTTGCTTTGTACCATTTAAACTGATGCATGTTGCTCTTTTACAGATAGGGAAAGGGCAGTACCATTGCAATGATTGTGGCATATGCAGGTGAGCACAAAGAAACTTTCACCAATGTATAAATTATTAAGCTGATTTCTGAGCAGGTTTCTCACTTAATTCAACCAGGGTTGGTGGCAAGGAAAAATTCTTCCACTGTGTAAAGTGTGGTATGCTTTGCTTCAACCAATTTGATTATGTGATTTTGAGTTGAATGTTCTTCCATACTCCATGGTGGTGATTCAATGTTTTTCCATACGCAGCAGTGGTGATTTTGAGTTGAATGTTCTTACATATGCAACAGTGAAAATTTTCTGTCAACTTTTTGTCTCTAATGAGAAATTTTCATACCCCCAAGTTGAAGCCTGCAATGGTATCAATATAAATGATTATTAACCATCTAGGGTGATTGAAATTCAGCAACAAAGAAACAACATTCTAAATTTTATATTCACTGGTAAAACTCGCATGTGCCTATTCTTTGTGTGGTAATGCTTATGTTTTATATCTCTCTTTTCTTTTTCTGCAATGCACAGGGTCTTGCTATTCTGTTGAACTGCGTGATAACCATCGGTGCGTGGAGAACTCAATGAGGCAGAATTGCCCAATCTGTTATGAGGTAACATCCATAGCTTGCGCTGCTTCTGAAGCTATCTAGATATTATAACCGGGACTATGTCTGCAGTATCTATTTGACTCATTACAAGGAACAAGAGTTCTTAACTGTGGACACACAATGCACTTGACATGTTTTGAAGAGATGGTGGAGCATAACAAGTAAATCTCTACACCTTTTTGTTAATATAGAATTATATTGATACTTCATTTTCATTCTTTGAACCTACTCTTTGACACAGTTTTGTTTATGTAACTTCTATTGGTGTTTGATGCTACAGATACACTTGTCCAATATGCTCTAAAACAGCTCTTGATATGACACGTCATTGGGAGATGTTGGATCAAGAGGTATCATATATCTTTTTCACTGCTAGAATCTTGTATACTGACAGAGAAACAATCTTTGGTTGTAATTTAAGATTCAGAATTCTACTAAGATGTGTGTTCCTGTCTATTACCGGAAATAATCTGGAAGCAGTGTAAGAAAAACAAGCCTTTCAGCAATCAGGAGACACTCTTTGCAGATGATATGATATAGTAAAAATAGTATAATAGCATTTTGGTTGGACATGTCACTCCAGAAATATACTTTTGTGCTGAATTTGTTTTGTTCTGGGCAACTATATTATGGTGTTTCCTGGTGCTTGCTGAATGACTGATGGCTAGCTCCTTGTCTTTTTGTAGATCGAAGCCACAATCATGCCTCCTGTATATCGGTACAAGGTATTCTTCATTCCTTTCTGGTGTACCTATGCAGCCCAACTCCCAGCTAGCTTAGTACATTATTAACCCAAGGATAATAAGTTCATAACTTAGTTATTGGTATGTAAATTAGAAACCTTCACTGAATGGCATTTTCCATAACCTACCTACAAAACCTCTCTGCAGTCTTCTTATGCTGATGAATCATCTATGCTAGTGGAATAATAAACATCCTAAAGGAGGGAGCTCCCTTATGTTGACGTTCTGTTCTATTTTTGGCTAGCCATTTGAATAGATCAGAAGATAATATTGCCATGCCGGTTCATTCGATGTAACTAATAATGATTTTGTCCTCTGCGTGAAAAAAATGGCAGATTTGGGTGCTTTGCAACGACTGCAACAAGGTCTCAGAGGTGAACTTCCATGTGATCGGCCACAAGTGCAGCCACTGCAGCTCGTACAACACCCGATCAACATCGCGCCCTGCAGATTCATCGGGAAGCAGCTCACCTTCGACAGACTCATCCGACAACAACATGTAGAGAAGAGAAAACCAGTGGTGCCAGAACCAATACGACAGAAGAAATGAAGAAGGAACATTGTTTTGCGGCGTGCGTGCCTGCCAAACTTGAAGACTCCCAGCCATTTATTTGCCCTCGTTTTGTCAAGATTCGACTCAATCCATGAGTCTTGGCTGTCGTGGGAAATTCCAGCTTCGGCATTGCTGGGTTAACCCACATGGCCAGCGTAGATGTTTGTTGGATCTTGGTCGCAGCCAGTCGTGATTGTATCACCGTGGGTGAAAACCCAGCATGTTATGAATCGCATACTTACTGTAAGCTATATAGCAGAAGATGGGTACGGGGTACCCCTGACTGATGATGCCTGGTCTGTGTGTATGTGCGTGTGGTGAACTGTTCCTGAATTGCCGTGCTGCTCAGTAGCACTAAATATTGCGTTTGGGTTTTCTGATGATCTGTCAGGGACCCCCAAAGTGTGCAGTGAAATTGTAATGGCATTACACACTTGCAATGAATAAATAAAATCTTATAATAGAAATATTTATTGATGGCATGCTGTGGAAAATCACCACAGTCGATGACAGGTGGACCTGCCGACCGCAAATTCAACCTGCCCGTGGCTAATGCTCTGTTGGATGGAGGGACACTGCCGCTGCAGACCTCGCCGCCGGCCACCGACCTGCCACCGCGTGCTCTGGCCGTCTTCACCAAGGTACATGTGCTCTGGTCGTCTTCACCAAAGGTACGTAAGCGCCCTCCCTGCTTCCCTTACTTGCTCTTTCATGTGGCAACTTGGCAGGATTGCCGACCCTGCCATTGCTAAGGTTCAGTCCAGCAGTTTCTCGGATTGCTGATTGCGATGCATCCAGTTCAGGCTTTCAGTGCGCCATGGCCATGGAGCTGCATGCGGCCTGCTTGCTGCCTCTTCCGCTGTGAACTGAAAAGGTGAAAAATGCATAAGCTATTATCTGTTGTTTTGGCCATTATTATGCGTCTGTGCCCTGCTACCAGATTCGTGAGCCAATCTTCAATCTCTACTGCCCAGCATTCATGATTGTACATGTTTGGATAGAGTGTATTTGAGCCAATCTTCAATCTCTATTGCCCAGCCTTTCATACACTGCGTTACTGATGAACAGCACAAGACGTTCAGCTCATGGATTTGAGCACAACCCTGCTTCTGCTTCCTACTCTGAACTTCAGAAAGCAAGTCGATCCTACCAACGGCTGCAGCATGGTAGCACTAGCACATCACATAAATCTGGAAATTTCAACAAGGCCTTTCTTGCCTTCGCACAGCCACTGCCTCAAACTTGTGAGAAGCTTAATGAATCCATATGTGATAAACTATAAGTGATTTCTCAAATTTTCTTTTTTCTTCTGTTGTGACAATAGAAAACCACTTTTTTCTTTCTTTCTGCGGATAGATGACGTGCCTCTTTTTAACCATCGCTGCCTAAGTTAAGCCCTCAGGAGCTTATATTAACAAGTGATTTAGGATACACATCAAATTGATAGATACCACAATCTGTCAAAGCACACCTACGTACTTGAATGTCAAGAGCCTGGTGATCTAGGGTAGCCGGCCCTCGACTACGTAGCTCGTAGTCTCGTGCCGTGTCTTCCAGAACGGAGGTTATGCCCCTCTCGGCTTTTGGGCTTGAGAATGTTCAAGGGAGGAAGAGAGAGTATGGTTGATTGATCTTGCCTAATTCTCTCACGGGAACGGGAATGTTTGGGAATACAAATAGCCATCCGGCTTGCATGAAAGGGAAACTACCTTGAGTTTAGGACTAACCAAAGATAGCTAACACTAATATTTCCTAGCCACTAATTTCGAATCCCGCTTGGACCTCTTCCTCTTGCGCGCGCGGCGCGTTCCTCAGCTTCGGAAGGGGAAACTAACAATCTCTCGTTTAGGACTAACCAAAAATAGCTAATACTAATATTTCCTAGCCACTAATTTCGAATCCCGCTTGGACCTCTTCCTCTTGTGCGCGCGCAGCGCGTTCCTCAGCTCGGTGGATGTTGCGGTTGCGCCGGGGTCTGACGTACGGCTTGCCCCACATGACATCTCTCCCCCTTGGAGAGTCAGCTCGTCCTCGAGCTGAAAGTCTGGATATGTGGCGCGGAAATTGTCGTGGTCCTCCCATGTGGCAGACGAGGGCGGTTCACCCCTCCAAAAGACCAGCACCTGGCGAACGCCGCGGGCGAGGCGAGCTTGAGTGACGCGCTCCAGAGCTGGTACAACCGCGCCATGCTTGATGTCGGGGAGCAGTGGAGGTGATGCAGGAGGTGTGCCCACGAACTTCTTCAGTGTGCCCACATGGAACAAGTCGTGGAGGCGTGCCTGGGGAGGGAGCTCCAAGCGAACGGCGACGGCGTTGATGACTTCGGTGACGCGGTACGACCCAAGGAATCGTGCCTTGAGTTTGCCCGAGGACGCCCGCGGCATGGAGGCGGCTGCACGGTGTCGGAGGCGGAGAAGTGCCCAGTCACCGACGACATATGCCACCTACCGGTGATGCTTGTCGTAATGTTTCTTTTGCACCGCTTGGGCTTGCTCCAGACGATGGCGGACGTCGGCGAGGAAGGCGTCACGTTCCTCCATGTCCCGGGCTACGGCAGCGACTCACGTCTCACCGGGCTCATAAGAGCGAATGGACGGCGGGTCACGGCCGTAGACCACCCGAAACGGAGTCTCGCGGAGCGAGAAATGGTACGCGGTGTTGTAGACGTACTCGGCCCAAGGTAGCCACTGAAGCCACTGGCGGGGACGGTCACCTGTAAAGCACCTCAAATACATCACGGTCACCTTGTTGGCCGCCTCGGTTTGGCCATCCGACTGCGGGTGGAACGCAGTGGTCATGTGCAGCTTCGTCCCCATGAGGCGCATGAGCTCGCGCCAAAAGATGGAGGTGAAGACCGGATCGTGGTCGGAGACGATGGACTGAGGTGGACCATGAAGACGCACGATGTCGGTGAAGAACGCTTGTGCCACAGACTCGATGGTGTACGGGTGGCCGAGGGCGATGAAGTGGAAGTACTTGCTGAAGCGGTCGACGACGGAGAGGATGACCGATTTGCCGTCGACGCGGGCCAGTGCTTCAATGAAGTCGAGGCCGATATCCGCCAAGACGATGGTAGGGACGGGCAAGGGCATGAGCAAGCCTGCCGGGTGTAGATGTTCCGACTTGTACCTTTGGTATGTGGCGCACTCCCGCACAAAGTCCTGCACCACGGTGCGCATGTTGGGGAAGTGGAAGTCGCAGCGGAGGCGGTGCCAGGTACGCTGGACGCCCTCATGTCCGTCGTCGTGCATTGCGGATACAATCTCCTGCAGCGGTGGTGAAGATGGTGGGATGTAGAGTCGACCGTCGTAGAAGATGGTGCGCGTCCCGGTGGTGATCTCATCATGGACAGCCACTAGCGCCGGGTCTGTGGCTTGAGCATGGCGGAGCCGACTGATGAAATCGAAGCGGGGTCCGGAAACCGCCAAGACCGCGCCCTGCTCGGCCTCCTCAGTGTCCCTCGGTGAGAGGGCATCAGCCACCGTGTTCGTCGCACCGGACTTGTATTCGACGGTGAAGTCGAAGCCCAAGAGTTTCCCCACCCAGTGGTGTTGTAGAATCGTGGCGAGGCGTTGGTCGAGGAGGTACTTCAAACTGTAGTGGTCCGTCTTGACGACGAAGCTGCGGCCCCACAGATATGGCCGCCAATGGCGCACCGCAAGGACGAGCCCGATGAGCTCTCGCTCATACGCCGCGAGGGAGCGGTGTCGGGGCACCACTGGCCGGCTGAAGAACGCGATGGGGTGGCCCTCCTGGATGAGCACGGCCCCAAACACGTAGGAGGAGGCGTCGCACTCAACGACGAACAGCTTAGTGAAGTCCGGCAACGTGAGTATCGGGGCGGTCGTCACAGCTTCCTTGAGGGCGCAGAACGCGACAGCTGCCGCATCGGTCCAAGCAAACCCCTCCTTTTTCAGGAGCGCCGTGAGCGGGGTAGCCACGGTGAACTTCCTGTAGTAGCCGGCCAAGCCAAGGAAGTCGCGCACTGCCCGTGCCGACCGGGGAACCGGCCAGTCGCGGATAGCTTGGACCTTGGCCGGGTCCATGGCGACGCCGGACGCCGAGATGATGTGTCCCTGGTACCCGACCGAGGACGCGCCGAAGGAGCACTTGGAGTGCTTGACGAAGAGGTGGTGGCGCGCCAGCTCGTAGAGGACGACACGGAAGTGTCGCAGGTGGTCCGCCCAAGTGTGACTATATATTAGGATGTCATCAAAGAAAACAAGGACGAACCGACGTAAGTATGGTCGAAGGACGTCGTTCATCAAGGACTGGAATGTCGCTGGCGCGTTGCAGAGGCCGAACGACATGACGAGGAACTCGTAGAGTCCGTCATGTGTGCGGAATGCCGTCTTGTGTACGTCCTCCGGGTGCATTCGGACCTGGTGATACCCCGAACGCAGGTCTAGCCTTGGTGAAGAAACGCGCGCCGTGGAGCTTGTCGAGTAGCTCGTCCACGACGGGGATGAGGAACACATCCTTGACCGTGAGCGCGTTCAACGCCCTGTAGTCGACGCAGAAATGCGCCGTCCGCCTTCTTGACGAGGAGGACCGGCGATGAGAACACCGAGTCGCTGCGGCAGACGATGCCCTGCGTCATCATCGCGACGCATTGGCGTTTGAGCTCATCTTTGTGGGCCGCCGGCAGTGGCGGAGCCAGCATTTTACAGCCGGGTATTCCACGTATAAAAAATTTTCAATGCATATGTACAATAGTAATAAAGGACAAAACCAGTACAAAATTGATCCTGGTGCACAGCTCAAGTAGTACATATAATTTTCTTAAAATATATGCTAGGTAAAATATTTATTTATCATGTTAACAAGGCATCAGGCAAAGTGAGCCTAGTGTCGCCCCCGGTAATAATCAAAGTATATATAAGTTCTTTATCTATGTTACAAGAACACAATGCAACATTTCTTTAAAAAAATCAGAACGTAACAAAAAAAAGAAGAAAAAGAAACCTACAATTCTTACTTTGAAGAATACAAAATGGATGTGGGGGTCTTTGTGTCCACCTTGCTATTGCTTCAAACAGTATATAAGAAAGGCGCTGAGGGGGAGGGCTGGACGCCCATAGGCTAGAGCCGAGAGGGAGCCTACAAAGACCACTGACCGCTGCCGCCGCTAGAGGAATGCCGTCGATGGGGTTTCTTTCTGATGAGTTCATGGACTGCCTGTATTAGTTGTTCTACTGGGCTTAGAGCAACTTCAAGAGCTTAACTATTCTTATTGTGTATGCTATTTCAGTATTTGTATAGTAAAAAGTAGACTCCAACTATATGCTATCTAATTCTGTAAAATAGGAAGTTGGATTTTTCTTGATTTTTGGTTGCTATATATGGCTTATTTCAGACGCTAACTATATGACTTTGTAAAATAACAAGACTGTTGTAGATCTCTTCTTTTTTTAAGAAGTTATGGTTAAACAATAATTAATTTTAGCCACACTATTGGAGTTGCTCTTATGGCCTACATTTGCAATATTCAACAAACTAACATGCTGATTATACATGTGTATATATATACATATATTTGTGTTTGTCACAAAAATTATGGGTATTCCATGGAATACAGGGGCATACCCCTGGCCCCGCCCATTTCCGCCGGGTATCGGTACGGGTGGACCACGCCCGGCTTGAGTGTGATGGCATGTTCGCGGCCCCGGGGAGGAGGCAGGCTGGTCAGCTCGGCGAAGACGGTGTCGAACTGCGCCAGAAGCTCCTCCAGGAGCGAGTCACTGGCCGTGGTGGTGTAGGGGCCAAGGGCGCCAGGGGCCGGCACGGCGGACCAGCGCACGACGTGTCCCTCGTGCTGGAACGAGGCGGTGCCCTCGACCAAGTCCCACACCAGCTATCCCAGGGTCGCCATCCAGTCTGTCCCTAGGACGATGTCGTATCCTGCAAGAGGCATGACAAAGAGGTCGACGGTGGAGCGGAAGTCGTCGATGAGCAACGGGGTGCCGCGGAGGACGCCTAGACATGACACGCGCTCGCCATTGGCGACCGTGGCCGTCAAGCGCGGACGAGGTTGGATCGGCAGAATGGTCCGGTGCGCGGCCTCCTCGCCGATGAAGCTGTGAGTGGATCCCGTGTCCAGGAGGGCGATGAGGGACGTCGCGCCCACCGAGACGCGGACCTGCATGGTCTTGCCGATGGCCA
>Ga0182004_10000680_pt1 | contig 22071 bp, 17 predicted proteins | sample Sormic07211540_1_FD_120479 | JGI IMG/M metagenome (GOLD analysis project Ga0182004, IMG submission 120479) | Endophyte microbial communities from Sorghum bicolor roots, Mead, Nebraska, USA - 072115-40_1 MetaG | ecosystem: Host-associated > Plants > Roots > Unclassified | place: USA: Nebraska...
CAGCAAAAATCGCATCCTCATCCGCCGCCACAAAAGCTAGGTCAGGATGGCGGCGGATCCGAGCAGGCGGCGGCCGGTGCACCATCCGGCGGTGAGCGACGTCCTGTCGACGCTCTCCGAAGCCAGCGCCACCCTCGCCGACGTGCAGCGCCGCCTCGACCTTGAGTTCAGCGCCGCCTACCCTGACCATGTCAGTGTTCTCGTCACCCTCCTTCGTAACCGCTCCTCCTTTCCTCGCTGACGGGATCCGGCGGCGGCGGTTGCAGGCGAATCCGGCGAAGTTGGTGGCGCGGGTGAAGCGGGTGGTGGAAGAGGTGGCCGTGCTCAAGGAGATGAGCCGCGACCTCCTCACCGAGAAGCAGGTAGCCTCTTTCCCCTATGTTTTCACCGATCCGCGACTGATCTGCTGCCGATGCTGACAACCATGCTATTTTTTTAAAAAAAAAATCGGCTCGACACTTCTGAAATTCTCGATATTTTGTATGTATTGCCATGTCCGATTATTTTTTTTTGTGCTGGTATTGTACCTTTCCGTCTACCCGCAGAGGCTGATCGACCAAATCCGCGTGAGCTTGATGGCGCAGCGCGGCATGACGCAGCGGCTGCTCGCCGCGTCCGGGCTGCCTCCCTTGTCCGATGATGACGAGGCCGTCCTCAACAGCCTCAACGAGGTGATCCAAGAATGGGCTGCTCATGTCAGTCCCATCCCAAGTGGAAGTAGGCATTTCCCCTCCCTTTTGCGATCGGATAATTGATAGGGAATCGGAGATTCATGGTGGGCTGTGAACTGATGCTGACTCAACTCGTCATGGTCGCAGGGGAGATCGAGGACCTGGACAAGAACGATGCCAACCAGATCCTCTTCTCGACTACTATCATTTAGAGAGAGAGAGAGGTTTTCATGGGAATGTGGTCCGTGAAGAAGCTGCTTCTTGGGTTGCGATGCTGTTGGGTGCTCTAGCTAGCTTGTTTGCTGGTCAAGCATGTGGACTGTTGGTAGTTTACTGTTTTATGCCTCAAGCAAAACTAGTATGTAACTGCGAAATTTTTCATTAGAAAATCAAGCATGATTGAGGGTGTCATCGGCCTAAGTAATAAGCTGGATCTGGTAGTGTCAGAATGTGCATAAAGATTGGGCCATTGGGATCAACGCATCAATGCAGTACTCCCTCCGTCCCTTTTTAATTGTCGCTTGCGCTTTCCGAAAAACAACTGCTGACAATTATATATTAAAAAGTATTAATATTTATAATACATAATTAGTATCATTAGAAAGATCTTTGAATTTAGTTTTTAACAAATTTATTTGGAGATACAAATGTTGCACGTATTTTCTACAAATCGAGTCAAACTTATGGCACGCACACCAACAACATCAATTAAAAAGGTACAAAGGGAGTAATTGTTAAGGCCATCCTCAATGAAAGTTTCATGGTTCAGTTTCGAAAACACTTGTATTTTGAAAACAATGTAGAAGAGTTTCATCCTCGTAAAACTATCTTACTCCTGTGAAACTCTCATCATCTTTCTCTTCATCAATATAGTGCCACATTAGCATATTTAATGTGCATGAAACTTCTATAAAATATTGAGACTGGCCTAGGAGCACTTTAAAAAAAACACGTCATGAGTTCCAGTGATTCACAGCAAAAGAAATATACTTTACAATTGCTCAGGCAAAGCTAGATTCAGTTCCGAGCAAACAATGGAGGGGCATTCCCATTCTCACTAATCAAACACCACTTTAAGAGTAGCGCTAAACAATTTTCCTTCCGATGAAAAGTCACTCATCGCCTTGTTTTTATCAGCTTTGCTTGACATGGAGCGCTGCCTTATTCTTGAGCAATTCCTAGCGCTGCCTTTATTCTTGGGGGCCTGGGGGGTAAGCACAACGTTTGCTGAATTGCTGAATCCAACTAAACGTTTGCAAGTAGCTTGTTTGCCGTGCCGAATATCGGGGCAATGTCAACAGGTACCTGGAAACGAACATAGATAAGGGTGTAAATGCTGCTAACCTGAATGAAAATGAATATAGCAAAATAGCTGCACAGCTGCAACTCGGTGCACCATGGAACTCAGGGCACAAATAAACATAAACATAAGAGAAGTTTCAGGGGCACCCACCTGCATGTGTTCTATCTTCTCCAATGCCACTCTCAATGGTTGTGTCAAGGTCGCACGGGACTGGAGAAGAGACTGGGCAGAAGGCTTATCACCCTTTGCCTGTATTGTCAGTATCTCCCTGCTCAGGCTTTCTACAGCTTCCTCAACCTTCCACAATACAAACTCTAGTGAGCAGTGGTAAGAGAATAAAAAAGATAGTTGAATGTATAGAAAATCACCTTTGTAAAGTCAACTGAGAATTTTCCGTCAGAGTGCAAGACAAGAGCCCCTTTTTCATACAACCAGTTAAACTGCAGAGCTTGTCCTTTTCTAAATTCAGAAATAAATTAAGTCATTTATCATCAGGTTTCCAGGACAGTAAAAATGTTAGTTTTGTTTTTATCTATTCAAGTTACATTTGCTAGTAGGGAAGATACAGCCTTACCCATGAGCTTCTTCCAGTCCAAAGCGGATTGACCGGAAGCAGCTAGCCAGGAAAGAGACATACATAGATTGTGACAGGCTCTTAGGAAGCAATCCCTAACAGAAGAGAAGCAAATGATTGCATTAGCAAATACAAGCAAACAACTGACAGGTCATAGGTGCCTATGTTTATTATAGAAAAATCACTAGATTGCATGATCAGGGTAACACGAGGGACATTATAACTCAAGAATTAATGAAATTACTACCTTCTTAATAAGGAAATTCAGTGCCCAGAGACCAACTATATCAGCTTTTGCCTCCTCCAACGCTGAATAGAATTCTTGAAGTTCCTATGCATTCATGAAAAGAACAGGATGAGCAGCTCAACTCAGTGGCACCAGTATAGAAGATACCAAGCAAAAATGTAATAGCGTTTGCCACAGAAGTAAAAGCTTCACATATGTAGAAACTTTAGGTTTAAAGATATTGAATCGCATTACAGTGACTTTTCTGGTTGAATCCATCTAAGAATCAATGTGTCACTTCAAAGAATATACCCTGCAACTTTTTTGGTCATTTGTAGATATTTTGTTTTTACCAAGACTTCCATCTCTATAACTTACTAATTTTTAAATATATATGTTACAAGATAAAATCTTGAAGTTATGTGCACACAACTAAACATAGATGGGAAAATGGAATGGTTTTGAAGGGAAATGGAAAACTACAGCTGGCGGGTGATTTTTTAGTCACTGTTTGAGTATGTACCCTTCTAACTGTTGACTTTTTACCACTTGGAAGGGTGATAGAATGGGGTCCAATTCCATGGCAGCATTCATGACAGACTATATGCGTATAATATGGCTCGAAATCAACATATTCCTTCTGTTCCTCTCTGATGCAGGCATCAGCTATAGGCTTTAAGATATGCTTGAACCTGAAAATAACAGAGCCAGAATTGACAAAATGAGCATAAACCCCTTATTTTTCTTGCTGTTACGAATGCAAGCTACCTAGTTGGCAATTAAACCTAATAAATAAGAACAACAAAAAGGCATACTTGGCTTCTGAAATGTTTTTAAGCATAACCATGCAAGTTCCTCGTTCATTCACAATCCGTTCATCATTGGGCAAATTGAAAGCAATGGTTTGTGGACCTTTCACATCCTGCAGCAGCAGTTCTGTTAGTAGCATGAAGCTATTGACAAGGACATGACACCATTTACAGAGAAAAAAATAATATCTGCACCACACCCCCAAGTTCTTGAATCTCCTCAACCTACCAACTATCACCGGAAGCTCATATTTATTGATAATAAGAAAATGGAGGGTAAATGGTAAACAGAAAAATTACAGGCTTCCTGTACATTTTGAGCAGTCAATGATAAATTCTGGGCATGATTCAAGCAATTTCAACATGACAGTAACAGTTAATCAACAATAAAGGGGATGGATCCAAAGAATAGTCCCAATGCCACCTAGATGACAACCATGCCATTAAGAAAGTATTCAGGTGAACGTGCAAGTTATGAAAATGCAAGTCCATTCACGGAAGCAACAAATAAAAATGGCCAAGAAACCAATATGAATCTCTTTCATGAAATTCTGGTGTTTCATCACTTTTCTTGAATCTCACAATTCATAGAAGAAATGTATTGTCAACGTATCAAAATCCAAACAGGATGAAAATAAAAGGTTGATTTTCTTTGTCTACAAATAACCGATTTTTAGCTGTCAGTGTCAGAATTGTACCATACCCCAGAATTGTAGAGAAGATTGATCACACGAATCGGAGCAGCAGATATACTGTCTGATTTGAAAATATTGTCCATTGGAAGATTTTTCTCCAAATCCTGAACTCAGATCAAATTTGATGTAAAACAAAGCTTAATATTTTCTTAAAGAAATTTAATGAGATTACCTGGAGTTGATCACCAAAGAGTTTAACTTGAGAAGTTGCTGTGTCATCACGTATTCCGACAAATGCTTCAAAAGTTGCCTGTTGGAATCATAAATACAAGTGAAAACAAATTCAAACTTGTAATGAATTCCATGTGTATTATACAGAACAAACCTAATTCAGATTCTTAAAAATGTACAACCTGACCATCATATAGAATTGTAGATAAAGTTCTAAAGCTGATATTTTCCTAGCAGGAAGTTAAGGGGTGTTTGGTTGGTCTTCAGAATTGGGGTATATCAAGAGAGAGTGAGAGACAAATCTTATGTTGCTCAAATGAAAAACTTAGCAGGGAACAAGGTTGGAAATAAGCAATGGCTGAAAGCTGAGTTCAGTGCATCAGTGAAATGAACTTAAAGAGTGCTCCAAAGAGGATAAAATTTAAAACTGTGTGGCAAAAGTGACTTAAGGCTCAGACTTGTTAAACAAATTGAGATAGCACAAACATGTGGGGGCAAAGATACCATGAAAAATACCTTATAACTAAAAAGGCCATCTTCATATGTTTCATATGGGCCAATTGTGAGATCTAAGTTGGAGTCCTGCATACAAGACAAGAATACCAAACATAAAGGTGATATATTGAAAGAAGTTAAGATAAACCAAATGCTACTGCTAAGTAATGTGGACGTTGACATGGGCAATCTTTTCACTCTAGCGTAGTATGTTTATATAATATAGGTAAACTATAACATTATGAAATGCTTTTCAAGATAATCTACTTATAGCATTTACAAATATTCAATCTTTAAACGCAAGGATATACTAGTGATCAATATCTATATACTCTGACTGTGCTAGACCTGTTCAAACGTCAGGTCAGGTCAGGTCAGGTGAAAATCTTGTCCCGAGCCTGAGTCGAGCTATTTCTCAAATGTTCGAGTCTTTTTAGCCTGACTCGTCGCACTGACAGGCCAGGTTGGGTGGCCCATGAATGGATCTATTGTGTGCAAACAGAAAAATCACTTATTTGCAATTGGAGGGAGTATGCCACATTAGCCTGTTTTTTAATTTTAAATAAAAAATTTTAGGAAATTGTTAGCTTCAGTAATCTTTCTATAATCTGAGATGAAACTTGTGGAAATAAGAGATGGAACACGCAGGGGACCCGCACATCATTATATTAAAAAGAAAAGAAGAGTCTAAAAAGACTCGAACAAGTCCGTTAAGGCAAGGTTAAAAAAAACAAGAGAAAAAGATGCCCAAAAAAAACTCAACCAGTGACCTAACAACAAAATCATTGGTTTTTAGTATATTAAAGCAATGTGGTCGTTCTCACAATGGCTACGGTGCCGCCATGTATGGGTGGGGCATGGCTTTGGGGGTTTTCTCGACATGCGTGAGAAGGTATTCTTCTTAATGAATGCCCAGGGGTTGTCTTACCCACCACAGGTCGAGTTTAACTAACAAAATTTTCCATAGAGCAGAAGAATCAAGACCAGTGGTGTGTTCTTATATCATATGAACAGAGCTGAGAAATCATATGAACAGAGAAATGGACTAACAAGAAATAAAATACTAACCAACTCCATCCAAGCTATATCGGATTCATAGTAATCATTTGAAAGGAAAGCATTCGCCTTGGTTCTCAGCAAATTCTTGAGGCTGCAGCGAGATAAAATAAATGAACCTTCGCAAAAAAAGAACTAGAAATTCAGAAACAAAACACCATAATTGCTTACCTTGGAGAATCAGAGCATGCTGATGCTTTCTCAAGAAGCTCAGCTGCTTTCTCAAGGGCTGGTCTATACTCCTTGGAGTATGGAACAATAAAAAGATCATCTTTAGTCTTGGTCTGGTCTGATCCATCCAATTGTGTTAATGATGAAGAGGACAGAGAGTCATGCCGTTTTATGACGGTGAAAAACCCAGTGGCATCTTTTTGTTCTTTATCAGTCAGACTACTCTTCCAAAGTTCAAACTCCTACAGCCATAGAAAAAGTATGCAAAATGAATTCACTTCATCTAGCACTGAATCAAGTATAGTAGTACACACAAAATGTATATAGCTCTTATAAGCAGACAGCACACAGAAATCTGTGATCTGTGGTATGAACAGTAAGTTCTCTCTGTGAGTGTGAGGAGGGGGGCCACATCTTAATGTACCGCTTTGTCCATATCAGGAGGATAGAAGTTAGCACCAGGTGGCTTCTCTAGAGGAAATGCTGCTCGATACTCAATCCCCTTCCATCCTGAAACTGGCTTCGTGGCATCTGTGAGTAATTTCACAGCAGAATCTGCAGTCGATAGAAAAGCCTTATTCTCGTCAAGGCAGGACCTGTTATAGAAAATTTCAAAACATTCATCTATAAGATGCTAAAGAATATACAAAAGTTACATGTAAATCTAATGACACAATTGGTATCAAATAAACAAGATAACTAGGAAAAAACATTGCATTAAATCTGATCTCAGATGACATGACAAGATAGTATTAATGCAAGTGTATGACCTTTTAATAACACTGTTGTGCATACTGAACAACCCAATAGTTTCAAAGTTGCAATGGATCATGTTGACCTTATACAAAATACAATAGTCTATGCACTCAAGCACCCTAAAGCTCTACAACTTATGTAATATGTTTTTTTTTAAAAAAAAGTCAAATTCAAAGATCTGTCAAATATGATGCATGCAGATAATTTGATTAATTGTTGGACAAAGTCTATGAGCTTTGACCCTTTCAAATTCTAATACTCCATGTAAAAAGAAATGGAGTGAGTACATTTTATCAAAGTAACACCACTGATTTATAATGGCTAAGATGATAACAGCATGGAATGAAAATATTTTTTATGCACAGAGGAGTATAGTTGAAAAGAAAATGCAGAAATCATGCATTCCTCCAGATAACCATGCTTCGTTTTATCAGATGAAACAGTAGACGTGCCAATTAGAAAACAAAATGTATCTTGTTTAAATTACACTCTAACCGATATATATCAATATGAAAGTACTAAATGTTAGTTAAGCCTAATTGCTATGTATCTTACTTTATGCATTAGTAGTTGCATTGCCTTGGCATCCAAGTTAGGAGCAGGCATCTTTACTTTTTGATTTAGCATATTCTGGAGTTGGTGGCTGACCACATTGCTATATAAGTGGCAGACCCCCTCCCTCTTGAACCAAGTCCTGTAATACTATTTTTCAATCCAAGCGGCCAAGGGCCAAGCTGCCCTCTGGGCTTTCCCAGATCTCAATTCTAATGAACTGGGCAACACTAAACCATAACACAATGAAAGAAAGTCATGAGTCTTAAGCAAGATGGCATACGATTGCAAGAAATTCTCATCGAATACTGTGTTAAGATATTCCAATCAATCAAGAAAATCTTCATTAATCAAGAGAAAGGTATTACCAGGGACTCTTATTAATGGAATGATACGCCCACTTCAATTTATCGAATGATGAGGATTCAGAATGTGCTTTCAGCCAGTCTCGAAGCATTTTGTTACTATTCCATACCTAATTGAGAATTAAAGTAGTAAGAGGTTGTAGAAAAAAACTATATACAATACAAAAAATGGCTATCCAATTTTCCGACTAATTGACATGGGGTGCATCCAACCAAAAAGCAATAGAAGAGACAAAATCTTAAAAGCATTAGATGAAGAAGTAACTTGTTCATAGAATATGTCATCAATAACTATTGCTGCTTCAAGAATATATCCCAAGGCTTCCCTGTCTCCTTCAGAGAGACTAGTCAACTGCAAAAAACAACATATAAAGAAGTCAAATCAAGCATACTACAAAAAAGGAAAGGTGCAATATATTAAGGAAAAAAGTGAGATGTCAAATCTCCATGCCCTTCCTGCTATCGAAGTCTCAAACTGAATATTATGAACTTCTTGCATAATAATCTATAGCTGTCATCTTTGTGTAAAGCAAGAAATTTTCTGTACACTATATTTCAGTGGCTTTATGTGTGTTTTTTTTTATCTAATGAAACAGCATGAGAGGCCCCTACAGTCCTACAGCCTACACTATAACGAATTTATTGTTCACTGACCTCGGGCAATATAACTGCAATTGTTAATTCGTTATGTCATTATCTAAAGCACTTTTAAATGATTTCCTTGTGCCATATGCATACCTTCTTTGGTTTTAACGACAAAAAATCATTCAGAAACATAAATAGTTAAATACTTGCTAACTGCATGTCAATCTAAAGGGTGATTGAATAAAAACTTACATCTGGTTCCAAATGGATGGGAGCATAACGGTTCATTTGCTTTTGTAAAGTTAAACAGCGGGACTCTGTATTTTCTTTGTACCTACAAAGATGGCATGAAAGGTTGAAGCAGGATAATTTTGGTAAAACTGTACTTTTAAGCTATGGCCAAAGGATGAGGATCCATTGAGCTAGCTTAAATTGGCAATTGATAAAAGAGGAATGACAATTCCTTCCAGTCTAGACATGTACTGACAGTTAGAAGGGAGTATCTGCTGCTTAAAGGATACTACAATGCATGAGTGTGAGAGTGACCTAAAAGATCAACCCCATCATACTTTTTCTTTGTAGCAGGGCTAAACTAAGAAATTTTGGAGTGCTTGGCACATTACAGGCAACAAATCCTCAAAAGTGCTCTTGAATTTAAAGATAAAGTTGTCCTATGAGTTCAAGAAATCACTTTTTTCAACTTAATGCTCCACCTGATGAAAAAAATATAGGCCACAAAATTTCAACGGTCCATTGTTGGTATACCAGAAATCCCAATAGTATCCATCACTCAGGCTTCTGGAAACCTACACAAGGAGGGATCTTGGACTTGATTCGTCCTCAACAAGGGATTGATGATTCATCAATCACGATATAGTTGATAATAGTTTTGTGCCACTTGAATAAAGTTCCATCTCAAATATCCGACTGTTTTGGCCCACATGTTGACAAAAGTGCAATTAGACAAGGAATATGCTGTTACCTTTCTTCAATAATGCTAAATAGCTGACCGTATTGCCCGTTCACATCATAAGGAACAAATTCTCCACTTTCTTTTGCAAGGCAGCTCTTGTACTCATCACAACGCATATACCTAACTGCAGACACTTCACTTTCCTACAGGTTAAAAGTTTACAATACTTACATCATTGTCAAAAAATCATTCGAACAGAAACAGAGCATAATAAATGGTAGAACACTGGACAATATGTAAAGCTCCTTTTTTGTCCATGTATTGCCGTTTCCTTGCTAGAAAATTTTTCCTCACGAGTAAATGGTGATGGAACATAAGTAATTACTATCTTCTCATGCACAGCCAGTGATCTTGACTAAGATGAGCATATAGTTATAAATCCAACAGCCACTGTGTAAAGTATTACGGTATTCTTACTTGGAGAGTGAAGGCCTCAAGTGGAATTGGAGTTAAGGTAGTCACAAGGTAAACATCATTGTACTCATTGTTTGTGTATGTCCCATTGTTGATAACGCTGCAACAAAGAGTCAAAGGTTAAGATGATACCATATTTATCAATTATTTTTTCTGAATGCAGCTTTATCAATTATCATATCCAAGATGTAGATTGTAGTGGTTGGAGATTCAAACAAAAAAGCAATGAAATAGGCAAATAGCTCTCAAGTCTAAACAGGTAACTTACAGAACAATAATGTTTATATAAACTGTACTAGGCCAAGAGGCCACCAATGTTTTGACAAAACATGTGGCTAAAGGTTGACCGAGTTGTTATGTGAATGTGATATGACAAATCCTGACAACAATGGTGTCATCTGTTGCAAAATATAATGGACTCTGCAATATAATCATACTAACCATTCCTGAAGAAATACAAATAGGAGCTCAAAAGCATCGACTGGAAGGTTGATGCCTAGTTCTTCCTCAAGCTCCCTCCTGATGATTCATGTTAGATGGTAGTACCAATGATAAGTCATCATCTAAACAAAAAGATTAACTAGACAGAGCCGTCCTATACAGTAAGTGCTCAACAGAAGCAAGCCTTATGGAATAATCAGCATAAATAATTTTCACAAAAAGAAACCAGCAATAAAGTATAAGCACTATGTCAAACTCTCTGTGAGGACGAACAAGACCAAAATTGCAATTGTCATGCTATCTGCAATAGTTACTTGGAGGACTCAACCCTCCTGAAGGCATAAAAGTAGCTTTGAGGACAGTTTCCACTTGCTGCTAAAATGTTTTAGGCATCGCTAGCTGCTTAGTGTGCACAGGCTACTCTACGCACTCCAGCGTGGTGTTCCGATGATAGCTGTTCAGGCGCACAGTACTATCGTGAGACCAGAGAGCTCACTGTGCCGAGAAGAGCGAGGAGTCGCCGGCGGAGATGTGACCGGCGCTAGAGATGTCCCACTGCCCAGGCCACGAGTCCTTGCAGTCAGCGCGGCGCTGCAGCAGCAGCTCCCCGGTGCTCTCGCTGTAGATCCACACGTGCACCGCCCGGTGGTAGTCGCCGTCCCTGTGCACCTCCGACCTGAGGAAAGCGAAGCAAGCGAGCGGCGGAATCACACGATCAGATCGAAGGAATCCAACCGAGACGGGCGAGTTCAGCTCAGGACGGGGGCGTGCCTGGGCTTGGAGACGCCGGTCTTCTCCCCGGCGGCGTTGAGGACGTCGAGGTGCTCCTCTGGTGCGGCGGCCATCAACACGGCGGCGCTGGCGGCCGATCGTGTGGGAGTGGAGTGGAGCGAGAAAGCGAAGCGTTGTTGGGCAATCGGGTAGATAGACTGCTCAAAACAATTCGTGTAATCACGTTCGCGTGGAAGAAGGCGACGGCACAACACAAAAACGAATCGCGAATAAAAAAAGTATAAAACTGCGGAGGCCCTCCCGGCTTTCCCGTGGGCTCGGCCCATCATCACAGCACCACCGCATATCCGAAGCGCAGCTGTGGCCTTCCAAGGACAAGGTTGAACACCCAACGCTCTCACTTCTCACGGTCACGGTCGAGGAGGAAGAGACGGTGCCGCGGCGCGGTGAGAGCCTGGGAGGGGGAGGAAGCCTCTCGACGCTCGGTCCATCCCTCGCCGACCCGATCCAGTTGCTGCTCTATGGCGGGCGAAGACGAGGACGAGGCGGCGGCGATTGAGCGGCAGCTGGAGCAGCAGCTGCAGGAGCAGCGGTCCTCCCTTGCCGCCGTCGACGAGGCACTCGCCGCCGACCCCTCCAACGCCGACCTCCTCGAGGTGCGTTGCGGTATCACCACCTCATCGACCCGCCTCTCCTACCCCTGATTGCTAACTCCCTTGAAACTGAATCGACTCCTAGAGTGCGGGGATTCTAGGGTCTTGTGATTTCATAGCATTAGCAGAAGGGTGAGGCTGACCTACCAGATTGTTACTACACCTGTAGTGGTCCTTGGATGGTTAGCTACTTAGCTTGTGTGTCCATCTTATAGGTGATGGAAATGTAATTGGCAGTATGTTTTGGATTTATATAGCAAATCTGTGTGCTTTTTATCTGGGTTTGCTCCTGTTATCCTGGTTTAAATAAGACATCAATCTGTGTGCTTTTTATTTGTCTGTTGAAATCATATCAAGGCTGGGTTGGTCTGCATAGCAAAGTTGAGAAATTATGATAATCTTTTCACTGTATGTTTTTTTTAAACCCTTGCAGACATTCGTTGACATCATAACAAATGTTATGAACAATACCAGTGCTTAGTTCTGTAAATTTCAAGAGCGAGTGATATCTCACATACTAACTCATTTCTTTGGGATACAATTCATTGATGAGAGTTACTGCATGGGCATCAATTTGTGTATGAAAAAATGTATTCCTTATGCACTTTCCGTTCCTGAGTGTTGGATGTTCCTGCATAATAATGTTTGATAAAACTCTGCATTTCTTTTCTCATGTTTTCACATTCAGTTTTATGCCCAAAGTTGGGCATTTCTAGCTCTAGAAATCTGTGGTGCTGGTGCTATGAGTACCACCAGATTTGAAAAAATAGAGTATCAACGTTCTTGATTTTAGCATACAAACTCCAGATCTGGGGTGAAGCTTGGAGCTGGAGCTGTGCCAGAGAAGGCCTTACTACTTTATTATTAGATTTTAACGATAGTCTTTTTTTCTTATTATTGTTTGTTGCGTTTTTGTTGTTTAAAGGTTCATGAGGAGCTTCTTGCTGCAATTAAGGATGCAGAGGAGGGTCTTCTCCATCTGAAGCGCTGTAGGCTACTGAAGCAAGTAGATGAGATCTTTCCAGATGAGGCATCAATATCCCAATCGCCTGAAGTTGCTATCGAGCCATTAGATCCAGATGATGTTGAGCCAGAACCACTGGAGCCACACGATTTTTCAGTTGGATCAAAGTGTAGATTCCGGCACAACAATGGCCGCTGGTATAATGGATGCATTATAGGCTTTGAAGGTTCAAGCGATGCAAGGATCTCATTTCTGACTCCCACATCTGAAAACATGTCGGTGAGTTATCTAATCTGAGCATCATTATTAAATCAAGATTGTCTTTAGTTATGCTAGCCATCATCTTCCTGTTAATAACCAAGCTTGGCCTCTTAAATCCCTGCTGTATCGCTTGCATTGGCATCTACAAAGGGATATGGTTTGCTCTGGTAGCTATATGCTTGTTGTACTGCAGCCTGTGGAAAACATTATGCTCATGATTTTGTGTATATTTACTTATGCTCTAGAAACTATTTCATGGGGACCTGAGTTTTTTACTTTTCTTGAATGGGGCTGGACTATTGCATGGGGAACAGCTAAGATTTACATTGTCACAAATTTGCACCAAGGCTATCTTATGCTCTAGAAATTATTTCAATGTTCAATTCAACAAAGGCTCCTCCTGCTGTGATGCATTTTTTTTTCTTCAGGAGAGCTGTGTATCTCTTGTGTAAATGCATTATCAAAACAAGCCATTATTACCTTGATGGATACACAAGGATGGTATTTTGTTGTGAAATCAGTATTGCTGCTACAGACTAGTTAGAAGTTAGACTAAACTGAGCTTTGTCAAAGTCTAGTCGTAAGGCACCCTCTGCCCTGGTTCCATCATATTACTGGCCTAAACTTAATGAATAGAAGCATGAGAAGAACTCTAAGAGAAAGTCACAGGTTGGTAAAGTCTAGTCATAAGCTGCCCTGTGCCCTGGTTCCATCCTATTCCTACCAAAACTTAATGAATAAGAGCAGGAAAAGAACTCAAGAGAGAGTCACAGGTGGGTACCCTGCAACTGCAGCTACCTTTCAATCTGCCATAATTTTGTGCTTGTTAACATGAATATAATGGTTGGAGTGTATGGGCCATTATTATGAACAAACTAACTAATACAAATCTGCCCGTAGTGCAGATGTGCAAGTTCTTCCTACAGCAGCGATGTCGATTTGGTAGTAACTGCCGCATGTCCCATGGTATGTTAATGGTTATTTGGCTGTTGGAAGATCTAAGGCCACTAAAATGTGCTATGTTAGCTCTTGTTCCTTTGCATGTTACATAAAGCAATACTGATAACATGTTGTGGTGTAAACTATAAGTAGGATTTTGATGGATTCATGTTCCATTATTTTATAGTTACTTACCGTTAGCCACATATTTATTTGCTTCTTTTTCTTCCTATGTGCATCGTTAGATACGCATATTACTTTTGACCCTTCAGGCATAGAGGCATACCTGACTAATTCAGAACTTATCTCAGGTGTTGTAATCCCTACTAAAGCCTTGAAGCGATTCACTCCAACTAGGTGGGAGCAGTCCTTGGTAGGCTCCAGCATACTGGCATCTTCTGGATATAACTCTGGCCTTTGGAGGAGAGCAGAGCTTGAGTCATGGGATGATAATCTGAAGCTTGGCCAAGTTGTTTTTCAAGATGATGGGAGTTCTGCAAGGCTGCCAAGTGATTCTCTTTCTGTCTCAGAATATGCTGACATGAGCGATGAAGATGGAGGAAGCTCAGGTGAGGAAGAATCTGAGTTCAGTGACGATGCCGATCAAGAGGATGGAAGTGTTCATCAGGGTCTTGGCCTTCTAGAATTCACAAATTTCAGTGGCATTCAGACAGATACCATGATCTTTGCAAAATGGGAGCACCACACAAGGGGAGTTGCCTCCAAAATGATGGCAAAAATGGGTTACCGAGAGGGGATGGGGCTTGGTGTGTCTGGCCAAGGCATGCTTGATCCGATTCCAGTTAAGGTACTACCCCCAAAGCAATCACTTGATCATGCACTTGCTGCAAGCGAGGCTGACGGAGGCATTGGCAGTGGGAAAAAGCGCAGTAGGGGTGGGAAAAGGAAGCGTGAGAAGAAGTTTGCAGAACAGGCCAGGGCTGCTAAAGCTGAAGAAGCTGAGAGATCTGTCTTCAATTTTATCAACAGCCATCTAGTGAGCCAAGATGTCCCTGAAGTTTCGACCACCAAAGTTAGAAAAGGGTCATCAGTTGAGACCCATGGACATGCTAAGAAGGAGGACAGAAGATCCTTGGTTGCATATGATGAGGAAGTAAAGGAGCTGAGGATTCGAGTTGAGAAACTGGAAGAGATGAAGAACCGTAACCGCAAAGACAAGGCAGTCTTTGAAGCAGCCTCAAGGAAACTGGAAGAGACTCGAAAGGCACTCGCGGATGCTGAAGCTACCCATGCTTCAGCGACGAATGCCGTTACTAGAAAGGAGAAAGAGAAGAAATGGTTGAAATTCTGATATCAAGTTCATGTGCCAACGCTTCTCTGTTTATGTTCTGACAAGAATCTGGCGTGATGTGTGCAACTTACAATTGCCCTCCTGTCAGCCCTTAGCATGCTACACTTGTATGTCTATCAGGTTTTTAGGGCATCTGTGGACTGTGGTGGTGGTAGCTGGTAGTAGTAGTGATACTGTATTTAGATCGGCTTTCGTCTCCTTCCTTAGACTCGAGTTAATACTGTTTCTGAACCGACGATCATTTGGTACAAGTAAACATTTTATTTGCATTCCGGTATATCTGATGGATTCTGCTGGATGCAGCTAGCATTCTTGATTCGAACACTGATACTCTTTTTTACATAAAAAATACTGCACAAAATTGAATCCTAGTATTTGAATTGTGCAGAATCCATGTTAAATTTATGTGTTTGATTGAAACATGCCTGCACTTTTTTTTTTTTGAATCGTGGCCCGTGGGATCGTTGACTTCAAGTTCAACGCAACAGGTTTTCTCCCTTTGCAACTCAGGTTTTGTTTAGTTCCTAAAAGTTTTCAAAATTCTCAGTTACATTGAATCTTTAGACGCATGTATGGAGCATTAAACATAAATAAAAGAAATAATTAATTATAAAAATAAACCTTTTGACTCTAATTAATCTATGGTTAAATAAGCAACGGATCTAGTACAAACTTATCTCCCGTGCAAACTGTGCAAACTCTAATCTAGACCGCATGATGTTGATCCAAGAGGCGCGAAGAGATTGGGTAATTTTGCACTTAACCGTCCGCTCTTAATCACACTTTTACAAATCCCTCCTTCTACTTCTCTCATGCGCCCCCTTGGATCAACATCCTGCGGTCTAGATTAGAGTTTGCACAGTTTGCACGGGAGATAAGTTTACACCAGATCTGTTGCCGGTTAAACAATAGCTGAACCTAAAAATTTCCGGGAGCTAAACCTACACATTAGTAAACCGCGGTCGTATTTGGTTTTCCTGGTCAATGCTACCATAGGTTTGCAAGCCGACTCGGTCTCCTTATCCGGTCCAACCCAACCAACTCCACCGGCACGTCAGGCGCCCCGCCCCGTCCGTCCGTCCGTCTCGTGCGGTCGTGCAAAAACAAATCCGCTGTGTAATCCACCACCTCCTTTCCGGCTTTCCCCGTCTTCTCCTTCTCCGTCCCCTCCACAACACGCGTTCCCCAAATTCTCCCACCTAGAGATCCCCAAATCCGCGGCGGCGACCTTTGAATTCGATCCCCCTTCCCGAGGCGACTCAATCTGATCGTCGGAGCCGGGGCACCAGCGACCATGTGGGCGGCGTCGTGCCTGGCGTCGTGCTGCGCGGCGTGCGCGTGCGAGGCGTGCCGGACGGCGGTCGGCAGCATCGGCCGCCGCTCCGCCCGCATCGCCTACTGCGGCCTCTTCGCGCTCTCCCTCTTCGCATCCTGGGCGCTCCGCGAGGTCGCCGCGCCCCTCCTCCAGTCGATCCCATGTCCGTGGCCCTGACCCGAATCCCCATCCCTATCCTTTCGATCGTTTCGATTTGTCGATTCAATTGGTCCATACATTCATGGAGATTTCTCTCTGTTTCCGCAGGGATTAACCACTTTCACAAGACTCCCGACCGCGAGTGGTTCGAGACCGACGCGGTGCTCAGGGTCAGCCTCGGCAATTTCCTCTTCTTCACCATCCTCGCCGTCATCATGGCCGGGATAAAGGACCAGAAGGACCCCCGTGACAAGATCCACCACGGCGGGTGGATGGCCAAGATCTTCTGCTGGGCCGTCATAGTCTTCCTGATGTTCTTCGTGCCCAACGGAGTCGTCAGCTTCTATGGTGAGCTAACGACCTTCCCTTTTACTTGTCTGACCGTTTCATTCATGTTGCCATCACAAATGAAAACCATAGTTGATAGTCATTCATGTTGCCATCACAAATGAAAACCATAGTTGATGAGTCTTTGACATATCACGATGACAATTGACTGATGATGGCGCTAAACTTTTTGAGAAAATCCCTTTTGTGAAGACATTTTTTTTAATTCCGTGAGTCTCATAAGGAGATTGCTGAGTTCATTTCAAAAAAAGAAAAGGAGATTTCTGAGTCAGAATTTATGCAATTCTGAACTTGTAGACTTACTGGAATTGTACAATCGATAAAACCCAATTGGTAGTCAGCTGTTTTTATTTGTCAGGATTACACAACTCTAGACTGTCGTGAGAACCAATCCGAGTAGCTGTTTAGCTGTTTTTATTTGCCAGGCTGTTTAATTCATGTTACAATGTCTAATGGCAATTGTTTGTCAGATTGCATAGTTCATAAGTTGTGAGCATATCACAATGACAACTGATTGGTTAATAGCGCTGATCTTTTTGAGGCACACAATCTCTTTGATCAGATATTTTTGGAGAATCAGAAGGACATAGATTGCTGAGTCAGAACCATGGATGGTAGACCACTGGATCAGTATAGTTTTATGCAAAACAAAATGTTGATTTTGGATTTATATCTATAAAGCTACTGGATTAACCCAAATTCTAGTGCATGTCTATACGTGTCTTTGTCCGAATTCTGCCTAGTGCTCTATTAGGAATGAGGTTTTAATCCAAACAACCCATCGGTATAGATGTTTTGGAGCTGAATGCATTTCAGATGGAGACAGTTGAGTAAAAAAACGAGATTATAGACTAGCCAATATAGTGATGTGCAAAACAAAAGATTTGGTTCCGGGTCACGTACACTATCTAGAGACATTACTGGATTTAAATAGCTAAACCCAATTGCTAGTGCTCGTGACCTCTTTTGGTGGAAATTGAAGATCTTTTTTTTAAGATTTCAGAACAGAATGTAATGTTTGGTATTAGTTGGCATATTTTTTGTGCTTGTGTTGGAGGGGATGAAAGGATACATTTGTTGAGTTTCCTGAATATTGAGTTATTACTCTGCTATTGTTCGTCATGCAGTTTGTTAGGTATTTCCGTCATCTGTGTTAATTATGTTTGGAATTCTTACTACAATTCTACTTTTGCAGAATCTATATCCAAGTTCGGATCTGGCCTGTTCCTTCTCGTTCAGGTTGTTCTGCTGTTGGATTTTGTGCATGGATGGAATGAGAACTGGGTCGCCAAGGATGAGCAGTTCTGGTTGGTTGCTTTCTGTTGTTGTTCCCATATTTGCTTGTGCTTCTGTCATTGTATTTTTCTATTATTTATGCTCTTTTGTCGCTGCAGGTACATGGCTCTGTTGGTTGTCTCAGTTGTCTGTTACATTGCCACAGCCTCTTTCTCGGGTCTTCTATTTCACTGGTTCACTCCATCTGGACATGACTGCGGACTCAACATGTTTTTCATTGTCTTCACATTGATTCTTGTTTTTGCATTTGCTATTGTTGCCCTGCACCCAAAGGTACCATCCTGTAGCCTATTTTTTTCCCTTTTACTGATTTTGACTTTGTTTATATTAATTGATTCAACCAGAAACTATTGCTTGATAAGTTATACTGGATGTATTTGGGGCTCTGGGCTATATTTGCAACTGTAGATGATTCTTGGGTTGGTTTGATTGTTTTAGATTCCATCTTGGTCATCATCTTACCATGCTTTCAAAAACCTGCTGCTATACATTTTCATTAAATGTAACTATCTTTTTTGTGCTAAATAATGCTGAATTTTGAACTTTCTGATTTTCAGATCAATGGAAGCTTGTTGCCTGCATCGGTTATCGGTCTGTACTGCACATATCTGTGCTACAGTGGACTCTCCAGTGAGCCAAGGGATTATGAATGCAATGGGCTTCACAATCACTCGAAAGCTGTGTCAACTGGTAGCCTTACATTGGGACTCCTTACTACGGTCCTTTCTGTGGTCTACTCTGCTGTCCGTGCTGGCTCCTCTGCAACTGTGCTCTCGCCACCAGACTCACCTCGTGGTTAGATCGCCTTCTCTGGCCAATGAGCTAGTTTTGCTAATATCGAGTTTGCATTGTTAATTATGATATATTTTTCTTTAACCTTCAGGAACCGACAAGCCATTGCTTCCCTTCAGCAAGGCAGATGAACAAGAAGATAAGAAGGATGTACCAAGGCCGGTGACATACTCCTACTCTTTCTTTCACCTCATCTTCTCCCTGGCCAGCATGTACTCGGCAATGCTCTTGACTGGCTGGTCAACTTCCGTTGGTGAGAGCGGAAAGCTTGTTGATGTTGGGTGGCCATCTGTCTGGGTCAGAATTGCAACCCAGTGGGCGACGGCAGGTCTGTTCATATGGTCGCTTGTTGCACCCATCCTCTTCCCCGACAGGGAATTCTAGATCAACCACGGCAAGCCTGGAGCATCAATCGTTTCACTGCGGTAGCTAATCTATCCTATCAAGTGTATTGTCTTACACGTGCTCTGAGCATGGATGACAAGAAGTCAGTGTTTGTCCACTGCTATCAAGTTTGTCTACTTAATAACATGTGACATTAGGCATTGTGCCACACTCTGAACAGTGAATGTGTGCTGCTTGTATTGTGTATATATATTGGAGTCTGGTTGCCTATCCTGGATTGGATTTTACGAATGCCACCATGTGAGCGTGTTGCATATCGATTGGTTGGTCAGAAATTCATGACTTGCTGACTGTGACTCTGCAGATTTAATCTCATATGTGCGGTTCTGCAATTAAGGCTATGTTGATTATCTCTTGTGATTGTGAGTTTAGCGCAGGAGTAAAAGTCCTAACCAGCAACCACCTAATCAGCTGCTGCAAGCATGCAAAACGTTACTACAAATACAGCTACGGTGATATACAAATGTAAAGGGAGAAGAGGACGCTTCCCGCCATTTTTCTATATACCTAAACATACAGCAGCCATTATAAGACACCTTAATTACAATCTCCTGTGTGTCCTGATGAAGTTGGTGGTGAGCAAAGAAACCAGCGCGTCACAGGCATAGGACGCCGCGGCTAGCACGGCCGATGCAGCCAGCAAGACGGCCTTCCACTGCCTGGTCGCCGCCAGGACGGCCGCCGCCACGGCCGCCGCTGCGAGTGCGGCGAACGCGTTCTTCAACGAGGTGTACTTCTTGACGGTCGCCCTGCAGCCCTTGCAGTGCACGACGTGGCGGAAGTACCTGTTGGTCGGGTTGGGCGCGTGCACCGTGCCGACGCCGCCCTTTGCCGGGAACGAGGCCGAGATCCCCGCGACGGCCCCCGCGGGCGCCTGCTCCACGACGGCCGGGACCGGCGGTGGCGACAGGGTGGTGTGGCCGAAGTAGTAGGGCATGCCGTGGCCGGCCCTGTCCATCCACTTCCTGTACTCGGCGACCCAGGTGTCGGAGGAGCGGAGGTTGAGGTAGAGCTCCCTGGTGGGCACCTTCTCCCGGAGCAGCACCTCGTTCTGCGACGACAGGAACCCCATGTCCTGCTCGAACACCTTGCACGCGTTCTGGTGGAAGTACCAGGTCGGGAGCACCTTGGCGAGCGGCGACCTGAGGGTGGATCCGAAGCGGACGAGGAGCATGGACTTCCCCTGCCCAGCGGGGCGGCAGAGGAAGTGCGCGGAGAAGCACTGCTCCGTGCCGTCCTTGTCGGTGTACTCGAGCGTGTTGGTGAGCACGCAGGGCGCCTCGAAGCGGAGCAGGTTGCGGAGGTGCGGCGTGCTGGTGCGGCCCCAGTAACCCGCGAAGCCGCGCGGGGTGCGCTCGGTGACGTCGAAGAAGAGCGGCTGCGCGTCCTCGCGCTTGGCCGTCCAGTCGGTGCGGTCGTGGGAGATGGGCACGTGCGCCGGGTCCATGAGGTTCTCCAGCAGGATGGAGTGGTCGTAGGGGAGCTCGTGCACCGTCGACAGGTCCGTGAACCCCGCCCGCGCGTACGGCTCGAACCACGGCAGCTTCCCCTCGTCGGGAGGGTTGGCGTCCGACACCCACACCCACACCACGCCCTGCGAGTCCCGCACCTCGTAGTTGCGCGCGCACGCGCTCCGCGGGATCTTGGCGCCCTCGGGCAGCTGCACGCACGGACGCATCACATCATCTATGAATCCAAGATCCATGGAGTTCGTACGTACGTAGTGTTCGTTTGTTTCAGGATCGATCCATGGATTCGGAAAGGTGGGAAAGAGGAGAGACCTGTGGTATCTTGACGCACTTGCCCTCGCCGTCGAACTGCCAGCCATGGTAAAGGCACTCCAGCTTGCCGTCCACGATCTGCCCTTCCGACAGCTTCGCTAACCTGATCGATCCGTAAGCATTTTGGGAGACCAAACCAATCGTTACATTCGTCGGTCGCTGAATCGGATTGATTTGCTTGCAAACAATTGAGCTGATGAGCTCGCGCCCCATTCATGCAACAGAGGATCGGCCGGAGGATCTCACCTGTGAGGGCACCGGTCCTCGTGGCAGCGGAGCACGCCGTTGCCGTCGCGCCAGAGCACGAGCTGGCGGTCGAAGACGGTGAGCGGGAGCGCCGCGTCGTCCGGCACCTCCTTGGACAGATATAGCGGGTACCACTCCTCCTTCCAGTCGTAGCGTCCCGCCGCCGCCGCCGCCTCCGCGGCCTCCTCCCCTTCCCCCTCCTTGGGCAGCAGCACCCCGGCCTCCTCCACCACCGCCGCCCGGCACCTCCTCGTCCTCGTCCTCCTCCTGCCCCCACCTCCCGCCCACCGTGCGGCGGCCGCCGTCGCGGGGCTCTTGCGACGTGGAGCCACGGCAACGGCGGCCGCGGAGACGCGGAGGAGGAGAGATGCCAGTGGCGCTGGGGGCGTCGTCATGTTTGGTCCCACTTTGCGTTTGGTTGGCCGACAGCGCTCGATCTCTGCGGCATTCTTCTCCGGATAAAACCCTTTACACGACTACACGAGTCGCGTGCAACGCACACGGCACACGGCACACGGCTCACGGCTCTGGCGTAGCTGCCACCTACTACTAGAGCGTCCCGGTTCCAGACTTTTTCCACTTCCCGTCATGTATCGTGTCACTGTCGTCCA
>Ga0182004_10000681_pt1 | contig 22061 bp, 21 predicted proteins | sample Sormic07211540_1_FD_120479 | JGI IMG/M metagenome (GOLD analysis project Ga0182004, IMG submission 120479) | Endophyte microbial communities from Sorghum bicolor roots, Mead, Nebraska, USA - 072115-40_1 MetaG | ecosystem: Host-associated > Plants > Roots > Unclassified | place: USA: Nebraska...
AGACAAACACCAAAACTCGTGGAATTCTATCAGATAAAACCCTAAGTCTAGATGTTGATTTCATTTGGATCCTTTTCTTTATTTATTTGATAATTAAATTTGATACTTAAGGACCGTCAACAGCCACCAGTCTACATCACCCACTCATTCCTAATGCTCCTTGCCCTATTCTTCAGTATGCTAATGACACACTCATCTTCCTTCGATGCTCCCTTGATGCTATTCCACAAACCAAGCAAATTCTAAAGATTTTCGAAGATGCAACCAGTCTGTCCATCAATTACCACAAAACTACTTTCCTACCGGTTGCTGTCCCTAACGAGTTGGCTAATGATCTGGCTGCAAACTTTGGCACTGCGGTCTCCTCCTTCTCCTAAGTCTATCATAGCCTTCCACTCTCTCCCAATAAACTCAATGTCTCTGATTGTCTGCTTCTCATTTCTTTGGTGGACAAACACCTTTTCGGCTGGAGTGCCGCTCTCCTTAACAGAGCTAGAACGCTTATTCTCTCGTATGCTGTCCTCAGCTCCATCCCCCTTCATTATATGTCGGCTATGTCTGTCCCAAAAACTGTGAATAAAGATATTGATCACCGACGCTGTGCTTTCTTCTAGACTGGTGAAGATACCTATCATGGCTCTAAATGCTTGGTTGCCTAGGACAATGTCTGTGTGAGCAAAGCTCACGGGGGGCTTGGTGTGAAGGACCTAGGACTTCAGAATCGCTATCTGCTCATGAAATTCATTGACAAGCTGTTTGCTAGTGAGGATGTTTTGTGGAAAAATTGGATCCTACATGATGCTAAGTCCTTCGATACCTCTACAACTTGTAGTGATGGGTATCTCTGGAAAATTGTCAACGATGAAGTCTCCACATATCATTCCCTCACCTATGTTGATATTCACAATGGTGCCTCCACCTCGTTCTGGTTTGATCACTGGATGTCTGATGGCCCCCTCTACCTCACCCATGCCGCTCTTTTCTCGCACACTACCAAGCCCAATACTTCAATTCAGAATGTTTTCTAAACGAGTTTTGATTTGTGTGTATGGCCTAGGCTTACTAACGTCGTGAGAACCCAACTTGCCTCTCTTCTTCAATGCTTGCAGGAAATAATGCTGGATGACATCGCTGAAGACTCATGAAGCTCAATGGGAAGCACTACTCCTCGAGAGCTGCCTACGTAGCCCTAGACACTAGACAAGATACACAGGATGTCCATGGCCAACACATCTGGAGCTCACGAGTGCCAAACAAAGTGAAAATCTTCTCCTGGCTCTATTACAAAGGCTGACTAAGTAAACAGGCCAACCTCGTTGCAAAACACATCCTGGAAGTTGAAAGTGTGAACGGTGTTCAGAAACATTGAGGATAGACACCATGTGTTTTTCGGCTGTCCGGTAAGTGCCGAGGTTTGGGGCAAGCTCCAACTAACTGGTGTTGCATCCCTCTCGGACGTGGAGCCCTGGAATGCCACCCCCATACCAGTCTGGACATCAAGCTTTGGCCTTTCATTCTACAGACCATTCTCTGGAGGCTCTGGGATGCAAGAAACAGTGCAGTCTTCAGGAATGAAAATCCTACCGGTAGATCTGTTGTCTCCAAAGTTTTCGATGATCTTGTAATATGGCGTAATCATCTTAGAAATGATCAAGCTATAACTAGCCTAAATGCTTGGCGCTGCAACTTCATATCCTATAACTCTATCTTTACCTCTGCTTCATTGGAAGCCTGAAATGAAACTAGGTGGGGAATCTCTTCCCCCCCGTTTGTTCAAAAAATACATGAAGAAAGTAAATAATAACAAAGAAAACCTTGAATCTTTTCCCCTAGCACTACTTTAGTGGTACTTTAGCACTACTTCCTATTGGGAAATGCGTTCTGCACCTCCTAACGACATGTTGGGCAAGGAGCCTGCACATGCACGGCAGTGAGCGTCCTGATGGTTGCAATCAATCGGCTATGTGCCCCAAAACAGTAGGTGAGAATAGTAAATGATCTTCAGCCTCTCTCCTTTTAAGAGCAGTTGCATTCCCTTTATATAGGGCATGGATGTCGACCTAGGCCTATTACAAAAATGCCCCGAGACGGTGGGGGAATATCATGGCATATTCTTTTCCTACAGTTTACCAACCATGGGGTCATTTAAGTAATTTCGAACCGCAAGCTCCACGCGTGCCGCCTGCTTGGGACTCAAGCTTGCCAGGACTCGATCCTCTGGTCGGCTGCCGATCCTTTGACTCAGAAGCACTGAAGGTTCCCCGCCGACACCGTGACCCTCACGTCGCCCTTGGACACCCTTCAGCCTATCCTCTGCCAAGGGAGGATCCGAAGGTCCCCTCCTTCATTCCTCGCGGTCTCCGCTGCCAGCTCAGTTCCTGCATTCACAGCACATCACACGAGACACGTTATAGTTAACTTCACCTGAGACCTTTGTATTCCATCATCCGAAGGCCCGGGGGACGGAGGTTTTCGGTGACGGTAGGTCTCTGATGTGGCCAGGTAGGGGAAGGAAAGGTTAAGCCCCCAATAGTTCCCCCCTTTTGAGCATGGTGGCACTCCTGTGGGATAATATATGCTCAAAAACTTGTTATGCGGTGGAGGTTCTGAGCAGGGTTGATGCCTTACCCCTGGTGCACAGTTTGTGGCCCTTAAGTTGCTGCTGCAAGTGGTCATTGGCAATATTCTTTGTTGATTGTGCCATGCATAGTTGCAGCAGATAGCTGTTAGTGCCAATAGCCATTGGCGATGTCCTCCACCGATTGCGCCCTCCGCTAATTGCGCCCTGCAGTTGCAGCAGGTAGCTGTTGGGAGGTTTTCCTTCGTTGATAGTGCGGCGTGGTTTGCGCAAAGAGCCGTTGCATTTGCCTGTTGCGTTTGCCTTTTCCTTTGCTGAGAGCCATTGTGTTTGCCTTTTCCTTCGCTGAGAGCCGCTGCACCCTGGGAATTGCAACCGTCGTGTTGTCGCAGGCCCCCCTATAAAAGGGGGCGTGGGGGGACTTGTTTTCTCACTCTCAACTCTTAGCGCCTGCCTCAAAGCCTTCGTAGCCTTTGCCTTCTTGTCTCCTGTGAGAGTATTTCTGCAGTGGCTCCCTCTCCTTCGCCCCGTCCTTCCCGGGCGAACTTTTTTGGTCCTTTGTGAAATTTGCTGAGTGTGAGGTCCGGTGGTTGGTTGAAGCGATTCGAGGACTGCATGGTGGAGGTTGCAGCTGCTCAGGACTTGGAAGAGACACTGTCTAACGTGGAGGTTTCCATCGGCGAATTAGTGAGCGCGAAGGATTTCAATTCAATGGCTGCTATTACTTTTGAGTTTGGGGAGTCCATCATTATGGCGGAGGACATTGCTGACATGGTGCGGGCTTGGTTTTTCAAGGAAGGCTGTGTGATGGCTCCTCCCACTGGTCAGACAGTTCCTACACCTGAAGCTGAGTATGCGGTCGTTTTCCGGGACTATTTCACTTGTGGCTTGCGGATGCCGCCATATGCCTTCCTTCGGCAAGTTATGGAGGCTTTCAATGTTGAGTTGCATCATTTCTTCCCTAATGGGATACTTACACTCAGTAAGTTTTCCTGGGCATGTGAACCCTAAGGGGCGGTGTCTAATATTAATACCTTTTGTACCTATTTTGAGCTTCAACGACAACCAAAGAAGGTTAAGATCACTGAAGGAGAGTTTGTGGCGCAGTTTGGAAGTTGTGCATTCATGCCTCGTCGGATGATGCCTAGCGAGTGTTTGGAAATTTCTTTTTGCTAGAAGAACAAGTGGGACAAGGACTAGATGAAGATGTGGTTTTATGTGAAGACTCCTGCCACCTCGCGCACCCTTGAAGACGGAACAACAAAGAAGGTTCGTCCATATGCTTTGAAGATGAGGGAGATGAAGGCTATATACAAGGTTGATCCTTCGGTAGAGGTATCGGAGGAGCGCAAAGCGTGCGACAAGGCTTTTGCGCTTGCTTGCTGCTATTCAAGCGGTCGTGACCTTGCGGAGGAGATGGTTGCCTCTAATTTTTTGTCGCTTGGCCGTCATAATGAGGAGTTTAACGTTGAAATGGTACAAGTCCCAGTTTTTGGCCCTCCGGAGGGTCTCCCTTTCCCTCGGTTTGGTAGGACACTGGCGGAAGGTGAGACTAAAGAGTCTTTCCTCAACCGAGTTGAAGCCTCCACCCGGAGGATTGTGGGGAAGATCTTTGAGCATGAATATGTTGCACGGCGAACTGTGCTAGGCAACATGCCACGGTTCAACCGTGTGTTCGAAGAACTAGGCATCAATCATGGTGAATACGTCATTCCTTTGGATGTTATTCTGAGCCTGGAGAAGAAGGATGCTGCCAATAACTTGACTGTGGCGGCTGAGTCTAAGAAGAGAAGAGGTCGCAGGGTTGTGAAGGCAGTGGCGAAGAGGCAGAAGGTAAACGTTGCTGCGGAGGTTTTGGTGGAATCATCCTCTGATCGCTCCTCTGTCGCCGAATCGAACTCAGTGGAAACTCTAGCTAGGGAGGAGGTTCCCTCTGCGCCTATGGGCGTTGTCCCTGGTGACTAGTTTGTGGATACAGAGGATATCTCACGTGGCGTTGTTTCCGCCCAAGAGCCTTCGGCCCTGAACCCTATGTTGTCACTTATTGGAGAAGATTCATCTCATGCGGAGGCCCCTCCTATGGATCCTCCGTGACAGGTGCCTACTAGAGGAGCTTCCCCACCGGTGGAGGTGGAGAAGGACTCTAGCTCAGAGGCGGAGTCTGCACACGGGCGTATGGCCGATCCCGTAGCCGAGGCTTCACGACCCACTGGTGATGCTAGCGCAGGTTCGTATGTTCTTTACATGGGTGAGTCATTTTCCCTTATACATTAGCAACGCTGTTATTGCATACGTGGTGGTGTTAAGCATGGATTTTGTTTCTTTTAGCAGATCCTATCGTGGCAATTGCTAGTGCCACCGAGCTGGCCGGAGGTGCCAGTGTCGCACACGAAGGACTTGCTGTTCCTCCGCCACGGGTTCCTGGCTGCTGGTTTGGGCTCCAGGCCTTCGACCGCTGGTGTTGCTGGTGCCGGTAAATCGCAGCTTTAACTTCGTTTTGTTTTGAGCATTTTGGTTACTTTTGGACCTTACTTAGTGTGTTTTGGTGTTATGCAGGGGCTTCTGACTTGACGATCTCCAGTTGGGCTAGTGCAATGCATGAAGTTCATTCCCGTGATTGGAGGTCTGCTTTTGACCTCCCCTTTTTGTTTCTTACCTTAATTTTTTTCTCTTACTTGCATTTGTTTTACAGAGCGCTTTCGCCGTGAGCTTTGTCATATGGATTTTGACACGCTGCTTGACGTGCAGTTTGAGCACCACAGCCTAGTAAGTCTCCCTTGTAGCTTATTTTCCTTCCCCCCCTTTTTTGCAGAGGTTATATTATTTTTACTTTGGCAACTAGGGGCATCATATGGCTGCAGCCTTGGAGGAGTGTTGCTCCCTCGAGATCATAAATCAAGATGAAGCCATCCAGGCTTTGAAAAAAGAAAATAAGACTCTAGAGGCCGAGAAAGCTCATCTAGTGGAGGATGTGAGGGTGCTGCCCTCAGTCCGCCAGGAGGTGATTGTTTTGAAGAAGGAGAAGGAGGAGTTGGAGCTTGAAGCTGCCAACCTTTGGAAGTGTGCCTTTGAAGCAGTGACAGCCAAAGACTTGGCCATTTAGAGGGCTGAGAAAGCTGATGATATCTCGAGGCGTCTTCGTGGCGAGCTTGAGGCTGAATGCAAGTTTGCGGCTGTCCTGCAGAACCGGCTAAAGGAGGCAGAGGCACAAGCTATGGCTGTGATCAAACTGTACTCCAACGCGCTTAGTCAGTTTGGCGGCAGCACCTCTGCCCCTCCTGGGTGCAGGGATGTTGGGGTTAGTTTGGCTTGGCTGAAGTCCCATGTCAGCAAGCTCCCCGATTTTGTTGGGGGGCTGTTGACTTTGCGGCTCTAGCGGCTGTTTCCTTCTTCGGCCGCCTCCCCCGCTGCGAAGGTTGCTGCCATGTTGAGGCGGTGCAGAAGGAGAATTTTGCCTCCGCTGCTGAGGTTGGTGACGCTACCTCTAGCGTGCGCAGGTCTGTCCGCAGCTTCATTGGCTCTTTTCTAGGCGAAGTTTGGGCGGACTGAGGCAAAGAGAATGGTGGAGGCTCGCTGGGTTGAGGTACTTTGAGTTTTCTAACATTTTGTGTGTGTTATATGCTTATGAGTTGTGTTTCTTACAAGTTTATTGTTTACAGGAGTTTGAAAAGAAATGGGCGAAGGCTGATGTTGCCGACCCAGCGGTTCCTCCTTCGGCTAGTGTTGGGGCGGAGGCACCTTTGGTTGGGACTAAGGACGCTGAGGAAGTTGTTCCTTTGGCTCCTCCTCCGACTCAGGTGTGATGGTCTATAGTTCGTAGGTGTTTACGTCTGTGAGACGTTTTGTAAAGCAGGACTATGTTAGTCGTGGACTCTTTGTTTGTGAAATATATTAGTGTGTGCTGAGATTGTATGTTTGTTTTGCGCTTTATCCTATGCAGGCCTTTACTGGATCACCTGCATAGGATGTTCCTGATGTTGCCCCGTTGTCTATCTTTTTCAATGGAATTTATGTGGGAATACTGGCAAGCTGCGTTTCCTAGCATGAGTGTTTTAGACATGTTTGATTTTGTTGAATTTGATATTGACGATGAGCGATCTGAATTTGTTCGTTCACTTGCCCACCGAGGTTCCTGGCCTCCGCCCTAGGTTGTTGTTCTAGCCTCTTCATTTTAAGTATATTCTTTGTTTTTATGTATTTTAACAATTGTTTGCTTGTTGGTGCAGTCCTCGTACCCGATCCTACGCATTTTTGGTGAGGATGAAGAGGTGTTTCACTTACCGGAGGATCCTGACCTTTTGGCGGAGCTTTACCTTCTTGAACGTCAAGAGGTTTGTTGTATTAAATGTGGGCAAGCAAGACCTTCACCATGTGTCTTAAGCAGAACCTTTTTGTTCTCAGGTTGTTAGGTCCCCACCCAGGCGTGATGTCCTTCCTCCGGAATTTGAAGAAGGATGCTATGTGCGTTCGGTGACGTTCAAGCGCGGAGATGTTTATGTGAAGGGGTGGGTTTTGGACTAGTGGCGCCATGATTTTCCTTCACGGACTGTGGATGACTTGGTGGAGTTCCTCGTTCATGATTATTGTAGTGAATTAAAGATCTTTAGTTCTCAGTTTGGGTGAAGAAGGATCCTAGGTTAGATAAGTTTTATTATTTCTTATGTTCCCTCTTGATGTAAGCAACATTTTTACATACTGTTGAGATGAATAAAGTTTGTTTTTTCATTGAGGCTCTTATTATTGCAATTTATGACCTATCTTGTCTTGTGCTAAAATGGGATAGCTAAGTACAGTTTAGTGTCAATGTGGTGTTGATCATGAGGATCTTTATCTTGCTGTCATTGTTGGTCGCTTGATGCTTGATGTTGCGAAGGCGTTGGTCGCTTTGAACCTCATGAAGGTTTGTTGCTCTGCAACTTTATTGACTGTGTATAACTTCTTTGCGAGATGTCTTTGCTGGCTTGATCTCATCTTTGTCGTTGTGCTGCTTCCGCTTAACATGGGTGAGAGTGGCCTTCATGCTTCATTACTGGAGGTTGCGAGGGGATCTTACGATACTTCATGTGATACCCTTCTATAACCTATGATACTGACATGCAGTGCTTTTGTTATTGTTGTACGACCTTGTGGTCGCTGTTCATCATAGTGCCGTAGGTTAGCTGATGGTCTATTTGGCTTTGGCTCTGCTTTGGTGAGTGTTGCCATTACGAAGCTTCGTGCAGTACCACGTTTTTTGTTGGCTAGGGGGCTTACTCCAGCTTCCATGCTAGCCTAGCTTGCGCTCCCTATGGCTTTGGTGCTTGCGTTGATTGCTTAGTTTGTGGCAAGTTGCTCCCGACTAGGGTTTGGAGTGGTGGAGTACTGGGTTTTATAGGAACGACTGAATTGATTAGCTGTACGTTGTTAGGTGGGCTTTTATTGTTGGTTTACACTTGGTTGTTGAGGTTGTTGGAATCTGTTACTTTAGTCTGGCTTGCTCTTTAAAGTTTGTGGTACCTTCATTGCTTACTGGTGGTGGTTATATTGATCCTGATGCTTGAATCTCTTTTAGGTCTTTGTCAGGTTTGATTGCTTGCTTTGTTGGTCGAGTTGCGATGCCTGATGTCGCTTTTGACCATGCTTGCCTTGCTGCCCGGCTGTTAGCCAGGTCTTTTGCTCAGGCGTTGATGTTTTTTCACCATTGAGGATGTTCCAAGCTTTCTTAGCCTTCGGATTTAAGCTACGGAGGGTCCTTGTTTTCGCGCAATGCTTGTCGAATGTTACAGGCCCGTTGCTGGCTGTTTTTGACTTGTATGTTATGTCTCTGGGGTAATTCCTCTTTATATTTCAGAGGTTTTTACATAGGTTCTGCCTTGTTAAAAGCCTCACCTCCACTAGGAGTACCCTATGAGGAAAAGAGTGCAGACCTTGGTTTGGGAAAAAAAGAAAAAATGAAATTCAAAACACTTGGGCGCCTTCGCTTATTCTGCAAGGTCGTCCTTACATTTAAATGTAAAATCTTCGTAGATTGTCAACATACTAGGTGTGGGTGGAGATTCTTCCTTCTTTATTTTTTAGGTGGAATGACCCTGGTCTCCCTGCCTGCATTGCTGTGTAGGGTCCCTCCCACTTGGGTTGAAGTTTCCGAGTGTCTGGAGAGTTCCCCTTCCTTCTGAGGACTAAATCTCTATCTTGTATGTTTTGTTCCTATATGCTGGCAAAATTCTTTGAACTTCTCTAAGTCAAATTGCTTTCCGTTGTCGACTGTCAGCAAGCTTGGTACTCCAAATCTACAAATGATGTTCTGCCAGAAAATTTTTTTGATTGTTTTTGAGGTGATCGATGCCAGTGGTTTGGCCTCGATCCACCTTGTGAACTATTCTATGGCAATGACAGTGAACCTATTTCCCCCTTGGGTTGTTGGCAGTGGTCCAACAAGATCCATTCCCCATCTCTATAATGGCCATGTTGGCGATATGAGCTGTGTTGGTGCCGAAGGATTTGCTTGATGTGGCGATAAGGTTTGGTAGGCCCTGCAGGTTCTCACTTTTTGTTCTATGTCCTTGATGTGAGTTGGCCAATAGAATCCTTGTCTCAGTGCTTTGGCAGACAATGCGTGTGGACCTATATGTGAGCCACATATTCCTGTATGTACTTCCTACAGGAGTTCTCCTCCTTCGGTTTGCGATATGCATTTCAACAATGGTTGCACTACTCCCTTCTTGTACAATTTTTTGTCAATGAAGGTGTAGTTTCTTGCTCTTCCATTCTTCTTGTTATTACTTCGTCCTCTATGCTTGCTTTGCCACTCAAAGAATCTATGATTGCCTACCTCTAGTCTTCGCCTTCTGGTAGCAACACAAAGCGGAAAACCTTTAGCAATCATTTAGTCGCAAGTGCTCTGAGGACCTGATAGAAGGTTCCCGTTGGTAGGGCTAGGTTGTTCGCGGCTACTTTTGCTAGTTCATCCGCTTCGCTGTTCTCAGCTCTTGTGATGTATTAGAGAGGAACCCCTTGAACCTTTGCTCTAGTCCTCTTACTCTATCAAATATGTTGCTAATTCCATGTTGTGGGCTAAGTATTCCTTCTCTACTTGCCCTGCTACTACCTGGGAATCTGTTTTGATGAGTAAGGTCTTTGCCCCTAAAGCCTTTGCCTTGTTGAGTCCGAGGACGAGTCCTTTGTACTCTGCTGTATTATTTGTTGCTTTAAACTCAAGTCTTGCAGCGTACTTTGACTTCAAACTGGATGGGGCAATTAGAACTACCGATGCTCTAGCTCCTGCGTGTCCCCGTGCTCCGTCCATAAATAGCGTCCATGTTTGGTTGGTTTCCTTCGTCTCTTCTTGACCCGAAGGTATCCAGTCTGCCATGAAATCGGCCAGCGCTTGAGACTTGATTGAGGTTCTTGGGATGTAGGTGATGTCAAATTGAGATAGCTCGGCTGCCCATTTGCCTATTCGGCCAGAGGCTTCCTTGTTTCTAAGGATGTCACCCAAAGGCTGCAATGTGGGGACTTTAATCTCATGGCTCTAAAAATAGTGCTTCAGCTTTCTTGATGCAGACAGGAATGCGTATGTGTTTTTTTCAATTTCTGTATAGTTCAATTTGGCTCCTGACAAGGCTTCGGATACATAGTAGACAGGCCTTTGCACAATTCCTTTGTGCTCGCTTTTTTCGTGCACCAAGACTGTGCTGACCGCATGTTCACAAGCTGCCACATACAACAATAATTGTGTGTCTAGCTCTGGTATGGTTACCACTAGATTGGTGGCAATGTAGCTTTTGAGCTGTCTGAAGGCCTCTGACTGTTCTGGACCCATTCTTCTTTCTCTCCTCCTCTCAACACTTTGAAGAATGGGAGGCTTCGCTCAGCGGACCTTGAAATGAATCTATTGAGGGCTGCTACTCTGCTAGTTAGCTTCTGCACTTCTTTCTTGGACAAAGGCTCCGTCATCGACATGATCACCTTGGTTTTATCGGGATTGGCCCTGATTCCTTCGAAACTGATGATGTATCCCAGCATCTTTCCCTTGCTCACCCGAAATACACATTTTCTAGGTTTAGTTTGAGTCCTGCCGACCTTAGGTTAGTGAAGGTTTCCTACAGGTCTTGGATGTGGTCTTCCCTGTTTCTGCTCATCAACACAATGTCATCGACATATGCTATTATGTTTCTCTGCAGCTGAGTGCCCATAACCTTCTTTGTCATTCTAGCGAAGGTTGCTCTAGTGTTTTTTAGACCTTCTGGCATTTTGGTATAACAATATGTCCCAAACGGTGTTGTGAAGCTTGTTTTGCCTTTGTCTTCTTTCTTGAGCCAGATCTAATGGTATCCTGAAAAGCAATCTAGCAATAAGAATCTCTAGCAGCCGGCAGCCTTGTCGACCGAAGTGTCTATTCTTGGCAAAGGGAAAGAGTCCTTCACGCAAGCTTTGTTGAGGTCTGTGAAGTCTATACACATTCTCATCTTGCCATTCTTTTTGGGACTAGGACTACATTTGCCAGCCATTCTGGGTACATGATCTTTCTGATAACGCTTACGTCCAGAAGTCTTTGTACCTCTACCTTTGCTGCTAGGATCCTTTCCTCTGACATCTTCCTTTGCCTTTGCTTTCTCGGTCTCATTTTTGGGTCAATATCAAGTGAGTGTTGTATAATTGTATTATATCCCTGCTAACTCCTTGTAGGTCGGAGGCACTCTAGGCAAAGATGTCTTTGTTTTTCTGCAGTGCGCTCAGCATTTGCAGCTCATCCTCTTTGGTGAGAGTGGCGGCTATGGTGATATTCCTATCTAGAACTACATCTTCCAAGGGGATGCACTTTGTTTCCTCCTAATCTGCTAGGTCTGTTTTCCCTTTTGGCATATCTAGGGGTTGGTGAGCTTTGTCTTGTGTAGAGTCCTTGGAGTTAATGTTTCCGTACGACTTGTATATCGCTCTCTCAATATTTCTTGCCTCTTTCTGACTTCCATGGATGGTGATTACCCAGTGAAAAGCTCAGATTTTCATACATAGATACCCCATATGGGCAGCAGCATTGAACCTGTTTAGGAAGCCCCACCCGAATATGGCATTGTAGGGGTAGTGCAGGTCCACCACATTGAAGGTAATGTATTTTGTTCTTGCATTTTCCATGGTGTCGAAGGACACAGGAAGTGCGACTTTTCCCAGAGCGTGTATTTGTTTTCCTCGAAATCCTATCAGTGGGGATTCTGAAGGCTAGAGTTGGCTTCTGCTGAGTTTCATTTGATCGAAGGTTCCGGCAAAGATTACATCCACGGAACTCCCCGAGTCTATCAAGATCCTGCTGATTCCCCATCCTATAATGTTTGTTGTTATGACCATCGCTTTTGCGTGCGGGTAGCTTTCCAACCGTAGGTCCTCTTCTGTGAAGGTTATTGGGGTTCTGGACCAGTCAGTGCAGCGAACTGGTCCCTGTACTGCAATGTTATTGACCAGGCGGAGATGATCTTTATTTTGTTTTTTTGGTCTAGAACTCCATCGAAGATCCTCCAGCTATTGGTAAGATCATGTCGATTGTGGGTAAGGGTGTGTGAGGCCCAATTTGATTATCTGGATGGAGTTCTAGCTTGGGTGGCTGTGGAGCTTGGAGCAGCTGAAGTTGGTTTGGTGGGGGTGGTAATGCTTCGAGCCTATTCATATGCTGGTGGGGCTGCATGGTTTCGATATATGTAATTTGCGGAGGTCTGGGGTTTGCATAGGCAGGAGGGGCTTCATGTCGGTGAGAACTTTGCTTTGTTGGCGGTTGCACCGGGCACTAGGCTTGTAGGAAGCTGGGGTAGTAGGCGGGCAGTAGGCTGAATTTGAGCTTGGAACTGCTGGGCTGGCCCCCCATGTATGAAGGGTAGAAAGGTTGCTGGAAAGCGTGGTTTACTTCCCTCGGCTGGATGAGTGGCTACGGAGGATGTGGTGCAGCTCTATTCTTGATTCTCTCCTGGGTTTCTTTGGCATCTGGGCAGTCCCTGGTCGAATGACCGTTTTCTTCCCCGTGGAAAAAACAATACTATTTCTGCTGTCGCTACTTTTGGTTTTTTCCCCATCCTCTACTCTGGCTCCCTCCTTCGGCCTGGCTGCACCTTCATTTTGTGTTCCATGTCTCTGATGGAGGGGGCATTTTTCCTGGTCTGTCATTTCTTGGCTGCTCGATATTCAATATCTTCCCGCCGGTCTCTTGCTGTGGACGACACCCTTCTCGGCTTGAGCTGTTTTTTTGTGAGCTTCTATCGTTGTTCTACTTTTTTGTGAATTTTGCTCTTCCAATCTCTTGCGGAAGTCGTTTCTGACTTATAGTACTTTTTAAACTCATGGTACAACTCGTGCATGGATGCTGGCTTTTCCCTGGCCAAGTGGGCCGCGAAGGGTCCTATGCGGAGGCCCTTAATGGCTGCCTCAATGGCGAACTCCTTCGGCACACTGGGCGCCCTCGCCTTGGTTTGCACGAATCTTTGGAAGTAATCCCGCAAAGCTTCCCCCTGACCCTACCTACAGTAGAATAGCTCTGTGGAGGTTAGTGATTCGGTGGTGAACCCCTGAAAATTTACTAGAATCTTGTCCCGGAGGTTCTCCCACGTGTAGATTGAACCCGGTCTGAGCATTGAATACCAGACTAATGCATCTCCTTCTGCTGCGATCACAAAAGACTTTGCTATGATGGTCTCATTTCCCCCTGCAAAGGCCACTGCTGCCTCGAAGCTCATCAAGAACTGGCAGGGGTCCATCTTTCCATTTAACTTGGGGAGGGTGATTGGTTTATAGGTTGCTAGCCAGGGCGAGGCTTGCAATCCTTCGGACAAAAGGGATTTGAGGTTCAGGGTGCCCCGTATTACACCATTGTAGCTCGCAGGCTGCACGTTCACCATCGAAGTATCATTGGGCTGTACTGCAGGTTGTGGTGATGGATGCATGCTTTGGATTTCTACCTGCAGAATGGAAAGTTGTTGTTTGATCTCATTGGCCTATGTGACAGCCAGAGCCGCTTCCTAACTGGCCGCATAGGCAGCCACGATCCTATCTCTTCCTTGCTGAAGGTTCTGCAGCTATGCTTGCAGTAGTTGGAGTTTTTGGGCCGCTGTAGGCTCTGCATGCTGTACCACTGGGGGGACCTGGTCCGCCTCCGGCTACACGTCCTCAGGGCCCTCCTGGCCTGTGGTCGCGTACGTGCTCCGAGCGGCTCACCTTGGTCTCCCCCTCCTGATAGTTTCAGCCTGCGCGCTTGTGGTGCTGCTTCTCTTCCCTACCAGCGGGTGATCCTTCGTCGAAGCCCCACGGTGGGCGCTAATGTTGAGAAATGCGTTGTGCACCTTCTAACGGCATGTTGGGCGAGGAGCTTGCTCACGCACAGCTGTGAGCGGCTTGATGGTTGCAATCAAAGGGCTCTGTGCCCTAGAACAGTAGGTGAGAATAGGTGAGAATAGTAAATGATCTTCAGCCTCTCTCCTTTTAAGAGCAGTTACATTTCTTTTATATAGGGCACGGATGTCGACCTAGGTCTATTACAAAAAAGTCCCGTGACGGCGAGGGAATATCCTGACATATTCTTTCACTGCAGTCTACTAACTATGGGGTCATTTAAGTAATTTCGAACCACAAGCTCCACGCGCGCCGCCTGCTTGGGATTCAAGCTTGCTATGACTCGATCCTCCGGTCGGCCGCCGATCCTTCGACTCAGAAGCGCCGAAGGTTCCCGCCGACACCGCAACCCTCGCTTCGCCCTTGGACATCCTTTAGCCTATCCTCCGCCACGGGAGGATCCGAAGGTCCCCTCCTTCATTCCTCGCGGTCTCCGCCGCCAGCTCGGTTCCTACATTCACAGCACATCACACGAGACATGTTATAGTTAGCTTCGCCCGGGACCTTCGTATTCCATCATCCGAAGGCCCGGGGATGAAGGTTTTCAGCGACGGCAGGTCTCTGATGCGGCCAGGTAGGGGAAGGCAAGGTTAATCCCCCAACACTTCTGACCGAGCACGTACATCTCCTCCTGTGTGCCGAGGGAGTAGATGACTCCCCATGATCTGGAAATGCGTCGTTATGCTCCCCTGCTAGCATGACTCATGACTGATGATCATCTAGCTGCCTTTTTTTTGAATGAAATCATCTAGCTGCCTTCTTCTGGTTTTAGAGAATATTTACTATCAGAGTTCAGAGACTTTGGACGACATGCTCTTGCAGACACTATGACTGGATGCAGGCATGCCGCAACCCCGTCCTGCTGCGCGTAGTTGGCGACTGCGATGGTGCTGACGAGCACGATCAAGGAGAGGAAGCAATATGCGCGAAGGCAATGGACTCCAGAGCTCTATTGTTCGATTGGCTGATAAGCCATGACAGAAAGTACACACTGTTGAATAGCTTCCAGATTCGGCTCATAAGTTTAAGCGAATAACACCGCGCCTGCTACTTCTTGGGATGCAACGTATGAAAAAATCGTTCTTAACTGCTCGAGCCTGGAGTTAAGTTACCATATAGTACTCTTAATTACAATTATTTTTTTAAAGAGTAAAATACACCGGCGGCCCTTTAAGTTGTCGCCCTGTGCCACTTTGGTCCATGAACTTGCAAACGCGAAAAAGAGGCCCCTAAACTTGTCAGCATGTGCCACTTTGGTCCATGAACTTGCAAACGCGAAAAAGTACCCTCTGAACTTGTCGACGTGTGCCACTTTGCTCCATGAACATGCAAATACGAAAATAACACCGGCTGCGTGGCACTGTTCTGCCACGTGGCCGCCTCTGGTAGGCCATGCATGGCACCGTTTATGGTGCTGACGTCAGCAATGATGTCAGCAATTCTTTTTTAATTTACGAAATTGATATATTTTTATTCGTAGCGTCAAATATATCAAATAATATATCAATTCGTTGCATTGGCACAGGCCGACAAGTTCAGGGGCCACTGTTTTGCGTTTGCAAGTTCATAGACCAAAGTGGCACAGGAGGACAAGTTCAGGGGTCACTTTTTCGGGTTTGCAAGTTCATAGACCAAAGTGGCACAGGCTGACAAGTTAAAGGGCCGCCAGTGTATTTTACTCTTTTTTAAAAGATCAACGGGTGAAAATTTTTCTGTATGAAATGTTTGGGTTGTTCTCTCAACTAGAGATTGGTCAGAGTTAGTAGCATGTTGCTTTCGTTGAGAGCGTAATTCTTTAGTCCTCCTTAAATTGGTACTGTAGCTTCTTAAATTAATTTGCGTCCTGCATAAATAGAGATAAATTAGGGAGAGGGCGGAACCGTGAGTCATGTTTATTTAATTTGTTGGGTTCTGGAATAGTCTTGGTCAGAGCCATGCTCCTGGTGCTTGCTCATCAATTGATACATCAGAGCCAACATCATCGTGGCTCTTTAGCTGCATTGCTTTATTTGTTTTTCTTTAGTACTGCTTCTAATATTTGAAAACCCTGCACAGTAGGTGAGATGTTCACTGAGGGTAGACGCAACAGCCTGCCAGTAGTTTTCAGGTTTTTAAAGAACTGTGTTGATCTGGGTATTCGTTTGATCCTACATCTCATCTTTTTTTTTATTACGTAGAGTGGAACGAGTGTCATGGATTAGAATTATTGATCATTTGTCAATTATAGCTTAACATGATGTCATCTTGACATGAAGTAAATCTGACATGATCTGGAGGCGTTAGAGGAAATATAAACCAAAAGACAGATGAACAAAATGTATGACTGTTATATACATTGAGTGCTCCAACTGGTCCTTTGTTTACTGATAATCTGGGTTCAGAAGCCTGCATGTACCACATGACCTCCGCGCTTTTGAACCCAACTGGTCAATTAGCCCATCAAAATTTAGCCGCAAGTGGGCACTTTTTATTGTACCATGATAAGGATTTTAATTGTAGCACCAACTGCTGTACCTCATGACTCACACAAACAAAGCAGTTGAATGGTTGGTCTACCAAAAGGATGCTTCGAGCAGAGGGCTCTATCCAGTTTTCAGCTACTCTTCTGCCGTTGCATCTCCTTTAGCTCTCATCTACTCTACTCATGGTATGTCGTTCTCTGTGGAAAACACCATGGCATCTGCTACTTAATAAAGGAAGGGTTCTGATGTCATGCTTATTCTTCTCACAAGGTATGTCTGATTTGCACCTATTAACCTTGCAGAGCGAGCAGAAGGTTGATGCTAGGGACTTCACCCGTTTGTGATGAACCCATGTGAAGGGATCCTATTGGAAGCAACAAAAATTTCTTTGGTGCATCCTAATTTCCATATTCATCACCCTCATATCATTTGACTATTCAATTATTCAGGTAAGTTTCTAGTTCTAGTACGTCTATTGACCAATGATTCAGCTTAACTAGTGGAGGTTATTCTTCTTACTGTTTACTAATCTCTTGGTCAGATTTCTGATTTTTCTCTTTCATCTATTCCAGCTTTCTCCAACCAATAGCTTTAAATCTCGTTGGTCACTTAGGAGATCTTAATTGCATTCGTGGGCTGATCATCTGATCGAAACTGTTTCTGCAAGATGATTTCTGTTGATACTTAGTATCCATCACTTGCACTTGTTGGAAGATACTGTTTGTAAGGTGATACTTTTAGCTATGATTGAATTGTTTACTTGTTTCTGTGATGCCGCAACAATTACAACATAGAAGATAACATGTGAGAATCTGATTATAGTTATTGTTCAAGAAGATGCATCAGAAACTTGGAAAGCCATAAATTCACAAGACATAAAATTTGCAATAACATAAACTATGGTTAAGTTGCCATAATTATTATTTCTATAGGTTTTGTCTATGAGATGCTAAGATGCCAATCAGTGACACTCATATAAAGAACTAAAAACTGTTAATTCATACACATAGAACAAAAAACATGTTAATACTTGACCTCACCATAATACTGAATTCATCAAACACCACTGACTGGAACACACTTGGTGCATTAGCTACTCATTCACATGTGATCCACTAACCTAGGAGTTATATATAAATATTTACTGTGAATGTGTTTTACCTGTTTCACAAGTACTAGTACTAATGCTACACAAAAGATATGACTGAAATTACTGTTCGCTGATTTATTGTGAGAGAAAAATACTGCTGGCTGGCAGAAAAAGTATGGATTAAAGTCAAGTGAACGGAGGCATCACTGGACATCCTTAACTTTCCTATGCCACGAAGAAGAGGAAATTTAGATGGAAAAACTAGCATTATCTTAGAGCCTCTGTTACAGCAATAAAAATTAATGAAGCTTTTCTTATTCTCATACAATTTTAACACAAGTTGTGCACTTATTGCCAGCTGCCAACTATGGCCATCATACTAGATTCCCTTGTTGGATCATGTGCTAAGAAGTTGCAAGATATCATTACAGAAGAGGCCATTCTGATTCTTGGGGTAAAAGAAGATCTTAATGAACTACAACAAACAATGGAATTTATACAGTGTCTTCTTAATGATGCTGAGCAAAAGAGAACTGAAGACTCAGCGGTTAACAACTGGCTTAGTGAGCTGAAAGATGCTGTCTATGAAGCTGATGATATTATTGACTTGGCCAAATTAGAAGGAAACAAGCTGCTTGCAAACCATCCTTCACTCACAAATACTACTGCATGTACAGGATTTTCATTTGTCGCCTGCTTTCCTCCTATTCAAAGACGTCATGAGATTGCCATTCGTATCAGGAAATTCAACACTAAGCTTGAAAAGATTTTAAAGCTGGGCGAACAACTTAAGCTTAAGACTATGCAGCTGGAAGCAGTTGTTTCAAAAGTGAGTCAGATGAAAACTGGCCCAATTGTGGAGCCTAACCTTGTGGGAAAGGAAACTGCCCTTGCATGCTCAAGGTTAGTGGATTTGATTCTTGCACACAAGGAAAAGAAGGCATACAAGATTGGAGTTGTTGGTACAGGAGGGGTTGGAAAAACGACTCTAGCCCAGAAGATCTATAATGACCATAAAATAAAAGGAAGCTTTAGTAAACAAGCATGGATCTGTGTTTCTCAACAATATTCTGATATTTCAGTTTTGAAAGAAGTCCTTCGGAACATCGGTGTTGATTATAAGCATGATGAAACTGTTGGAGAACTTAGCAGAAGGCTTGCAATAGCTGTCGAAAATGCAAGTTTCTTTCTTGTGTTGGATGATATTTGGCAACATGAGGTGTGGACTAATTTACTCAGAGCCCCATTAAACACTGCAGCTACAGGAATAATTCTAGTAACAACTCGTAATGATACAGTTGCACGAGCAATTGGGGTGGAAGATATTCATCGAGTAGAATTGATGTCAGATGAAGTAGGATGGAAATTGCTTTTGAAGAGTATGAACATTAGCAAAGAAAGTGAAGTAGAAAACCTACGAGTTTTAGGGGTTGACATTGTTCGTTTGTGTGGTGGCCTTCCTCTTGCAATCAAGGTTACAGCTAGTGTTCTATCGGCTAAAGAGAAAACTGAGAGTGAATGGAGAAAGGTAATAAGTAAAAGTACTGTGTACACGAGCAAGCTCCCTAGTGAGCTAAGTGGAGCTCTGTATTTGAGTTATGATGAGCTACCACGCCATTTGAAGCAATGTTTTTTGTATTGTGCCCTGTATCCCGAAGATTTTAGCATGCATCGTGATGATATTGTGAGGTTTTGGGTTGCAGAAGGTTTTGTTGAAGAGCAAGAGGAACAACTTCTAGAGGATACAGCAGAAGAATATTACTATGAATTGATATATAGAAATCTCCTTCAACCAGACCCTTTCTTTGCTGACTATTCTAAGTGTAAAATGCATGATCTTTTAAGGAAGCTTGCTCAACATTTATCAGGTCCGGATACTTTTTGTGGAGATCAAAAATCATTAGAGGCTAGATCTCTGTACAAAGTAAGACGTGTTTCAGTTGTTGCGGGAAAGGAGTTATTAATTTCTCCTAGTGTTCAGAAGGAGCAGATTGGAGTAAGGACTCTTATTACTAAGTGCAATGCATTAAAGGTTGACCATACAGTTTTCAGAAAACTCATAAAGATCCGAGTTCTGGATCTAACAGGTGCAATTTTATTGAGTATTCCTGATTGTATTGGAGGTTTGATCCACTTAAGGTCACTTGATCTTAATGGTACTGACATATCTTATCTACCAGAGTCCATTGGTTCTCTTGTAAATCTTCAGATATTGAACTTGGATCATTGTGATGAATTGCACAGTCTCCCATTAGGGATCACTCGATTATGCAACTTACGGCGCCTTGGTCTTGATGATACACCAATAAATAATGTACCAAAAGGGATATGCAGATTGAAGCTTCTTAATGACATAGAAGGATTTCCAGTTGGTGGTAGCTGTGTCAGCAGTAATACAACGCAAGATGGATGGAGCATGCAAGAATTGGATCCTCTTTTGCAGTTGAGGAAGCTTCAAATGGTTAAATTAGAAAGGGGAGCTACTTGTAGCACTAATTCACTGCTATTGGACAAAAAGTATCTAAAAGAACTACAGTTACAGTGCACTGATCGTATCGATGATTCATATTCTAAAGATGATGTTATCAACATTGAGTGGACCTTTGAGCATCTAATGCCACCACACAACCTAGAATATCTAACTATTATAGGATTCTTTGGATGCAGATATCCCACTTGGTTAGGTGCTACTACCCATTTGTCGTCAATAAAATACTTGCAGCTAATGCATTGCAAATCATGTGTGCATCTTCCACCAATTGGTCTGCTCCCAAGCTTGAAATTTCTAAAAATCCAGGGAGCAACTGCAGTTAAAAAGATTGGACCCGAACTTCTTGGCTCTGGGATGAGCAATTCTGGGTCTACAGAGGCAATAGCTTTCCCCAACCTTGAAACATTGGTCATATGGGATATGCCTAATTGGGAGGAGTGGTCCTTTGTTGTTGAAGATGAAGTTAGAGAAGCAGGTAATGAAGGAGGAAACGATGCAGCTACTGCAAAGGGAAAAAGGGAAGGCCGCCCATCTCCAAGGCTGATGCCTCGTTTGAAGGAGTTGCAACTTGACAGCTGCCCCAAGCTGAGAACTCTCCCTTTGCAGCTTGGACAGCAGGCCACAAGCTTGAAGGAGCTCCAATTAAGAGATTTGGGCAGCCTTAAGGTGGTGGAGAACCTTCCATTCCTATCAACGGTACTTCTAATTGTGAACTGCCAAGGCTTGGAGAAGATCTTGAATCTTCCCAAACTGAGAGAGATGAGGGTAACTCACTGTACGAACTTAAGACATGTTGAGGAATTGGGCAATTTGGAGAAGCTCTGGCTCGACATCGGAATGCAGGACCTCTTGTCGCTGTGGATGCCGAGTCTGAAACAACAACGCCAAGACATAAGTGGGGAACATCTGGACATCTACCTATATGGTATTGGCTATGAGGCTGAGAGACTCATGGTTAGGAGGCAGCACATGCACAAGGTACATTTGTGTCTTCTCTGTCTTATTTGATATTTATACTCTAGATGCTTTGTTCCCTTGTTGTTTTGGCCATTTAATGCTCCTTTTCTTGTTTTGTGTTATGTAGTTTTCACTAGCATCTTGATTTTTTGGATATGCATCTTCAATGAGGACGAAGCTGGATACTCTTTACATTATTAAAAAGAATCTCTACTGAACCTATGGAAAGGCTCTTTGTTCTGTGTTGTTTATACTTGTCTGTGGCACTTGGGAACACAAGAAGGGAAATGCAGTAGCAGGGTCAAATGTTTGGTCTATGTTGTTTATCCTTGTATAGGTACCTATGTGTGCATGTTTTGACAAAAAGTACTAGTATGATAATTGTCTCCCTGAATGTTGTTATGATTTATGAGGCTTATATCATGCATGTTGCATGAATCTGTAGTTTGTGGACCTGTAGCATGAGGGACAACATATATTGTTATTTTTTTTAGAGTTCAAGGGCAAAATCGCCCCGGCCTTTCGATTATCTCAAAAGACCAAGAGTTATTACAGCACAGAGTTTCATCCATACGTCCACCAGGACTGAATCAAAGGACCAAGACTGAAAGACCAGAAAAAAACCAAAAGACAGCTAGAGACATGACCCAAAACCACCAACCAGACTACTCAATAGAGAAGTTCAGCAAGTTCCACCGGGGTGTCTCCGTCTTCATGCCAACCTCCTCTTCCTCAGACAACTTGTGACACCAAGACCTTTCTTCATCATCTCCTTTCTGGAACTTCAGGTGGTGGTTTGGTTGACATATGGCAGCCAAAGTATCCTGCTTGCCGCCAGCTTGATCTTGTCGATGAAATCTTTCAGTGAAGCTTTCTTGTCGATTGGGCAGATAACCATCCAGTTCTGGAGTAACCCAGAAATCCTGAAAAGAAGCATTTCCATGCTTCTCCAGCCAATTCTCTGAAAACATAAATCATTTCTAAGTTTCCAGATCGACTAAATGACAGCTCAAGTAATCATATTAGTCACACAATGTTTCTTATCACTTAGCCAAAATTTACCAATGTCTAACATATTCCCTCCAACCTGGAAACCTAAAACATCAGACACAATATTCCAACAACTCTTAGCTA